>Ga0316206_1001511_pt1 | contig 20078 bp, 20 predicted proteins | sample 6monthpyrite_MG_FD_204942 | JGI IMG/M metagenome (GOLD analysis project Ga0316206, IMG submission 204942) | Microbial mat bacterial communities from mineral coupon in-situ incubated in ocean water Damariscotta River, Maine, United States -... | ecosystem: Environmental > Aquatic > Marine >... | reverse complement strand
CATCAATGACCCGGCCAAACGCCATGCGTTTATCCGCATCGACGGCAAGCAGCGGATCGTCGCCCTTGGCGAGGTCGCGGCGGCGGGCAATCCAGAGTTTGCAGACCTGACGCTCGAGAAGATCATGCCTCAATACATTGTGCTCAGCGATGGGCAGGTGCGGGCGCAGATCAAACTCGCCACCCGGGTCGGGCAATCGATCACGATGGTGGGCGGCGAGAAGGTCGATGTCGCCAAGGCCGCGACCAACGGATCGCTGCTCACCGCCGAGGACGAGGCGAACATCGCCGCCATGCCCCCGCGTCAGCAGCCTCTGGCCCGCCGTCGGCTCGAACGCGAGCGCCGCGGGCTCCCGCCGGATAAGGAACGCCGACGACCGGTCGCCGAGCCGCTCGGGACGGCCCGTGCAAACTTTAACGGCAATCGATCGAACAATCGGAACAACAGGAACAACTAGCCACAATGACTCGGTTTGTGGTGATGAAGAGCCAGGACAGGTCCGCCATTGAGTGATCGCGTATGTTATATCCGAAGATCCGACCGGGGTGCGACCCTCAAAGGTCTGCGCCTGCTCAGCGGGCACACCGACGACACCTGGAACGCCGGCGCAAGCATCGATCCGATCCTGATCGAAGAGTCGATCGCTGAGGGTGCGCGATGGGTCCACGATCGGCTCGAAGCCAACGCTGCAAAGACCCGCACGCTCTCGATACTCTGTCTCGACCCCGACGGGGCGGTCTGCTCATGGGTCAAAGCCGACGACGCGGACCTCTCGCTCCTCGATGCGACGCTCGCCACCGGGCCTGTCGAGTACGACCCGGATTCGCTCGAAGAGCAGGTCCACTCGGGCGCTTCAGACCGATTCCCACGCCTGCCTCTCGAGTTGAGCTTCGAGCTCCTCGATCCCGATGAGACCTCGACCGGCTCGCGTACCGCGGTGATGGCGATGCCCGATGTCCCCGGTCGGCTCATCAAAGACGAGCTCGACGCGTTGGGAATCCGGATCGATTGCTTCACCACGATCTGGCACACCATCGCCAATGTCTGGGACCCTGGCGCGGGGCACGCGGCCCACACCGAGCAGCGGATCGTCTCGTCGGATTCGCCAATCGTTGCTGTTCTGGTAATCGATCCCCAGGACGCCAGACTCATCTGGACATGGTCACGAATGGGCAAGCTCATCGCGGCGGGGACGACGCGGATCACCACCATGTCATCCGAGCACGGCTCGATGGCCCTGATCCGAAATGAAGACATCGCGCGGGTCTGCGCCGACTGGCTCGGGTGGTCCTCACAACTCGGCGTGGCACCGAGCAGGCTGAGCTGCATCGGCAAGCCCGCCCAGATCCCCGTTGAAGACGAACAGAACAATGATCACCCCCCGCTCGGGCTCAATACAGGAGAGATCGGCGCAGCGCTGGCGCAGGCGTGGCCAGAAGCGACCATCGATCTTGTCGAGCACGACGATCCCATCGGCGAGACACTCCGCAAGGTGGCCAGCGGCCAACGCGCCGGCTCGATCGTCTCGCTCAGCGCCCTGAGCAACCGCCCGGTCAGAGCCCATCGCTCAATGTACCGGTGGGGAGCCGTGGCGATGGTCATGGTCTCGGCGATCATCGGGCTCATCGGATACCAGTTTTTGACCCAAGCATCAACGATCAACAAAGACACCCGGCGCATAGAGAACCAGCGGATGACCGTGCTCAACGAGTACGACCCCGAGATGATCCGATCACTCTCGCCGACGATGGATCTACAGAACAAACTCGACCAGATGCGTCGCAAGCAAGGCCCGCTGCGTGTTGCCAAGACCAAGCCGATCCTCGAAGAGCTCGAAACGCTCTCGTATGTCTTCGGGATTCCCGGCATCGAGATCGACAACATCACCCTCTCGACCACCACCGTCACGGTCACCGTCCGGGTCGATGACATCACCCAGGCCGAGCAGATCAACCAAAGCCTCGAGGCCATCGAGGGCTCGCACCTCGACTGGCGGAACATGACCCCCACTAACCGGGGCCAGCAGATCCAGGCGACCTTCATGGCGCGGTGGGTCGATGGGGGGAGCAACTCATGAGTTCTCTGAGTCCATCGAGCACCCGACTCACCGCAGACGATCGGTACGAACTCGCTGCCAAAGCGCAGAACCAGCAGCGCCTCAACTATCCCAAGCATCTGATCGTGCTCGGCGGGCTCTTGGTCTTTGTCTCGATCGTGGTGCTGGTGATCGCGTGGCAACTCCGGGGCTCGGCGATCAAGGCCAACACCCGGGGGATCCGTGATCTCGCCCAGATCCGACAATATATCGAAGAGATCACCATGCTCGGCGCCGCCCAGGAAAACAACCCCAATCAGCTCGAGCACGAACCCATCCCCGATATGCTCTCGCAGCTCAAACGATTCGGAACCCAGGCCAAGCTCGAAAATGAGATCGGGCTCCCGGTAAGACCCAAGAACACCCCGCAGGGCAACGCCCGCAAACTGACCTATCCGTACACCGTCCGCGACCCATCGCTCGAGCACCTGCTCGATTGGGTGAAGCGATCGACCCAGCAGATCCCCGGGCTTGAGGTCACCGAGCTGACCATCAAACCGGGCAAGCAGGGCTGGACCCTCTCGGTGACCTTCACGCGATACGAACGGATTGAATAGGAGACCCGCAGCCATGAATACCAAGCACATCACCCTTCTCGCCATTGCTGCGATGACCGCGATCCCAACACTCGGGTGCTCGAGCTCGAGCACACGAAAACCCGCCGGGGGGCTCAGCGAGATCGAGCCAGCGATCGCCTACGCCCAGCGCCGGCGTCAAGAAGCCATCGAGCACTACAACACCGCGTCGCAGCTCCATCTTGATGGTAAAAACGACGAGGCATTGAGCGAATATCGCAAGGCCCTCGAGCTCGACGATCAGCTCTACGCCGCGTGGAACAACATGGGGCAGCTGCTCATGAATGAGGGCAACAACTCCGACGCTGTCGCGGCTTTCCAGATCGCATCGGGCATCGAGCAGACTGACCCACGCCCGGTCTACAACATCGGACTCGTCTATCAGAAGGTCGGGTGGGCGAAGGATTCGTACACCTATTTTCAATCGGCGCTCGAACGCGACCCCAACTATCTTCCCGCCATCCACGGGCTCATCCGCAGCGCCGAGATGCTCGGGCTCGGCGATGAGCGGATACTCGAATATATCCGCAACGCGCAGCTCCGCGAGACCGATCAGGAATGGCGCGAGTACCTCTCGACGCAGTTTTACCGCGTGAGCGCACTGCTCGACTAATACCATATTTGAAATATCAAACTCGCGTTTCAGACATGGGATCTGCGTAATCGCCTAGAGCCGCTCTGCAGCCAGGCTCGCCAGCGTGCTCCGCTCGGATTTCTGGAGCGTGATGTGCCCCACGATCCCGAGCCCACGCATCTTCTCGACCGTATAGCTCAACCCGTTGGACGACGAATCGAGGTACGGATGGTCGATCTGCCCGATGTCGCCCGTCAGGATCAACTTCGTGCCCTCGCCGATGCGTGAGACGATGGTCTTGATCTCGTGGGGCGTCAGGTTCTGCGCCTCGTCAACGATCATGAACTGGTGCGGGATCGATCGACCCCGGATATAGGTCAGCGGCTCGAGCACCAGACGCCCATCCGCCAGCAGCTTGTCCGTCCGCTGCTCGCTCGTTTTGCTCTCGGCGTTCTGGTTCGGTGCGCCGCGGGTGGACATCAGATAACTCAAGTTATCGAAGATCGGCTGCATCCATGCGCCAAGCTTCTCGTCCTTGTCGCCGGGCAGATACCCGATATCGCGCCCCATCGGCATGATTGGACGAGCCACAAGCAGCTTATCGAACCGCTCCTCCTGGAACACCTTGGTCATCCCGGCAGCGAGCGCCAGCAGCGTCTTGCCCGTGCCTGCGCTGCCCAGGAGCGTGACGAGCTTGATATCGTCGTCGAGCAGGAGATCGAGGGCGAGGGTCTGCTGGACATTGCGTGCGACGATGCCGAAGGTCGGCTTCTTCTGTTGCGCGACGGGGATCAGATGCTCCGTGTCGGCCAGACGACGCGCCAGCCCCGAGTGCGCATCGTCCTCGATATCCGAGAGTAGCACATACTCGTTGGGCGTGAGTTCCTGGGTCACCTCTTCGCCGGCGCTGTTCTTGACCTGGAGATACGGCTCGAGGTCTTCAATCGCAAGCATCCGATCGCGATAGAGCGTGTCGATCGCATCGCTCGAGGTCTCGAGCTCGATATACCCCGTGTAGAGCCGATCGGCATCGACCTGCTGGTTGAGGAAATCTTCCGAACGGATACCCAGAGAATCGGATTTGATCCGTGCTGCAAGATCCTTTGAGACAAAGATCGCGCGTTTCCCCTCGCGGCTCAGCGCCCACGCCGCGGCGATAATGCGGTTGTCGGGCATGTCCTTAGAGAGGATCGCGGGTCGATCGTGGTCGTCGATATCAATCGAGAGGGTGCCGGTGGCGCCCATCGCCTGTGAGCCAAGCTTGTCGAGTTCGACCCCGGTGGTGAGCTTGCCAAACTTACGGAGCCGATCGAGGAATCTGATCGATGATCTGGCTGCCCGCCCGACATCGTCCTCTCGGCGTTTCATCGCGTCGAGCTCTTCGAGCACGGGGTACGGGATCACCACATGGTTTTCCTGGAACACAAACAACGCATTGGGGTTGTGGAGCAGGACATTGGTGTCGAGCACATAATACTTGGGTTCACTGCTATGCGGTGCCTGCTCGGGCGTTGATGTCATCTTGGATGATCCCTCCTAGAGATGCTGACCAGAAGAGTATATCGGCTCTTTGGGGGCTCAGATGAAAGATTGAGCGATCAAACAAAGGCCGCGGTGACGAAAAAGAGCCCTGCAGCGATCGTCAGCCCCAGTTTGAGGAAGATCGACACCGTCCGACCGATCGCGGCCCCGCTTCCGGACTTGAGCGAATCGCCCCAGGTCTGTTGGACGATGGTCCGCTCGACCATCAGTGCCCCCGCCCCGGCTCCGAGGATCCCGCCGAGGATCGTGCCGACGATCGGGATCGGGATCAGGAAGGTTCCAAAGATCGCCCCGAGCATGGTCCCGATCATCGCCCCTACCGCCCCGCGCTTCGATCCGCCAAGACGCTTGACCCCCACCGCCGAGGCGATGAAATCGGTGGCTTCGGAGATAATCCCGAGGATCACAAGGGTGACAACCGCTTTGACCGTGATGATCTCTGGCTGCCACCACATGCACAACCCCGAGACGAGCACCATCAGCCAGATCCCGGGCAGCGCGAGCACCACAAAGACCAGCCCGGCCAACCCCGTGCAGAGCGCGATCAGCGCGATCACCCAGACCTCCCAGATCATGGCTCACCCCTCAAAATCGGATTGCTGATCGTCTGCGGTGTCACCCTCAGATTTGGTCGAATCTGAACCATCCTCGTCTTCTTGGGACCCGAATGCCTTCTCTTCCATCGCCAGGATCCAGTCCTCGACGAAGTTGTGCTGATAGGTATCGACCGCGATCTCTTTGCCGCCGAGCGTTTCATGGGCGGGCTTGATCTTGAGGAAGACGATGAACTTGTCCCATTTGCGCTTGTCGACCTCTTCGAGATCGTCCGGGGTAATCGAGTCGCCGCTGGGCAGCGTGAGGGTCATCGACTCGCCCTTCCACGCGTAGCGCTGGGCGCGGACCCTGAGCATATGGATCACCATCCAGAGCGCGATGACCCAGCACACGCCCATGATGAGCCACTGGACGATCAGATCCAGCGCGTGCAACGGCTTGGGCTGGGGAGCGCTCCGCCAGAGGGCCGCCAACTCGTCGAGTGTTCTTTGAGGCGATTCGATGGAGGTGTATTCCTGGTCGAGGTGTCCGACCACCTTGAGCCCCTCGAGCCAGTTGAGCCGGGCGATGTGCATCGCGGCGCGGAGGGTCCGCTTGCTCGATGCGTCACCCGCATCCTTGAGATTGCGTGACTTGGTTTCCGGATCCTGCAGGTCGGCGAGTTCCTCTACCGGATCGGGGATCGAGGATTCACGAACGAAGATCCCGAAGTCCTCAGCATCAGCGCGCTTGGCCGCATCGAGGTACTGCCACTTGGCCCAATCGGCGTACCGCTCGCCCCGCTTGGGATAAACGCTCGAAGCGTCCCAGAGCCCCCACGCCCCAACGACGAACACCACGAGGGTGATGACAAGGAGCTTGAAGACCCATCGCCCGTTGAGCGGGGCTTTGGCGCAGTCCTCGGTGGTATAGACAGCGGTTTGCTCGGTGGTCTCATCAGCCATGGTCTTGGGGCTCTCCGGATGGGTGTCGGTCGATCAGTATCAAACAGAATCGCGGTGCGATCCCGCGTTCATTCGAACTCACTGAGAGGATATCGGCCATCGATGCTCAGAACATGTATCAAGGTAGGGGAATTCGTGGCCATGGGCCAATCCGACGGCTCCAGACTCACCCCTCGGCCCGCGGGTCCTCGACCCGCTCAAGCGCCCCGGCCCACCACATCGTGGCCCGCTTCTCCCCCTCCGAGAGCTTCATGAGCCCGGCGAACCCGCCCAGATCGACCCGCTTGGTTGGGATGCGGGGATAGACCCGCCCGTTTCGCAATGCCAGCGTTAAAAACCGGGAATGCTGAGCCCGGAACCGAGCCCCAGCGTCTCGGATGCGTTTGCGTTGGAATCCCTGCCAGATCATGGTGCCCAAGTGTACCAGAAGATCGCCGATCTGCCCACCAAACTGCGTCGCCGCTTTCTTGGCATGGCGATGGTGCTTGACCTACGATTGACGCTCGCGACCCCCTCTTGCCGATGCCCGGGCCCGATGCACGGGTGTCCTGTGAAACTGGTCAGGGCTTGACCGCAGCAGCCATAAGCAGCCGATATCCGGTGCCGTTGGTGTCCTGGGCATCGACAACGGGGGGTTGGGTGAATGTATGGAGGTGGTCTCATGTGCGATGAATTATCTGACCGCGACTACTTCCGAGCGTATCGAAATGCTTTGGGCTTCACCAACCAACAGCACGCAAAAGAGTTCCTCTCGGGAAAAAGCGTCTCGGCCGGTATTGATTTTGAATATATTGACCGGCTCCTCGCTCGGCTCAACGAAATCACTGCCGCTGTGAACGCCTCGATGCACGATTCTTGCCGCCATGCTGATATCGAGCAGTTTTGCACAACGCACATCAACGACATCTACTCAATCATCCGAGAAACAGGCAACCTGCCTCGACTCAATAACCAAGGCAGACGCCCCGAGCAGGTGCTCTATTCGTGGCTTCGCGGGTATGCGATGACCCGTTTTCTCCAGCCGGCAATCGCCGAGTTGTTTGATATTGAGCAAAACGCCATTCAAGACTTTGGCGATGATGATTTCCGAGCCATCGAAACCTTTCGGCGAACACCCAAAGCGGATCTCGAGCTGACCTATGGCGATACGACCATCGTCATCGAGGTTCAATCTGGATACCAAGGCGTCAACGACATCAAACAGCACAAGGTGCTCGAAGCGAAGCGAATCTCCCGACAAGAGGGCATTGTGACGCTTTGTATGCACTTTGATGTATTCAATGGCCAGATCGCTTTTGTTCGACTCGATTCCATCAATGAAGGCGATCTGAACTGGATCACCCGCCAACAGATGGAAGGGCAAACCGTGTTCAATATCGACCAAGGATATTTCGGATGGCGAGTGATGAATCCGCTCCCCGCCCTCGACACCCTCGACCTGAACCTGTAGACTATGACGATGAACTCCATTGATCTCTTCGCAGGTGCCGGCGGGCTTTCGCTTGGATTAAGCCAAGCGGGCATCAATGTCGTGCTCGCCAACGAACTGGAAGAAGATTTCGCAGCCACTTACCAAGCAAACCACCCCGACACTCGGATGTGCATTGGCGATATCGCAAAGATTGATTTCGCTGCCGAGATTGATCGTCTCGGGCTCACCGACAACATCCAACTCGTCTGTGGCGGCCCGCCTTGCCAAGGGTTCAGCACCGTCGGCAAAAAAGACCTCGCTGACCCACGAAACAGTCTCTTCCATCAGTTTCTCCGGTGTGTCGATGAAGCAAAACCCCAGGCAATCATCTTCGAGAATGTATCCGGGTTCAAAACGATGTATCAAGGACGGGTCTATCACGAACTGATCGAACAGCTCACCCGGAGGGGCTTTGTCACCGATACCCGAATCCTCAACGCGGTGGACTTTGGGCTCGCCCAATACCGAAAACGAACAATCGTTGTGGGCATCCGATCTGATGACCTGATCGAATGGCCAACCACCCAGTTTGGTGAGCATACCGATGGTCTGTTCGGAACTCTACCGACCTATCGAACCCTGATGGACGCCATCAGCGACCTGCCACCGATCGCCGCTTGCGGACACGCTGACGAATATGCGTGCGAGCCGCTCAATGAGTTTCAGGAGGCGATGCGGGTTGGATCTTCAATGCTGAGCGAGCACAACTGTGCCAACTATGGGCAACGGATGCAGACAATCCTCAAAACCATCCCGCCGGGTGGGAGTGTCTATGACTTGCCTGAACGCCTAAGACCCAAGGGCTACTTCGCCAATACCTACGCCCGGCTCGTTCCTGAGCAGCCCTCGCCAACCATCACACGAAACTTCGGAACCCCATCCTCATCAAGATGTGTTCATCCATATCAAGACCGTGCATTGAGTACACGAGAAGGTGCGCGGCTTCAGGGATTTCCTGATTGGTACAAGTTTATTGGCTCAAAGACCTCCAAGAACTTGCAAATCGGCAATGCCGTCCCCCCGCCGCTGGGGAAAGTGCTCGGCGAGATGATCCAGAAAATGCTCGATCCATCAAGAGCAATGTCGCTCACATCTCCCAAATAGAGAGCGTTTTCGCTCCTAGACTAGCCCATGGCCTACACCGCACTCGCCCGCAAGCACCGCTCCCGTACATTCGACGAAGTCGTTGGGCAGTCGCCCATCGCCAAGACGCTCAAAGCCGCGATTGATTCGGATCGGGTCCATCACGCCTACCTCTTTATCGGCACGCGCGGGGTCGGCAAGACCTCGATGGCGCGGATCTTTGCCAATGAGCTCAACAACCCCGAGCAAAGCGACGAGATCGCGGCAGCCATCTTCGCTGGGCAGGACACCGATGTCATCGAGATCGACGCCGCCTCGCACAACAAGGTCGAGGAAGCACGCGAGCTCATCGCCAACAGCGCCTATCGCCCGATGCGGGGGCACTACAAGATCTACATCATCGACGAGGTCCACATGCTCTCGACAGCTGCGTTCAACGCGCTGCTCAAGACGATGGAGGAGCCGCCCGAGCATGTCAAGTTCATCCTCTGCACCACCGAGGCCCACAAGGTGCCCGCGACGATCCAGTCGCGCTGCCAGCGGTTCGATTTCCGCAATATCCCGGTTTCCCAGATCGCCGATCATCTCAAATCACTGATTAAATCTGAGGGGTTCAAGGGTGATGACGAGCTAATCTTTACCCTCGCCCGCTTGGGCAACGGGTCGATGCGCGATGCGCTCTCGCTGCTGGATCGGCTGCTGGCGTCGGGGCAAAAAAAGCTGACGACCACGCTGCTCGAAGAACTCCTCGGGTTGCCCGATCGGGACCTGCTCAGCGCCCTGATCGACGCCATCGCCGACGGCGATCCCAAGGGCGTGCTCCAATCCACCGGCACCCTGATGAACAAGGGGATCTCGGGCGAGCAGCTCCTCGGATCATTGCTCGAACGGTTCCGTGATCTGATGGTGCTCGGCTCGTGCGGGATCGACACGGATCTGGTTGATCTTTCCGATGAGGCGAGGAAGGGTGAGTTCGAGCGGGCCAAGCGGTTCGACGCGGCGGGCGTGGTGCACATGATCGCGCTGTGCGAGAGCGTCCAGCGGGCGATCAAGTCTTCGCCGGCTCCACGGGCGTTGCTTGATGCGTGCATGGTTCGACTGGCGATGACGGAGAAGATCGCCGATGTGGCGGCGTTCGTCGCTGGCGGAGGAGCCTCATTAAAAAAAGCATGAGGGCAGCGTCGCCGACGAACTCGGCCCAATCGCCGACGCGATCGCTGCCCCTCAAACCGGTCAAACCAATCAAGCGAGATGAAAAAAGCAAAGCCGAGGCATCGAGCCATCGGCGTAAGATCCAGGTGGTCAAATCGGAACCCGCACCAGCGCAACAAGCACCGACGGAGCGGACACAGCCGACGCCCCAAACGCGAGCACCGACGACGGAAGAGGTCGAGGCAGACCCACTGGTCAAATCGGTCCTTGATGTCTTCGAAGGCGAGATCAAACGGATACATCCTAAAAACAAGTGAGCGATTTCCAGTATGTTCGACAAACTCAAAACCATGCAGGCCCTTGGGTCGTTGATGAAGAACAAGGAGCAGCTCGCCCAAGCGGGTGAGCGGATCAAAGCCAAGATCGAGGCGATGCGTGTCGAAGGCGAAGCCGGCGGGGGTGCGTGTCGGGCGGTGGTCAATGGGAAGATGAAGCTCCTCGATCTCACCCTCGATCCGGCGCTGCTGGCCGGGATGGCGGTCGATGAACAGACCCGTGATCTGGCGACTGCGCTTATAAAGGATGCGATCAACGACGCGACGCAGCGGGCCCAGAAACAGGTCCAGGACCTGATCGCACGCGAGGCCGAGGAACTCGGGCTCGGGGATATCGGCTCGCAAATCGGTGGGTTCTTGAACTAAACGCATGGTCCGGATCGAAACTATCTCGCACCCGCTTAAAGTCGTGATTGATCGAACGCCACGGATCAACGATCGATCGGAAGCCATTGAACAAGCATGGCATAGATTGTGCGCACAGAATCCGCGCTACTTCAATGGCAAGATACTCGCCTTCGATTCGTACAACCCAGACTCAGGCGTGATCCGGGCATCGATTGAGCAATACATGCACCACGCGGTGCGCGATGTGGTTGATATTGGCATCTCGCTCTTGGCGGTGACCGCGATCTTGGCTGCTCCCGATAATGTCCGCAATATTGACGTGTACTTGCTCGGCAAACGATCTCCCCAGCTCCATCGGTATGGGGGCTTGTGGGAGTTTGGACCTTCGGGCGGGATCGATGTGCCACGCATCTGCAACTCACTCGATCTCAAAGAGATCACAGCCGAGATCGCCAGAGAAATCAAAGAAGAGATCGGCGTGCGGATTTCTAGCCGTCCTTACGCTGCCAGAGCATTGGTCCATGATGAGGCCGTCGGATCGACCGACATTGCAATCCCGATTGTGCTCGACCATGTGCCTGCAATCAACACGAACTGGGAATACACCGAAACAAAGTGGCTGACGCTCAAAGAACTCTACAAACGGACACAATCCAATCCTGATGAGTTCATTCCCACAACCGTTGCATTCGCCCAGCATTTGTATGAATCCAGAGACCCCTAACGCGCTAAGATCACTTCATGAGCAGTGCATCGACACCACATCTCGCATCACAAACCATCGGCGGGTTCCTTGAATCCCTCAGCGCCATGGCGCCCACACCCGGCGGCGGGGCCGCGGCGGGCCTCACCGGTGCGACGGCGGCGGCGACGGCGGGGATGGTGGTCAGCTATTCGATCGATAAAAAATCGCTCAGCGAGCATCGTCCATTCAATGTTGATGCCCAGAACCAACTCACCCGCGCCCGGGCGATGTTTCTGACCCTCGGCGACGAGGACGCTACGGGATACGGTGTGCTCAATGCGCTCTGGAAACTTGACAAGGATGATCCGGTTCGGGTCGCGGGGTGGGATGATGCCGTGCGCGGGGCGATCGGGCCGCCGAGGGCGATGGTGGCGCTGAGTGTCGAGGTGCTGCGGTTGTGCGAACAACTCATTCCAACCACCAATCGCCAGCTCAGGTCTGATCTCGGTGTGGCGGCGGTGCTCGCCCAAGCGTCGGCTCGCTCCGCGGCGTGGAATGTGAAGATCAATATCCCGCTCTTGCCCGCCGATGAACAGGACAGCGCGCACAAAGAGGTTGATGCGTTGCTCAAAGCCGGCGAGTCGTTGTGCACCGCGATCGAAGCGGGGTGCGCATGAATAGGCCGCCAATCCAATCGATGATGCCCGGGTCGCGCTTTGTCGATCTCTCAGCCAACCCTAAGATCGCGGCGTTGACGCAGGTGTTGCGGGAGGTGAGTTCGGTCAAGGACCCCGCCGAGATGCTCCGAGCGTTTGGCCCTTGGGTCGGGCAGCGGTTCCCACGCGATGCGTTTGTGAGCATCTCGATCCGCGATCTGCCAAAGGGCAAGTACAAAATCACCCGATCGATCACGAATCCCAATGAACGCCCGATGGAACCAAAGTCAACGGGCAATCCGTGGCGGGATTGGCTCAAGCTGCCAACCCACGAGGGCGGGCTGATCGGTGAGATACTCGCTGGCGATGAGCCGGCGGTGGTGACGGGGCTCGATCTGACCAAGGACCCCGTGCTCGCATCGGTGCTCGGCGAGCGGGCCAAAGAGCTGCATTCGGTGACGGCGATGCCCGCGTTTGACAACGGCGAGCCGCTCAACTGGTCGCTGAGTTTTCACGAAGAATCGAACTGGAACGATCTCAATTCCTTCGTCGCCGGCTTCCTCGATATGAATATGATGGGCACGGCGACGCGGAATCTGGTGTTCCGCAAGCAGGCCGAGACGCTCAACGAGCAGCTGATGGCCCAGTTCGAGCAGATCGCCAAGATCCAGCGTCAGCTGTTGCCCGATCGTGCGCCCAAACTCGATGGGTTCACGCTCGCGACGAGCTACCTGACGAGCAACATCGCGGGGGGCGATTATTACGATTATTTTCAGGGCGATGACCATCGGGTCGGGATCGTGATCGCCGATGTGTCTGGGCACGGGCCCGGGGCGGCGACGGTGATGGCGATGATCCGCGCGATCCTCCACTGCTATCGCGATACGCTCGATGATCCGAGTTCAGTGACGAGCAATCCCGGCGATGTCGCGCGGTATTGCAACCGCAAGCTTGTCGAGGCGAATCTCAACGGCGAGTTCGCCACCGCGTTCTTCTGTGTGCTTGACCCCGAGACTGGCGAGCTCCGCTGGACGCGATGCGGGCACAACCCGCCGATGATCCGCAAGCACGACGGATCCGTCGTGATGATCGAGAGCGCCGGGACGCTTCCCTTGGGGATCACGACCGAGACCGATTTCGAGTGGGACTCATGCGTCATGGGACCGGGCGATACGCTGGTGCTCTATACCGATGGGATCACCGAGGCGTCGCCACACCGCCACAGGAGTGTCGGCGAGGAGCTTGATATGTTCGGAGTCGAGAGGCTCAAGGAGGCGCTCAACTCCTGCACGGGGATGCCTCAGTGCGCGATCGATTCGGTGCACAAGGCACTCTACGCGTTCACCCAGCGCCTCGAGCGAGACGACGACCAGACGCTGGTGGTCATCCAGAGGGCGATGGGCTAAGCGATGGGCAAACGAGCGATCACCAGTACCAACGAGGGCGTCAGGGAAGAATGGTTCGACAAGCCCGACCCGAGCGGCACAACGGATACCGGCGAGGTGGGGCTCCGCTTCACCTGCACGCAGTGCGGCCACTGCTGCACGGGCGAGACTGGGTTTGTGCTCTTCACCGATGTCGAAGCGGGCGCGATGGCGACCAGTCTAGGAATCACCAAGGATGAATTCTTCGCACGATATACCCGCGACACCATCGTTGGGCGATCGCTCAACGAGGTTCCGGTCGAGGGGTATGGGTTTGATTGTGTGTTCCTGACCCGAGACGAGACGGGGAAAACGGGGTGCAGCGTGTACACATCTCGCCCGGAGCAGTGCCGGACCTGGCCGTTCTGGAGGAGCAACCTCACTGGTAAGCAGGCGTGGAATGAGGCGAGCGAAGGATGCCCAGGGATGGATGCGGGCGAACTCCATGACCCCGGGTACATCCGGATCACACGGGATCGCGTGGAGATTTAGCAAAAGATATCCGTTGCCCGGGCTTATATGATTGGAGCCTATGGACGCTTTCTGGCACTTTGCCAAGCAGATGTTGAAGATGCGTGTGCACCTCGTTTTTGGGGTGTTCTTTGCGTTGATCTCGGCGGGCGGCGTCGGGGCGGGGATCGTGGCGATGAAGCCGATCCTTGATATTTTGCTTGAGCCCGGCACCGGCGGGCTCAAGGAGATCGCCCAGCAGTACACCGACACCGGCGCGTGGTACAGCGGGCTGATCCCCGCGGGGTGGATCGATGCGCTGCCGACGAGTTCGTTCGATAGCATCGTGCTGATTATGGTGAGTCTTGCCGGGCTCACGGTCGTCGGCGCGTTCGCCAACTTCATGCATCAGTTCCTCGCGCTAACGGTGGTGCATACCACGGTGGCTCGGATCCGGCGCAAGGCATTCGGGCAGGTGCTCGAACTCCCGCTCAAGACGATTGTGGCCGAGGGCCCGACCGACGCGATCTCACGGATCGTCAACGACACCGAGGCGCTCTCGGCTGGCTTTATCGCGATGCTCTCCAAGGCGGTGGCCCACATCACCAAGGGGGCCGTCTCGCTGATCGCGGCGTTCTTGATCAACTGGCACCTCGCGATCGTGGCGCTCTTGGTCATGCCGATCCTGGCGACCGTGATCCGCAAGCTCGGCAAGCGGATCCGTCGGGCATCTGGACGGGCGCTCTCGAGCCGGGCGGATCTCTATCGCGCCTCGACCGAGGCACTCCAGGGCTTGCGGGTTGTCAAGGTCCACACCACAGAGCGCTATGAGGCCGGGCGGTTCGGGCGGATCAACAAGGAGGTCCTGCGTCAGCAGCTCAAGGTGCGGACCGCGCGGGCGATCGCCGGGCCCGTCGCCGAACTGGTCACGATGTTCGCCCTCGGGGCGTTGACCATCGTGGCGGCCAAGCTGATCCTCGATGGATCGCTCGACAAATCGGAGTTTATCGCGGTGCTCTTTGCGCTGGCGGTCGCCGGGGCGAGCATCAAGCCCATGTCCGGGCTCGTCAATGACATCCAACAATCCGGGGCGGCGGCCGATCGGCTCGAACGCCTGCTCGACGACGATCCCGAGCCCGGGCACGAGCCACGCCTGCCCAAGCTCGCTCGCCACCACGATTCGATCGTCTTCGACCATGTCTCGGTGATCTATCCCGGCGCAACAAACCCGGCGATCTCGGATATCTCGCTCCGGATCAACCACGGCGAGACCGTCGCGTTTGTCGGCCCCAACGGGTGCGGCAAGACCACGCTCTTGTCGCTCATCCCGCGGTTGTTCGACCCAGACGAGGGGCGGATGCTCATCGACGGTACGGATCTCTCACGCGTGCGGGTGCGATCGCTCCGCCGCCAGATCGGCGTGGTGACGCAGGAGGTTGTGCTGTTCAAGGGCACGATCTCCCAGAACATCGCCTACGGCAATCGTCACGCATCGCGCGAACAGATCGAGCGGGCTGCGCGTGATGCACGGGCGATGGAGTTCATCGAAGAACTCGAAGAAGGGCTCGACACGCCCGTGGGCGAGCAGGGGCTCACCATGTCCGGTGGGCAACGCCAACGATTGGCGATCGCGAGGGCGATCCTGCGCGACCCGGCGATCCTGATCCTCGACGAGGCGACCTCGATGATCGACGCCCGCTCCGAGAAACTCATCGGCGAGGTGCTCGACACCTTCTGCCAAGAGCGCACCAGCCTGATCGTCGCCCATCGGCTCTCGACGGTGCTCGGCGCTGATCGGATCGTGGTGCTCGACGAGGGACGCGTGGTCGGGATGGGCACGCATAATGAGCTGATGATATCTTGCCCGGTGTACGAGCAGCTCGCTCGCCATCAACTCATGCACAACGACCAAGATGTCAAGGGTTCGTCCTGATGCACGAGACAGATCGAGACGGACAGCTCGTTTTCCGGTGTGATTTCTGCACGATGGTCTGGGACGAGGATCGTCAGATGATCGAGGGGCACCGCGGGTCGCTGATCTGCTCTCAGTGTCTGTCGATCGCGTACACCGAGCTGGTCCATCTTGACTCTGGGTATGCACCGCCAAGAGAAGAGGCGTGCATATTGTGCCTCGAGAATGGACGCGATGAACTTCACTGGCAGAGCCCGGTCAACGAATCAGCGATTGCGTGCAGACGGTGTGTCAAGCAGAGCGCCGGGGTGCTCCACAAGGACCCCGACACGCCATGGAAAAAGCCGCCCGATCCATCGGCAGGCCTGTAAATGATCTGTTAGAAATAGCCTATTCCTACGCTGGGCTGGCGATGTTATAGATGTGCTTGAGATCGGTGATGAGGATGTACGAGCCGTCGGACTGATGGACGAGCCCGGAGAGGAACTCGGTGTTTTCGGCGGTGTCGGGGAGCGGCTCGATGGACTCGTCTTTACAGTCGGCGACGAACGAGACACCGTCGACCGCGATGGCGGTTTTTCGCGATCCGACTTCAGTGATGACCATCATCGAATCGAGCTTGGAAACAATCGCAACCAAGATCTGGTCAAAGAGCTCACACATCAACGCGAGATCGGTATCACGCACGGTGCCGATGATCTTGACCGCCTCTTCTTGCTTGCCCTCTTGGTTGAGTCCGAGGACCTGCTCGGCGATCGAATGGATCTTCCGGTGCGGGGCGTCAAAGCGTTCGATGAGCGCTTTGAGGATCGGGTCACCCTGCGCCATCGCACTCATCGGCGATGAGCCATCGATGATCGACTCATACCACTTGCCGAAGTTACATTTGGTCGGATCGGTCGCCTTGGTGAACTTGAGATCTTTATATACGGCATCCTGAAGAGCATCGAGCCATTCGATGTGATCTTCCTTGAGCTGATTGAATGTCGCGGTGAGTTTTTCTGCTTCTGCCGAGCGTGGCTCGAAGCCCAAGAGCGATCGCATATCAATGACCGGGATGATGGTGCCCCGGTGGTTGATAACGCCGGTGATAAAGTCCGGGCTCTGAGGCACACGCGTGATCTGGGTCATGTCCGCGCTCATGAGTTCGACCGTGGATTCGGTCGACATGCCGTAGAGGTTGTGGTTGATCTCCACAACGACATATCGAGTCACGGCATCATCGGATTGAGCGAACTCTTCGCCGAGAATGGCGCTGGGCTCTGCAGAAACTGTGGCGGGACCATCGATGGTTGTTGGCTGATTCATGGGGCTATTGTCGTCCAGATCTTTGTAAGGGATCATTCCAATCGAGAACCACATCCCAGAAACTCAGATCTGCTCAGTGGTCTGATAACTTCCGGTTCATGCGTGTCTCTGATGCGGTTCCAGACCGATTCTTGGAATGAGGGCTACGATCAGATCGAGAGATCGACCACACCCAACGAGAACACACACGCATGCTCCTGCTCGCTCAAGACATCGCAAAGACCCACGGCGTGCGGACGCTGTTCTCAGGCATCTCCATCTCCGTCGATCGCGGCGACCGGATCGGGGTTATCGGGCCCAACGGGGCGGGAAAATCCACCCTCCTCAAAATCCTCGCCGGGCACGAATCCGCCGACGCCGGCGAACTCGTCGCCCCCAGCGCAGTCAACGCGGTGTATATCCCTCAAATTGATCGCTTTGACGAAGGGATCAGCGTCTTTGATGCAGTACTCAAAGTCGCGCCCGAGCATGCTGCGAATCATCTTGATCCAGAGACCATCGCCGAGATCGCCCTGAGCAAGGTCGGATTCGAGCAAGATCAATGGGCCATGCCCGCTGCGATGCTCTCGGGCGGGTGGCGCAAGCGATTATCGAGCGCGTGCGCCCTTTCATCGAGCGCCAACGAGCCGGATCTGGTGCTCCTCGACGAGCCGACGAATCATCTCGATCTCATAGGAATCGCCTGGCTCGAAGCGTTCCTCACCCTGCGACATGGCGGGCAGGCCGCGTTTGCATCGGTGTTCGTCACCCACGATCGGCGCTTCCTCGAACAGATCGCCACCCGGATCATCGAGCTCTCCGATGCCTATCCGGGCGGCATGCTCAGCGTCGATGGCAACTATACCGAGTTTGTTCGCAGACGCGCCGAGTTTGTCGATGGGCAAGCCAAGGCCGCCCAGTCGCTCGCCAATGAGGTGCGGAAGGATGATGTCTGGCTCGGGCGTGGGGCACAAGGTCGCCAGACGAAACAAAAAAAGCAGATCGACGCCAGCGCCGATCGACGCGCCCAGCTCGGCGAGCTTAAAGCCCGCAACGAAGCGGCAACAAATATCGGGGCAAAGGTCGAGTTCACCTCGACCGATCGGCAGACCAAAAAGCTCATCGCAGCGACCGGTATCTCCAAAGCCTTTGGAGAAAACAAACTCTTCACCGATCTCGATCTGGTGCTGGGCGTTGGTGACTGTATCGGGCTTCTCGGCGCCAATGGCAGCGGCAAAACAACGCTCATCAAAGTGCTCACCGGCGAGATCACACCCGATGAGGGCGAGATTCGCTATTCCGATCCGATGCCGAGGGTCGTCGTGTTCTCCCAGCATCGCGAGGACTTTGATCCGAGCATCCCGCTGAGCGAAGCGCTGTGCCCGGTGAGCGATCGCGTCGAGTTCCAGGGGCGGGTCATGCACATCACCGCGTGGGCCCGCAGATTTATGTTCCGCGACGACCAGCTCGCCGGGCCGGTGGGCTCGCTGAGCGGCGGCGAGCTCGCCCGCGTCCACATCGCCCGGATCATGCTCGAAAAAGCCGATGTCCTCGTACTCGACGAGCCGACTAACGATCTTGATATCCCCACGCTCGAGTTGCTCGAAGAATCGCTCGGAGGGTTCCCCGGCGCGGTGATCTTGGTGACGCACGATCGGACGATGCTCGAAAAACTCGCGACCACCATCGTCGTGCTCGAAGGCGACGGGCACCAGCAGCTCTGCCCGAGTCTCGATCAGGCGATCCGCGTGCTCGATCGCAAAGCCGACAAACAGGCCGCGGTAAACGCGCCTAAACCCCAGCAAGAAAAGGTCGTCAAGGTCCGCGATGCGAATCAGCCCAAGAAGCTCTCCTATAAGGATCAGCGCGAGCTCGATTCGATCGAAGAGAGGATCATCGATGCCGACGAACAGGTCGAAACTGCCCAGGAAGCGCTCTCAGATCCCAAAGTCCTCGCCGATCACGAGAAAATGACTAAGGCGTGCGAATCACTCGACAAAGCGCAGGCCGAGTCGGCAAGGCTCTACGCCCGGTGGGACGAACTCGAAGCGATGCGGTTATAATCAAACTGCACCGTTCAGCCCATCGGCTTGCTCACCATCATCTCGTACATCGGAGGCAGGTGCATGAACGCGGCCGGGTTGTTCGAGAGCTTTGCCCACGCATCGAAGAAGGCTTGGCGCTGGGCGTCAGTGATATAGCCCATCTCCACCAGCCGAGGCACAAAGACCGGCCAAAAACTCCCCGGCCAGTTCCACATCGTTGAGCCCGGGCGCGGGGTCGGGATTTGCGCCCGCGAGAGGTGCTCGATCTCGAGCCCGTGGTCGAGGGCGATCTGCGGGAGTCGCCCCATGATGTCCGAGTCGCCGCCGTGGTCTTTCCAGCTCTTGGCGATGGCGGCGATCACCGTTTCGAAGGCTTCGTTCCGCGGCGCGACGCACATCGAGGAATAGTTGAAATAATCCTGCACCAAGAGCCTGCCCCCGGGCTTAAGCATCTTGGCGATCGAGCCGATGACGGATTCCGGATCGGACACAAAGCACATCACCCATCGGATATAGGCGATATCGAACGAGCCCGCTTCAACACCCTGCGCATCGAGCACCTGATCGATGCTGGTCACATCGCCGGGATAAAAACTCGCCTGATCCAGCTGGCGGCTCTTGGCTTGTTCATTGGCAAAATCGACATACGGCTTTGATTCATCGACCCCCACCACGCACCCGGTCTCGGTGACGAGCTGGGCCATATCCATCGAGGCAAACCCGGGCCCGCACCCGACATCAAGCACCCGCTTGCCCGCGCCGATGTCGGCGCGCTCCCAGAGCTGATGAGCCGCGACGAACCAGAGCCGATGCTGCAGCCCAAGGCGGTGAAGCTCGGCGTCGTGGGTGCCCAATACATATTCGGGGGTGGTGGTCATAGAAGATTCTTTCAATAGGAGAAACGCCCAGCGCCGATCCGCATCGCGATACTCGACGCCATTTTCT
>Ga0316206_1001509_pt1 | contig 20090 bp, 21 predicted proteins | sample 6monthpyrite_MG_FD_204942 | JGI IMG/M metagenome (GOLD analysis project Ga0316206, IMG submission 204942) | Microbial mat bacterial communities from mineral coupon in-situ incubated in ocean water Damariscotta River, Maine, United States -... | ecosystem: Environmental > Aquatic > Marine >... | reverse complement strand
GGTGCTACGTACTGTAAAACATCCTTACCTTTTTTATACAAAATAATGTCCAGACCTTTCTTTGAATAAAGCAGATGCGTCATGTTTTTATCTGCAATAATTTCCGAAGGTTTTCCAAAACGCAGAATAGCCACCTCCTGATCAAGTTTTACCAGCGGAATAAAGGTGAGTGATTTAACCTTTGTTGACCAGACTGCAGGAAAGTCATCCGGGTGTAACCTGAAACGGTTCTCCCCTCCTTTACGCACGCCTCTTGAACGCATGGCTAGCAGACGGGTCTGATCCATATCGGCCACCACAACCAGTTTGCCTGATAAGATGCCTGCCTTGAAGTTACGGTAATAAATTTCAAGGCCGGCTTTTTCATTATCCGGACTGATGATAGCCAGCTCGACATCGTCACCCAGAACAGTTTTAACATTGCCCAGCGTATCCTTGCCCAGTTCAATACCGAATACGCGTACATGCCCGTTTGCCAACAGCTCAATCTGCCAGGGCAAGCCGGTGATTTTTCGCTGATCAGTATCCGGCGGTGACTGAAACAAAAAATAAACCAGGGCGGCAATCAGAATGACCAGAACAGGAAACAGTTTTTTCATTGTATGTACCAGAAATGTATAATATGCAGATTATAAGCGGGTTAAAATTATTATGACAGTTAATACATCAACAGATGATTCCAGTAATATTATTAATGCGACACGATGCTGGGTAGAACAGGTCATTATCGGCCAGAACTTTTGCCCTTTTGCTAAACGGGAATTTATCAGCAATCGAATTCATTTTCAGCTTAGTCATGCACAGGATCATGAAGCCTGTCTGCATGACCTGATAAATGAATGTCTACGCCTGGATCAGGATGCAGACATTGAAACCACCCTGTTAACTTTTGCTTGCTGCATGACTGATTTCGATGACTTTCTCGACCTGATAGCGCTGGCAAATGCATTATTACAAGATCAGGGCTATGAGGGCACCTATCAACTGGCACATTTTCACCCGGATTATTGTTTTGCCGACAGTGATAATGATGACCCTGCCAATTATACCAATCGCTCACCCTGGCCGACATTGCATTTGATTCGTGAAGCAAGCCTGGAAAAGGTATTGAAAAACTATCCTCATCCGGAACAGATACCTGAAAATAATATAAGCCGGGCACGTGAAACAGGACTGGAAAAAATGCGTGCGATGCTGAGCGCCTGCTCTGAAATTAAACCCGATAAATAAAATCATATATACAGGTTTTTGTGGGAGCGAATTTATTCGCGATATCTTTTTCAGCTTTTTTTTGCGAATAAATTTGCTCCCACAAATTCTGCCACCCTGTTTATTGGAAAGGAAATTCTAAAAGGGCCACAGACTCCAGCCTTTATCCAAACGACTTTCACAGCGTTTGAGCTGGGCACGATAAGATTGAGCCCGTGCTTTAACTTTACGTGCAACCTTTATTAGCCAGGGTTTTTTAAGATAGGTTTTACGTGCGAAACCACCATGCCCTTCATGATAGGCAAGATATTGATTGTAGGCATCCCATTTTGAAATGCCAAGCTTCTTATGACTGACTGTGCCGTACCAGCCGATGAAATCAACGGCATCTTCATAATCATCCCGGTCGGCCCAGCGACTTCCAGTAGATTTACGATACCAGTCCCAGGTACTGTCTTTGACCTGGGCATATCCATAGGCTGAAGAAGATCGAAACCAGGGGATCACCCACAGCAACGTTCCACGAGGTGGCTTGGCATCATGTTTGAATTTTGATTCCTGATAGATAATAGCCAGTTGCACATGAACCGGCACGCCCCATTTCTTATAGCTGTCATACATATGTTCATACCAGTCATCTTTTTCATCAAAAATGGCGCAACCATCTTTAATATTATCGGGGGACGAGGTAGAGCATCCATACAGGCCCAGACAGCCGATGGATATCACAGTAAACAGAAAAAAAACAGTGCGTTTCAGATGTCGGCTCATAGGCATTAATGTCTTGTATTCGAAGTTTCCATGGTAAAACTTTTAGTAAATAGTTTTTCAACATCGATAGCATCAAATTCATAGAGCTGATTACAGAAATTACAGGCCACTTCGACATGACCTTGTTCTGCGATAATATCCTGCACTTCAGCCATGCCCATTGTTCTGAGTGTCTTTTCAATTTTTTCCTGGGTACAACTACAGGCAAATTCAATTTGCTCTGGAGAAAACAGGCGCACATTTTCTTCATGGTACAAACGATGTAGTATTTCCTTTGCATCCAGATGATACAGCTCTTCATGCTTTAGTGTATCTGCCAGCGTAGTAAACCGGCCCCATGCGTCCTTATCTGCATCAGGCATGGATTCCTTTGGCATTTCCTGTAACAGAAAACCCGCCGCCATTTTATCATCTGCTGCCAGCCACAATCGGGTTTTCAATTGTTCCGATTGCCGAAAATACTCTTCCAGTGCGGTCGCAATATCTTTTTCACCCAACTCCACAATGCCCTGATAACGTTCGGCTGCATTATCCATTTCAATCGTAATCATCAGTCTTGCCTGACCAAACATTTGTTTCAGCCCTGGCTTCAGATCATCACCTTCGTAACTGGCCATTGCTCGAACTTTTTTGTCGGTATTCACCTGAACCACTAACATGGAAACCGGGCCATCACCCTGTATCTGTAGTGTAATAGAACCGAGAAATTTAATCGTCGCACTCAATAACACGGTTGCCGCCATTGATTGACCCAATACATCTCGAACACATTCCGGATAATTATGACGACTGATAATCGCCTGCCATGCCTGATCCAACTGAACCAGTTCTCCGCGCACGGGAGCCTGGTCAAAAATAAAACGATGCAGAATGTCTTTTTTACTCATGAGCTCAACTTTTGTTTCAACAGCTGATTAACCTGCCCCGGATTAGCTTTACCCTTGGAAGCTTTCATCACCTGCCCCACAAAGAAACCCAGTACTTTATCTTTCCCGGCTCTGAACTGTTCAACCTGTTCAGGGTTGGCAGCAATAATCTCATCAATAATGGCTTCAATTGCACCCGTATCGGTAATTTGTTTCAAACCACGAGAGGCAATAATATCATCGGCACTGCCTTCACCATTCCACATGGCTTCAACCACTTCTTTCGCTATTTTTCCTGAAATCGTATTATCGGCAATACGATTTAATAACACAGCCAATGCTTCGGTACTAAGCGGACAGTTTGCAAAATCCTTATTTTCCTTATTCAACATCGCCGCCAGTGAGCCGGTGACCCAATTAGCCGCCAGTTTTGCGTCAGCATCCGTTGCAGCTACCAGCGATTCAAAATAGTGCGCCTGTGCCGGTGACGACGTCAGTACATCCGCATCAACCGGCTTCAGATCATATTCCTCGATAAAACGCGCTTTTTTCTGTTGAGGTAATTCTGGCAATCCGGCTTTCACTTCTTCCAGCCATGCATCCGTTATTTCTACCGGTAGCAGATCCGGGTCTGGAAAATAACGATAATCATTGGCTTCTTCCTTGCTACGCATGGAACGGGTTTCATTTTTATCCGCGTCATACAGGCGCGTTTCCTGCACCACCTTACCACCCGATTCGAGCACGTCGATCTGACGTTCCACCTCTATATTGATTGCTTTTTCTACAAACTTGAATGAGTTTATGTTTTTCAGCTCGGCACGGGTACCAAACTCTGCCTGACCTTTTGGACGAATAGAAACATTGGCATCACATCTAAACGAGCCTTCCTGCATATTGCCATCGCAGATTTCCAGAAAGGTGACCAGTGCATGAATTTTTTTCATGTAGGCCACCGCTTCCTTCGCAGAACGCATGTCTGGCTCAGAAACAATTTCGAGTAAAGGTGTCCCTGCACGATTGAGGTCTACGCCGGTCATACCCTGAAAGTCTTCATGTAAGGATTTACCCGCATCTTCTTCCAGATGCGCACGGGTCACACCTACTTTTTTCTTCGTGCCATCGTCCAGTTCAATTTCGATTTCACCCGTTTCTACAATAGGATGATCCATCTGACTGATCTGGTAACCTTTGGGCAAATCCGGGTAAAAATAGTTTTTGCGCGCAAAAATAGATCGGCGCGCAACATTTGCGCCGATAGCCAGACCAAATCGCGCCGCCATAAAGACAACTTCTTTATTCAGTACCGGCAGAACACCGGGTAACCCCAGATCGACCACACAGGCCTGAGTATTTGGCTCTGCACCATAAGCTGTCGATGCGCCGGAAAATATCTTGCTTTTGGTTGACAGCTGGGCATGGATTTCCAGACCGATTACAGTTTCCCACATGTTGGGTTCCTCAAACTTTATATGTTCTGGCTATGAGCCAGGTTTCCAAAAATATAAAACAGGCTTTTTAAACCCCCTCTCCCTCAGGGAGAGGGTTATCATTTAACGAATACTATTTATACGCATCCGGGGTTTGCTTATGCCAATCCGTCACTTGCTGATATTGATGAGCGACATTTAACAAACGTGACTCATCAAAATAATTACCTATGATCTGCAAACCCACCGGCTTCCCATCAACAAAACCCGCCGGTACAGACATCCCCGGGAGGCCCGCAAGATTTACAGCAATTGTATAAATATCAGACAGATACATACTAACCGGATCTTCTGTTTTTTCACCCATGTTAAATGCAACCGAGGGTGCCGTTGGCCCCATGATGACATCAACTTTTTCATAGGCTTTTGTGAAATCATCACTGATCAGGCGGCGACATTTCTGTGCTTTTATATAATAGGCATCATAGTAACCTGCAGATAGTGCATAAGTGCCTATCATGATACGACGCTTAACTTCCTCACCAAAACCTTCGCCACGCGAACGTTTGTACAGATCTTCCAGATCAGTCGGGTTTTCACAGCGGTAACCAAAGCGTACGCCATCAAAGCGTGAAAGATTCGATGAGCATTCAGCCGGCGCAACCACATAATACGTAGGCACCGACAGGCCACTGTTAGGCAGGCTGATATCAACCAGCTCTGCACCCATTTTTTCATATTCTTTCAAGGCTGCCTGAACGGTATCAGCCACCGCAGCATCCAGGCCTTCACCAAAGAATTCCTTTGGCAGACCAATTTTAAGCCCCTTTAAGGAATCTGACAAATTTGCTGTATAATCAGGCACTTCCCTGTCGACACTGGTCGAATCACGGCTATCAAAACCCGACATCACATTTAACATCATCGCGGCATCTTCTGCAGTTCTTGTCATTGGGCCTGCCTGATCAAGGCTGGAGGCAAATGCAATCATTCCATACCGTGAAACTCTGCCATAAGTCGGTTTGAGACCTGTAATTCCGCACAGTGAAGCCGGCTGGCGAATCGAGCCACCGGTATCTGTCCCGGTGGAAGCCGGTGCCAGCATTGCCGCAACCACAGATGCTGAACCACCCGATGAACCACCGGGTACAGCTTTCAGATCCCAGGGGTTTTTCACCGCACCAAAAAAGCTGGTTTCATTCGATGAACCCATTGCAAATTCATCCATATTGGTTTTACCCAACATCACCATGCCCGCACTATCAAGTCGTTCCACCACACCTGCATTATACGGCGCAATGAAATTATCCAGCATTCTTGAACCACAACTGGTTTTTACCCCCCGGGTACAAAAAATATCTTTATGTGCCAGTGGAACACCGGTTAATGGCCCCGCCTTGCCTTCACTGCGTTGCTGATCTGCCTGTTCTGCGGCTTGAAGCGCCTGTTTATCAGTGACGGTGATATAGCAATTCAGCTCTGGTGAAAGACGCTCAATGCGATCAAGAAATGCCCGGGTTATCTCAACACTACTGAAGTCACCCTGTTGCAGTCCGGCAGAAATTTCAGCCAAGGTTTTACTATGCATAGTTATTCCAATTCAATCTTTTCATTAGTCCAATGTTTTTATTAAGCTACTGATTATTCTATAACTTTAGGCACCAGAAACAATCCATCCTCAACCGCAGGCGCATTTTCCTGAAACAATTCACGCTGATTTGTTTCAGTCACAACGTCCTCTCTCAGGCGCTGGGCCAGTGCCAGCGGGTGTGCCATCGGCTCTACATGACTGGTATCTACAACACTCATCTGCTCAACCAGCCCCAGAATTCTGGACAGATTTTCAGCATAATCAGGGACGTCTTTCTCGTCTATTCCCAATCGTGCCAAATGGGCAATTTTTTCAACTTCTGAAGCATCCAGTGACATTCTGGTCTCCTGTTATCGATACAATACGAATAAAAAGTGTAAGGTAACACACATGAGTTCTTGCCCAAAGTGTCGCGCGTTGATAAAGTTCCTCTTTTTACTAACAGAATTTAATTAAAGGCACATACTGCACTATGTTTAAGCGGATCAGAGGACTCTTTTCAAACGACCTGTCAATCGACCTTGGCACGGCTAATACACTCATCTATGTCCGTGGACAAGGCATCGTCCTGGACGAACCCTCTGTCGTCGCTATTCGTCAGGACAGAGGCCCCGGTGGACCAAAAACACTGGCTGCTGTCGGTGAATCAGCCAAACGCATGCTGGGGCGTACCCCAGGGAATATCACCACAATACGTCCTCTCAAGGATGGGGTTATCGCTGACTTCCGGGTCACAGAGAAAATGCTGCAACACTTTATCCATAAAGTACATGAAACGCGTTTTTTCAAGCCCAGTCCCCGGGTACTGGTTTGTGTGCCCTGTGGCTCGACTCAGGTTGAACGCCGTGCGATTCGTGAGTCTGCTTCCGGTGCCGGTGCCCGTGATGTTTTCCTGATTGAAGAACCCATGGCTGCCGCGATTGGTGCCGGTATGCCGGTTGATGAAGCGCGCGGCTCAATGGTACTGGATATTGGTGGCGGCACCTCCGAGGTCGCCGTACTGTCACTGAATGGTATCGTTTACTCGGCATCCGTGCGTATCGGTGGCGACCGCTTTGATGACGCCATTATCAATTATGTACGCCGTAACTACGGTACCTTGATTGGTGAAGCCACCGCAGAACATATCAAACAACAAATTGGCTCGGCTTACCCTGGCAGCGAAGTCCGTGAAATTGAAGTCAAGGGACGTAACCTGTCAGAAGGCGTACCACGCAGCTTTACGTTAAACAGCAACGAAATACTGGAATCATTACAGGAACCTTTATCCGGTATTGTCGGAGCGGTTAAAACAGCGCTGGAACAAACCCCTCCCGAGCTGGGTGCCGATGTCGCCGAGCGTGGCATCGTCCTTACCGGTGGTGGTGCTTTGCTGAAAGATATTGACCGCTTGCTGATGGAAGAAACCGGTTTGCCTGTCGTGATTGCTGATGACCCGTTAACCTGCGTTGCCCGGGGTGGTGGTCGCGCACTGGAACTGATTGATGAGCACGGTGGCGATATCTTTACTGTCGAGTAAATCTGTACTCAGATTTTTGTACGTGCATACACTCGTCGCATGCACGCCAGGAGGAAGCATCCATTAAGCTGTTATTTACACAGGGGCCATCGATTACCTTTCGGCTGGTATTACTGGTAATGACCTCCATTTTACTGATGACGCTGGATCAACGTCAGCAACACCTGAAAAGTCTGCGTGCAGGCCTTTCCTTGCTGGTCGCTCCAATAGAATATCTGGCTGACATGCCTACTGGAATCGGACGCTGGCTTTCGGACAGTCTGGAAAGCCGTCAAAACCTGATTGAAGAAAATGCCCGTTTGCATTCCCAGAACCTGCTCATGCAAACACGTTCACTAAAAAATGCCGACCTTGAAGCAGAGAATCGACGGCTGCGAGAGTTACTGGGATCTTCAGTCAAAGTGACTGACAGGGTGCTGATTGCCGAGTTATTTCGAGTTGACCTGAATCCTTACAAACACCTCATCCTTATTAACAAAACAGCGCGTCAGGGTGTCTATGTTGACCAACCTTTACTGGATGCCTATGGTGTCATGGGGCAGGTCATTGAAGTATTACCCGCCCACTCCACCGTCCGGCTGATTACTGATCCAGGGCACAGTATACCGGTTCAGGTTAACCGTAACGGCTTGCGCACGATTGCGACCGGAAGTGGCAAAATAAATCTGATCACCTTACCCTATTTGCCTAATAACGCAGATATCAAAGAAGGTGATCTGTTAGTTACATCCGGCCTGGGCGGAATCTATCCTCCAGGATATCCGGTTGCTTCAATCACTAAGATTACGCACGAACCCGGTGAAGAATTTTCACATATTGAAGCTGAGCCACTGGCTCATCTGAACCGTAGTCGTGAAGTATTACTGGTATGGTCTGGTAAACATATCAGTAAAATGAAACAACACCGGCCTTCCACTTCAAAACGCAGGAAGGGCTTGCATGAGAAATGATAAACATCAGGGAGGCTGGCTGATCCTGCTAAGTTTTATTATTGCACTGATGCTGACCATTATTCCTTTTCCGGATACCCTGAAATACATCAAGCCTGAGTGGGCAGCACTGGTGTTGATATACTGGAGTATGGCATTGCCTGAGCGCATTGGCGTTGGTATAGGCTGGCTGGTCGGACTTTTCCTTGATGTCCTTTCAGCCGGCTCTCTACTGGGGCAACATGCACTGGCATTAACCGTGGTCGCCTACCTGACGCTTAATTTACATCAGCGAATTCGCTTATTTCCCCTCTGGCAACAAGCAGGCATCGTCTGGATGTTACTTAACCTGTATCAATTACTGATACTCTGGTTTGATGGTATTACCGGCCAGCCTCCAAAAGGATTACAGTTCTGGTTACCGCCTGTCTCTGGCATGATTTTATGGCCCTGGATTTTTCTGCTGCTGCGTAACCTGCGCCGTCATTACAAGGTTCGATAAGTGCGATGCGCCGTGTTCATCTGAAAGATCACATTGCCGAAAAAAGGCTCTTTACCAACCGCGCTATCTTCAGCGTTTTACTTATCCTGTCGCTGATTGCGCTTGTTGTTGTTCGCCTGATTTATTTGCAAATAATCAGTCATCAACACTTCTCAACTTTATCAAATGAAAATCGCGTAAAACTGTTACCCATTGCCCCGACTCGCGGTCTGATTTATGACCGCAATGGCATCATACTGGCCGAAAATCTGCCTGCCTACCGACTGGAAATTACCCCGGAACAGGTTAAAGATATGGATAAGTTACTCCGGCAGCTTGGCGGACTGATAAAAATTCGTGAACACGATTTAAAACAATTCAGAAAACAACTCCGACATAAACACAAATTTGACAATATTCCATTACGGTTTCTTTTAGATGATATAGAGGTTGCAAAGATTGCAGCCATTTTACACCGCCTTCCAGGTGTACAAATAGTTGCCAGCCTCAATCGTCACTACCCTATGGGTAAAACTTTTTCACATGTCATCGGCTACATTGGACGTAAGGATATCAAGGATCTGAAAAGCCTGGATTCAACCAACTACATTGCGACCAATCATATCGGCAAGTCAGGTATTGAAAAATATTACGAAACCGGGTTGCATGGAACCATTGGTTACCAGCAAGTTGAAGTCAATGCACAAGGGCGTATATTACGCACCCTGCAAAAAACCGCTCCTGCTGCAGGTCGTGATATTCACCTGAGCATCGATGCACCCATGCAGGCGATCGCAGAACAGGTGCTTGGAAAATTCAATGGCTCAATCGTCGCACTGGACCCACGTAATGGCCAGGTACTGACGATGGTCAGCAACCCCGGTTTTGACCCCAATCTGTTCGTCAACGGTATTGGCTATAAAGACTATAAACTTCTGAGCCAAAGTAAATCGCGCCCTCTTTATAACAGAGCGTTACAAGGCCGCTACCCACCAGGGTCAACCATCAAACCTTTTATCGGCCTGGCTGGACTCAAGTATGGTATAACCAATGAACATTACGAACTTTTCTGCCCGGGTTATTTTATCATCCCGTTTGGTGAGGAACGTAAATTTCGCGACTGGAAAAAAACAGGGCATGGCACTGTTGATCTGGATAAATCACTCACAGAATCCTGTGACGTTTATTTCTATGACCTGGCATTAAATCTGTCAATTGATCGCATTCAGCCTTTTCTGGCCAGCTTTGGTTTTGGTCAGAAAACCGGTATCGACATGCCGATAGATAATATCGGCCTGCTACCATCACGCGAATGGAAACGTCGTAAGAAAAAACAACCCTGGTTTCCAGGTGAAACACTGAACACGGCCATTGGACAGGGATTTTTATTAGCAACGCCTCTGCAACTTGCTACCGGCACAGCTGTTTTAGCCAACAAAGGGAAACGCATCCGGCCACATCTGGTTCTGGGGAATGATCAACTGGTTAACATACCCGCTATGGATCCCCTGTTATCAAAGGTTGAGGCACGTCACTGGAATTATATTTTCAAAGCCATGAGACATGTCGTTGAAAAGCCGCATGGCACAGCTAGACGAATCGCCAGAAAAAAATTCAGTATTGCAGGGAAAACAGGTACCGCACAGGTATTTGGTATCAAACAGGACGAAAAATATGACGCCACAAAAATTGCTCTCAAGCTACACGACCATGCACTGTTTATCGCTTTTGCACCGGTAGACAACCCGCGTATTGCAATTGCAGTCATCGTGGAAAATGGCGGTGGCGGTGGCTCTGTGGCGGCGCCCATGGCGGCGCGATTGCTTGACCACTATATGGCAAGGAACCCGAAATGAAAAACATCTCTCCACTTGAAAGTCCACGACATAACACGCCTTTATTACAACAATGGCTACAACAGTTACATATGGATTTCCCATTACTGGCAGGATTAATGATCCTTGCAATCACCAGCCTGTTTGTTCTCTATAGTGCTTCAGGGCAAGATATTGCTGAAGTACAGAAACAGGGTTCGCGTATGGCCTTTGGTTTTTTCATTATGCTGTTTCTGGCTCAACTAACCCCGCAGATGCTACAACGCTGGACACCTGTTCTTTTTGTTATTGGTCTGATTCTGTTAACCCTGGTTCTGGTGGTTGGTGTGCAGGTTAAAGGCGCTCAACGCTGGCTGGATCTTTACTTCTTTCGCTTTCAACCATCCGAATTATTAAAACTGGTAACACCGATGGCGCTCGCCTGGTATCTTGCGGATGCCGCGTTACCACCTCGACCACTCAAGCTTTTTACCAGCCTGATATTACTCGCGTTGCCTGTTGTGCTGGTCGCTGTTGAGCCTGACCTTGGCACGTCATTACTAATCGCCAGTGCCGGAATTTTTGTTTTATTTCTTGCCGGCTTACGCTGGCGCTATATACTGGGTGCAGGCGTTTTGCTAACTGCATTCGCCTGGCCCATCTGGCAATATATACTACGCGACTATCAAAAGGCGCGTGTATTAACCTTCCTGAACCCGGAAAAAGACGCCCTCGGCGCGGGTTATCATATTATTCAATCCAAAATTGCCATCGGATCAGGCGGCTTATATGGAAAAGGCTGGCTGAATGGCACCCAGTCACAACTCGACTTTCTTCCCGAGAGGCATACCGACTTTATATTTTCAGTTTACAGTGAAGAATTCGGTTTAATCGGTGCCATCTTGCTGATATTACTTTATCTGTTCCTGATTTTTCGTGGCCTCTATATTGCCACCCAGGCACAGGACAGTTTCTCGCGACTACTGGGAGGCAGTATCAGCCTGACATTTTTTGTTTATGTTTTTGTAAACATGGGAATGGTCTCTGGACTGCTCCCCGTAGTCGGAGTACCCTTACCTTTAATTAGCTACGGTGGAACTTCAATCGTTACATTGCTCGCCGGTTTTGGCATGTTGATGTCGATTCACACCCATCGTAAAATGCTATCACCATAAGACGGATTTTTCATGAAACTTTTCACTATATTATCACTGGGTTGTTCAATTTTATTTTCAGGTGGTTATGCGCTCGCCGCAGATAAAACACCGGTAAATTTTTTGCAGCATCCGAAAGCACAACAATTTATTATTGAAATGATCGAAAAGCATCATTTCAAAAAAACAGATATGTATAAATGGTTTGCCTCGATCAAACCTCGACCTGATATTATTGAGGCCATCTCTCACCCGGCAGAAGCAACCAAACCCTGGTACCTGTATCGAAAAATATTTTTAATTGAAAGGCGCATACAGGGTGGCGCCGAATTTATGAAAACCCACAAGGCCGACTTGATGCGCGCAGAAAAACAAACCGGCGTGCCTGCTGAAATTATTGTTGCCATATTAGGAGTAGAAACCCTTTACAACCGTTATAAAGGGCGGCACTTTGTACTGGAATCTTTATCTACACTGGCTTTTGATTATCCAAAACGTTCACGTTTTTTTCGTAGTGAACTGGAGCAGTTTTTATTACTCGCCAGAGAAGAAGGTGTTGACCCGCTCACACTAAAAGGATCATACGCTGGTGCAATGGGCGGCCCCCAATTTATATCCAGCAGTTTCCGCAGGTATGCCATTGATTTTAATAATGATGGTAAGCGCGACATCTGGAACAATACTACTGATATGATCGGCAGTGTTGCCAACTATTTCAAAGTACATGGCTGGCAACCGCAACAAAACATTATCATCAATACAAAAATCAGTGGTGATCAGATTGATTCATTATTAAAACAGGGCATAAAACCTAAACACAGCCTTAAGGAACTCACTGCCAGAGGTGTTGTCTATAAACACAATGCAGCTGAAAATATCCCTGAAAATACAAAGGCTGCACTCATTAAATTCGATATGGAAAAAGAACCGGTCTACCGACTTGGATTTAAGAATTTCTATGTCATAACCCGTTATAACCACAGTCCGTTATATGCAATGGCTGTTGTAGAGTTAAGTGAAGCGATTATAAAACGCACCAAAAAACTGGAAAATGCAAAACACTAAACACGTCAAAGCAAAAACGTTTATTATCATTAGCCTGATCGGGCCACTAAGCGCCTGTGTCAGCAATCGCTATGGTTTAATTGGCAAAAAAGATTCCGCTCCTTACGCACACGTTGATACGACACGTGTGCCTGATGCGACTCCACAACATGAGCCTCGTAGTACTTACGGCAACCCGCGTCATTATAAGGTGAGGGGGCAACGTTATTATGTATTGAATAGCAGTCGTAATTATTCTCAACGCGGCACCGCTTCCTGGTACGGCACCAAGTTCCATGGACACCGAACGTCCAGTGGAGAGCCTTATAACATGTATGCAATGACTGCCGCGCATAAGACGCTGCCTTTACCCACATATGTACGCGTTACCAATCTTGATAATAATCGCAGTGTTGTTGTCAAAGTAAATGATCGTGGACCTTTCGTTGCAGGGCGTATTATTGACCTTTCCTATGTTGCGGCTAAAAAACTGGGCATGACAATAGCAGGAACTGCTAACGTAGAAGTAACAGCCATTCACCCTAACCAAACCCAAAAAACTGTCAGAAATAACGTCACAAAACCTGCCCCGGCCACCAATACAGCAAATAACAGTAACCTTTACCTGCAAGTCGGACTGTTTGACGATCGACAAAATGCTGAGCAATTAAAACAACGATTGAAAAACCTCCCTATTCCCACTATCAAGGTCACTACCGACCGTTCGAACAAGCAACCACGCTACCGGGTTCGCGTAGGTCCTCTGCAAGATGACCGCGAGGCTCATCGAGTCATTGAATTGCTGTCACAAAACGGACACGAAGGATTTAGAATTCGGGTCGATTAATAGCACTGCTCACGTTACAATAAAGCCGCAACAACTAACACTTAGCGATGATCAGGATTGACACAAGGATTAAATGAACCTCATATGAAGCATTTTCACCAGACCCGTATTTTACTCGCCAGCATCCTTTATTTATTCTTTACTTTCAACAGCATGGCTGCCAGCCTTCCTGTACCCGCTGCACCCAAAGTCAGCGCCAAGAGCTATATACTGCAAGATTATAATAGCGGCCACATTCTTGCTGAAAACAATGCCAGCAGCCGGGTTGAACCTGCCAGTATTACCAAGTTAATGTCGGCATATATTATTTTCAACGAAATAAAAGCAGGGCGCCTCAAACTAACAGACAAGGTTCTTATCAGTAAAAAAGCCTGGCGCATGCCGGGTTCCCGTACGTTCCTTGAAGTCAATAAAAAAGTGCCTGTGGAAATTTTACTTAAAGGGGTGATCGTGCAGTCCGGTAATGACGCAACAGTTGCACTGGCTGAACATGTTGCGGGAAGTGAAGAAACCTTTGCCTCTCTGATGAACCAATATGCAAAAAAAATGGGCATGACCGGCAGTCATTTTATGAACAGCACCGGTCTGCCACATGCTGATCATTACAGCACCGCCCGGGATATCGCCATACTGTCACGTAATATCATCAAAGATCATACAGACTTCTATAACTATTACTCCATACGAAAATTTATCTACAACGGCATCCCTCAATACAACCGCAACAAATTACTCTGGCGTGACAAAACGGTTGACGGTCTTAAAACGGGGCATACTGACTCAGCAGGATATTGCCTGGCCTCGTCAGCGAAACGGGGTGACATGAGGCTGATCTCTGTGGTACTGGGAGACAAATCTGAAGAATCGCGTGCCAATAGCAGCCGTGCATTATTAAATTATGGCTTTCGGTTTTTTGAAACCCGTAAACTCTATTCAGCAGGCCAGACTCTGAAACAGGTACGTGTCTGGAAAGGCGCCAGCGACCAGCTTGCACTAGGCGTTGCTGAAAATTTATACGTCACCTTCCCTCGCGGCAGTTATAAACAACTGTCTGCGACAATCGATATACAGCCACAGATTATCGCCCCTGCCAGCAAAGGCCAGAAGATAGGTACACTGAATATCGCGCTGAATAAACAAGTCATTACTGAAGCCTCTTTGCTGGCACTAAAGTCCATTGAAAAGGGTGGCATCTGGCGACGCAGTGTAGACAGCATTAAACTATGGTTCAAATGATGGGACAGGTTTATCTTAACGGTAATTTTCTCCCCATCGAACAGGCTCAGATATCTGTTCTTGATCGCGGTTTTCTTTTGGGTGATGGCGTATATGAGGTAATTCCTGCCTTTGGTGGAAAACTATTCCGGCTAACACAACACCTGCAACGGCTTGATAACAGTTTATCTGCTGTTCGCATACCCAACCCACACACACTGACTGAATGGCAGGAAATACTGCAACAACTGGTTTTTGATCAGGACGATGATATTTCTATTTATCTTCAGGTAACTCGCGGTGTGGCCCCCAAACGGGATCACGCCTTCCCTGAAAAAGTCATACCGACTGTCTTTGCCATGAGCAATACCATTCCTGCACCTGACCCTGCCACACTGGAGCAAGGTGTCAGCGCTATAACACTGGATGATATCCGCTGGAAACGTTGTGACATCAAAGCCATTACCCTGCTGGCAAATGTTATCTTGCGTCAGGAAGCACACGACCATGATGCAGCCGAAGCTATTTTGATACGTGATGGAAACGCCATGGAAGGTGCCGCCAGTAATTTATTTATTGTAAGTGCAGATACCATCTACACTCCACCCAAAGGCCCACAATTATTACCCGGTATCACCCGTGACCTGGTCCTTGAACTATCACATCGGCATGGCATGGTGATTGAAGAACGAAATATCTCCGAACAATCATTACACTGCGCACAGGAAATATGGCTCACCAGCTCAACCAAGGAAATACTGCCGGTTACACAACTGAATAATAATCCGGTTGGCCATGGCACTCCCGGAAAACACTGGCAACAAATGATCCGGTTATACCGCGATTACAAAAAAGGATTACGCTAGGCATGTACAAAGCAAGCTGCTTATGTGGAGAAGTGCAATATGAGATTCATGGCGAGATCATGGATATCATTCATTGCCATTGCTCACGCTGCCGCAAAGTTCAGGGGAGTTCATTTGCGACCAACGGAAACATTCACAATGAACACTTTAAATTACTTTGCGATATGAACAAGCTGACTGCGTATGAAACTGCACCCGGCAATCATAAATACTTTTGTAAAACCTGCGGCTCTCCGATGTTCAGTGAAAACACTAACTACCCCGAGCTGACCCGCATTCGCCTTGGCAGCATTGAATCAGACATCCATGAACGCCCACAAGCCCACACCTTCGTTGGTTCAAAAGCGAACTGGGATAAAATATGTGATGACCTGCCTCAATATGATGAAAGCTTTAACAACAGCTAAAAAATGAATTAAGGATAAGATGAAACATTCCACTCAGACAGTACTTAATAGAAGCTTACTACCACATTAAATCATCCGGAATTTGATGCTCTGCATAAGGGTCATTTTCATCCACAGATTTTTCTTCATTATCAAATAATATAATACGATTTTCATTTCGTTGCCTGATTTTCTCGGCGGTAGCTCTGGGTACTATTTCATAACGACCTTCAGAACGCGCGATACCGGCTTTACCCTGAATGATTTGTTTTTTTATTTCTGCATTAACATAAATACGCTGAATTTTATTCTGATGCTCGAAGTTATAGACAATATCGCAGTCCTCTTCCCGCTTGATTTTATTATTTAACACCAGCTGGTTAATTTCGATAGATATTGCTTTTTTACGTGCCTGATCTTCCTTTCTTTTATTCAGCGCCTGATCCTGCTTTAATTTTTCTTTTGCTGCCTGTTGTGCTTTAAGAGTCGAATCATCAACAACTTTCTGTTTTTTTGAATGCGACTGCTTATTCTTTTTCTGCGTCTCTTTCTTCGCCTTTTGAACCTGTTGTTTAGTCACCAGTCCGGCTTTTAAAAGTTGCTCCTGAAACGGATTATTCATGCTACTGTCTCTTTAAAATTAATTACAATCATATGTAACGTTAATTATTCACCATACGGACAATTTCGGCAGCCATTGCCACAACATACTCCGCGTTTTAAATGATACCACGCACTGAAGACCAGATTCCCCTGCTCCATCGTGTAATCTATATTTTCAATTATATTGCTGCTATCACGGAACTTTGCTGCCATCTCCAGTGATTGCGCCAATGTATTTGTATCGATTACCTGCTCTATACGTCTGCCAATGCTCAGTGCCAAACAATCAGGACACTGGCAATCCTTGTCAGATTCCAGTGGTAAAATGGGCGGAAACCGGGCACACCAGCATTGAGTCGCCGGTTTTTCCAGGCCACAATTTAATAACTTTCCGCACACTGAACACGATTTCTGGGTCACACATATCCTATGAACTACTACTTTTAGCATACAAAACAAAAAGATAAGTCAGGCGCATGCACTTGACAAGCAATGATATAATAACAATATGAATGAAAATGATGAAACTTTTATTGAATACCCCTGCAACTTTCCTATTAAGGCAATGGGTCTTGCCGAGCATGATATTGAAGCGATCTTTAAAGATATTGCGCGCAGGCACTTTCCCCATCAGGAACAATTTGACGTTACTCGTAAAGAAAGCAGTACCGGCAAATACCTTTCTGTGACGATTATCTTCATAGCACTTAACCGTGAGCAACTCGATGCGGCCTATCAGGATCTGTGCGATCATGAACATATTCTGATGTCACTCTAGAATCACCTTATGTCAGTCACTATTCGCACTATGGGGTTTTGTGAATATGAAACCACCCTCAAAGCAATGCAGAGCTTTACCTTGCAGCGCGATCCTGCAACAGAGGATGAAATCTGGATTGTAGAACATCCAGCCGTTTATACACTTGGATTAAACGGGAAACGCAAACACCTGACTGAAAAAAATACTATCCCTGTTATTGATGCCGATCGGGGCGGTCAGGTCACCTATCATGGCCCGGGGCAACTGGTCGCTTATGTGCTATGTGATCTTCAACGAAAAAACCTGGGGGTACAGGAGTTTGTAAATAAGCTTGAGCAATCCATTATTGATCTGCTCAATACATTCTCGATTAAATCAGAACGCATACAAAAAGCACCTGGTGTTTATGTCAATGGAGAAAAAATTGCTGCTCTTGGACTAAGAATAAAACATGGGCGTAGTTACCACGGGCTTAGCCTGAATATTGATATGGACTTACAGCCCTTTAAGGATATTAATCCCTGTGGCTACCCTGATTTAAAGGTAACTCAACTTAAAAACCTTGGTATCACTAAGGACATGAGTGAGATTTATCCACTCCTGATTAAACATTTAGCTCGCAATCTAGGATACAATAACGTCCTTTTCCCAGTGCCAGAAAGCCAGATTGGATCATGAACAAACCAGACAACACGAATAAAAAAATAGCAGGTGAACATCAACGCGGCGCTGACAAAGTCGCCAGAATTCCGATCAAAGTTGAGCCCAGCACGTCTATTCAGCGCAAACCAAAATGGATTCGTGCTAAATCACCTGCGCACCCGGAAGTGCTGCGGCTGAAAAAAATACTGCGTGAACAAAAACTGTTTACCGTTTGTGAGGAAGCTTCCTGTCCGAATCTGGGCGAATGCTTTGGTCATGGTACTGCAACATTTATGATCATGGGTGACATCTGTACCCGACGCTGCCCATTCTGCGATGTAGCTCATGGCAAACCTTTGCCTCTGGATACTGATGAGCCTGTCAACCTGGCTAATACGATCAAAGCCATGGGCTTACGTTATGTTGTTATCACCTCGGTAGATCGTGACGACTTACGCGACGGTGGAGCCGGTCACTTTATTGAATGTATCAGGCAGGTACGTTTGCAGAGCCCGGACATCAAAATAGAAATTCTGGTACCTGACTTTCGCGGTCGGATGGACACAGCACTCGATATCATGGAACAACAACCACCCGATGTATTTAACCATAATCTTGAAACTGTTCCGCGCCTGTATAAAAAAGCGCGCCCTGGTGCAGACTACCACTGGTCTTTGACGTTGATTAAATCTTTCAAGGCTTTATATCCTGATGTACCTACCAAATCCGGCCTGATGCTGGGTCTGGGTGAAACACTGGAAGAAGTACAGGAAGTTATGCGTGATCTGCGTAACCATAACTGTGACATGCTAACGCTGGGACAATACCTGCAACCCAGCCTGAGTCATCTGGCTGTTGATCGTTTTGTCACACCGGATGAGTTTGATCAGCTGGCTGAAATTGGCAAACAAATGGGATTTTCTCAAGTGGCAAGCGGACCTATGGTTCGGTCTTCTTATCATGCGGATTTACAGGCAGCAAATGTGATTGATGAAAATTAGTCTGTTCTCGCTGCAACACGATAACATTTTCAAGCCTTATACCGCTCCATCACATAACACAAACAATCCTGACGAATCACTCTTTCATTCAATGTCAACATGGATGGCATGAATGGTTTGCGTGTCAGGATTTCTCCATTTTCGTAATTAAATAATTCACCACCTATATCCTTGCCGTCGTTATCCCAGGCTTCAAGCCGTGCATTCGCACTCTGACATATTCGTCCTAAACGTGTTCCAACACGTAACTCCTGAAAATTCAGGTGATCAATATCACTATCAAAACAAATATCCTTTTCATCACCATTGAAACTGAAGCCTGCCTGCTCCGGCACTTTTATAATGGCTAATGTATGAAATAAATCTATATCTGATTCTGGAAATACATGCGATGGCATGTCTGACAAATGTAATGCCGCATCAAGATATTCCATTGCATGATGTTCTGAATGTTGTTGCCCGACCTTGCCACACTCCACCGTCACCGCAGGGCATAGCGTCGCAAATGCAGATGACTGCACCCCCACTGGCCGGGTAAAATAAACAACTGTTCGACTGAATAAAGTCGCCAGATGCAAAAAGCGGTCTTCAAGAGCATTCACGCAAGCATAGTGCGGATTGATACCGGTATTATTATGTACATCTATGCTGGCAAAAACATTGAGCTTACGCATACTGTCAATAATCTGCTGCATCATTTGTGTTTCATCACAAGCTGCGACCTCGGTACCTGGCCACACCCGGTTATAGTCGGGCTGACCTTCAAGACGCCGTAATCCTTGTCGGGCAGCACTGATATTACCCACAAATATGGATAAAGATCGTGGCAGCTCACGCGACTGATACTTTCTCAGTAAATCCTGTACCGCGTGCAAGCCGGTTATTTCATTTCCATGCAATAATATTGAAACAAACAACGGTGATTTACGCCGACCTTGTAAATGAATCAAGGCAGGGCCAGG
>Ga0316206_1001508_pt1 | contig 20094 bp, 22 predicted proteins | sample 6monthpyrite_MG_FD_204942 | JGI IMG/M metagenome (GOLD analysis project Ga0316206, IMG submission 204942) | Microbial mat bacterial communities from mineral coupon in-situ incubated in ocean water Damariscotta River, Maine, United States -... | ecosystem: Environmental > Aquatic > Marine >... | reverse complement strand
TTCTCTCTCCGTTTTTTGTTTCAGTTATTATTACTTTTTGTTGTTCCAATAGTGGTGCACTTTTGAATGGGGTGTGGATGCTGCCAGTTATTTGACAATGGATATTTCGGTGGATGTCCTGGATACTCTCGTTTAAGGGAAGATCGTGAGGCATATACTGAGGAAAAGTGGCCATTTATTCAACGAGTGCTTGAGCGAGCAAAAAATTGCTAAGCTTAAAATTACCAGTGAAGTGAACGTTATAACCCAAGGAAGATATGTACATACCCAAACATTTTAATGTAACTGATAAAGAAGAAATATTTGCTTTTATAAAAGCAAATTCCTTTGGTCAAATAATTTCATTAGTCGAAGCTAAGCTTTTCTCTTCGCATATCCCCTTTCTTTTTAGTGAAGAGAACCAGTCACTTCTTTGTCACGTAGCCAAAAACAATCCTCAATGGAAATACATTGAAGGACAAGAAGTTTTGGTCACTTTCCAAGGTCCTCACGATTATGTTTCACCATCATAGTACTCCTCACCAGGTGTACCCACATGGAATTACCAATCTGTTCATATATATGGAAAGCCTAAAATCATCACAGATAATGAAAAACTTAGTAGTATTATAAATGAACTTACTAGAATATATGAGTCTTCTTTTGAAAAACCTTGGAAGCCTGAATATAAAGAATCTATGCTTAATGCAATTATTGGAATTGAAATTAATATTACAGATATTCAATGCAAATATAAACTCAGTCAAAACCGTCCTGAAAATGACCGTTTACAGGTAATAGAGGAACATAAAAAAAGAGGCTCGATTCAATTATCGCAAGCAACAAAAAATGAGTTATAACAAGACACTTCAGTTGATCGCCAAAAGCGGTGCTTCGCTTGCTTTTGGCGTCAACTGAGCTTAATCGTTAGGACTTTAGGACTAGTGTTTCTAGTTTCTAGTATTTATAGGGGGTCAAATCTTTATATATACTATTTTATGCTCTATCCTTATCGTTATGACGCGTCCTTTACGAATAGAATATGAAAATGCTTTTTATCACGTGATGAATCGTGCAGGGGAAGACAGGTTGTCTTTCATTCAAAAGATTATTATCAAGCTTTTCTCCAGTGCATAGAACAAGCCTGCCAACGTTTTGGGATAGAAATACACGCCTATTGCCTCATGGGGACTCATTATCATTTGTTGGTTAAAACGGCCAAAGGCAATTTAAGTCGAGCGATGCGCCATATTAATGGCGTATATACCCAAAAATATAATCAACTCAAAAAAACCGAGGGTGCTTTGTTTCGAGGCAGGTACAAGGCCATTTTGATAGAAGCCCCTAGTTATTTACTCCAAGTGAGTCGTTATATTCACCGAAATCCTGTCGAATTAAAACAACCCCTGGTTCATCAACTCATAGAATATCCGTGGTCGAGTTATCCCGGCTATCTGAACAAGTCAGCGAGGCCGTTCTGGTGAGTGAGAGCGGATGTTTTTGGTGAGTTGGGTGTTCTTCATCCGGCCCCTGCATATGCCCGGTATGTTGCGCGTGGTCTTGATGAGGAAACCCAAACATTTTATGTAAAGAATCAATGGCCAGCGATGAGGGGGAGTCAACTCTTTGCAGAAATAGCTTATGCCAATGCACTTAGTTTTAGCCGAGAAGTGAAAACAAGTGGCGATAAACAAGATATTCCCATTAAACGAATTATCCAGGCCGTCGCCTCTTTTTATGGTTGTGATAAAAAGACAATCGAAAGAGGCGTGCGCGGAAGAGGCCAGAGAAATTATCCACGCTGGATAGCGATGAAACTTAGTCAGGATTTATCGGGCCAGAATCTTTCAACAATAGCTAAGTTTTTTGGTGTAGGTAATTATTGTACGGCATCGAGAACGATTGGTCGATTGAATGAGGTGTTGGCACTTGGCGGTGAAGTTCCTGAGCACTTTAATAGTATAAGTAAAGATTTGACTCCATAATTTTGACTAGCCGACACTATTGAAAATGATCTTAAAACCAATCCTATTCATTACAGGCCATAGTATATATGTGCAACAGCACTAACAAGTCGCTCGTTCGTTCGCAAACTACGCTGCGCCGCACAGCCTCAACGTTATCTGTACTCGACAGAAATATTGGAAAGTGAGATGAGTATACGAAAATATATTCAAAGTGATCGAAATAAAATCTTAGACATTTATGCTCAATCAAAACTTGATGAGTTAAAATTTGAGAAAATTAAGTTTGAGTTGTTGCCTTTGGAGAAAGATGAAAAACGATTCACACAATTATTTGAATCTGATATTTACGTATATGAAGAGAATGAAGTAGCTGCGTACTGTGCAAATTTTGGTTCAGAAATTAGTGGCCTGTTTGTTCATCCTTCAAATAGAAGGAAAGGTATAGGCAATAAACTATTTGAGTTTATCCTATCGAAAACATCAGATAGCGCATTTCTTTATGTTGCAGCTTCCAATAGTCCCGCTATCAAATTATATAAAAAATATGGATTTGAAATAATTGAGGAATTTTCAACTTCATACAATAATGTAGATGTTAAGGCTGTAAAAATGGAGCAATTAATATCGAACAGCTAACAAATCCATCAACGCAAACATTTGGCAGATTTGGTTGGCTGCACCTGTCGCTATCGCGACATTTTAGCGCAGCCAACCAAATCTGCCAAATGCTAGTTATGGAAAACGTTATGTGTAAAGTGTTCCGCGGTTTAACGTAAAAATAAAATGAATGAAAAACTCGAAAAAATACTGATTCAGCTAGAATCTCTTTACCCACCAATCTCTGGAAAGCCAAGGGTGGAGTATCAAACTAGCCCTGATGAATCAGTGGTCATTGGTACAGAAGCAGAAATAGTGTCACTTGCCACGTCACTAATTAGATCGATAATAGAATCAAAAGAAGAAGAATTTACGGGTGTAAAACTGAAATCAAGCAATTGTATTGCTGGCGCGTTAGATCCGATGGGCGTGGTGGCATTAGATTGGGTGCTTATAAATCATTTCCTCCTCCAATTGATCCAAGCATAAGTGGTGGAGTAGGAATAGGGAGAATGATGGGTATAGGTTGGATCATTACCTATACTAAATTTCAAAAATCGTATACATTTGACGAATCACCACCAGCTTCACTGTATCTATAATGCTTAAAGATATTTTATATTTAGAAGGTATTCAGAGAAATAAATAAGGAGTTGTATCCTCAATACTGTAGCGTACAAAACTACCATCATAACATTTGACAAAAATGACATGAAATTGCCACATTGCCATCCTAACAAAATAGGGCTTTGCCAAATTATCATCTAACGTTTTACCCAATGCGATCATAAGCCTTACCAAATTACCATCGACACTATTTTTTAAATAGAAAAAAAGGACGGGATGTTTATAATGTCCTCGCGAAAACGCCCTCAGCACCTATATTGTGATGATAGGACGCCGGGGCGTTGTGGCTTGTTGCACGGAGAAACATGCCGGGCGTTAGCCCGGTATGTTCACGCGTTCATTGACGGTTCAAAAGTTAATGTCGTCATTAAAATTATGATCAAGCTCGGCTTCGGTCATTTCGCTTATTCTCCTGATGGTCATCTAGAGAGAGGGTAAATTGATCAATGGCATGGATATCTTCAAAGAATTTACGCATGCGGCTAATTTAAGCAAACGAAGTAAAAAAAGCCAGCCAGAAATAAATTTCAAAATTCGCCAGAGGAATTCGTTTTGTCAAATTCCCGTTATAAGAGAACGGAGAGTTTATGATGAAAATTGGGTGGAAAAGTGGGATTTTTTATGATGGTAAAGTGGGAAATAACATGTCTGCTCATTCCTAAGCAGCAAAAAATAACATAAAAATTAATGAGTCATGCTAAAATTCGGATGCTAATAAAGTAGCAAATATCGATTGTCATTCCTCCTCATTTGAACGTTAATCGAACAATCTCAGGCATAGGCATTACTATTTGTCTGTCTTTTGTTCATTGAAATACGATAAATACTGCCCATGCCCATACCTTCATCGGTTGCTGATAAAGAAAATGTCCATGCATCGCCGCGCTCAGAAACATCAGTGACAGGACAGCTTGTCTACTGGATCGGTGTTTTTTTTGCCTTACTTCATATCTACTTCAATACCTTGGGGACTTGGTCGGAATTATATGTATCGGCCATTCACTTTGCGGGTTTTGCATTGATGTGCGCATTAATGGTGCCGGTGAAACGCAGTGATACAAGATCGGTGCAGTACTTAGCGCTGGTTTTGGATAGTTTACTGGGATTGGCGGCGATCGTCTGTGCACTTTATTTAATTGGTTTTGAAGAGGCGCTTTACGACCGTGGCGTGAAGTTTTCGCAATGGGATTGGGTATTTTCTATTTGCGCCATTTTTATTGCTTTGGAAATGGCACGTCGCACCACCGGCTGGTTTATTCCGACTTTGATTTTGCTTGCGCTAACGTATGTATTTTGGTGGGGTAAATATATTGATGGTGTTTTCGGGTTTGCCGGTCTGAGTCTGGAGACCTTATTGTACCGGTCTTATTTTTCTTCGGAAGGCATGTTTGGTCAGATTGCACGTATTTCCTGGACCTATGTGTTTATGTTTATTTTGTTTGGTGCCTTTCTGGTGAAATCCGGTGCGGGTGAATTCATTATCGAACTATCGCGCTGTGTGGCAGGGCGTTTTGTGGGCGGACCCGGTTTTGTGGCGGTATTGAGTTCGGGTCTCATGGGATCGGTATCTGGTTCTTCGGTGGCGAATACGGTATCGACAGGAGTAATTACTATACCGTTGATGCAACGGGCGGGTTTGCCCGCTCGTTTTGCTGCAGGGGTGGAGGCCGCTGCTTCCACGGGTGGGCAGTTAATGCCTCCGGTGATGGGGGCCGGGGCGTTTATTATGGCCTCTTATACTCAAATTCCATACCTTGATATCATTGCGGCGGCTGCGTTACCAGCGTTGTTGTATTTCCTGTCGGTTGGTTTTTTTGTGCGTGTTGAAGCAAAACGCAGCCATGCTCATATCGTGACAATGGAGGTACAGCCTATCAGGCAAGTACTGAAAAAAGGTTGGCACTTTCTGCTGCCATTAAGCGTACTGGTTGCCTTGCTGATTTATGGATTTACCCCCACTTATGCCGCAGGCATTGCGATTGTCTCCGTGGTTGTCGCGTCATGGTTGTCGAAAACGCCAATGGGTATCCGAGAGGTGCTCGATGCCTTGGCGTTGGGTTCAAAAAACATGGCAACTACCGCCATGTTATTAATTGCCATTGGCTTGGTGGTCAATGTGGTTGCTATGACAGGCATTGGTAATACATTCTCCTTGATGGTGACGGATTGGGCCGGTGGCAGTTTACTGGTGACGATTATTTTGATTGCCTTGGCATCATTGATCTTGGGGATGGGATTGCCGGTGACCGCTGCTTATATTGTGTTAGCGACCTTGTCTGCACCCGCCTTGTATAGTTTGATTGCCGAAGCAAAACTGCTTGCATTAATGGTGTCAGGGAATTTGCCCGAAGCGGCTAAAATGATCTTTATGTTGCTTGATGCAGAAAAAATGACCTTGCTCGCTGCACCCATGTCCGAAATGGAGGCCCGTCATCTGCTTGAACTCGTCCCGGCTGATTTTAAACATCAATTGCTAGAGCAAGCCTTGGCGCCCGAGGTGCTTGCCATGGTCTTGTTGTCAGCGCATATGATTATCTTCTGGTTATCTCAGGATTCTAATGTGACACCACCGGTGTGCTTAACCGCATTTGCCGCCGCTGCCATTGCCAAAACACCCCCCATGGCCACCGGCTTTACCGCCTGGAAAATAGCGAAAGGTTTGTATGTTATTCCCTTGTTATTTGCCTATAGTAATTTTATCGGTGGCGGTTTTGTTGAGGTGATGACTATTTTTGTTTTTGCGGTGTTTGGCCTGTATGCTTTTGTGGGTTTCATGGAAGGCTACCTGGAAGGACCGCTAAATTGGTTAGGCCGCTTACTGAGTGGCCTGTGTGCAGTGATATTGTTATGGCCTCATGAACTAATACTGGTTAACTTAACAGGTATGGTGATACTGGTGGCGATGGTTCTATATAGTCGTCGTTTATACACAATGAATGCTTTGAGTTAGACAATGTTTCAGAAACACTGGGCAAGCTAGTTTTTGAATATTGTATTTGTCGAGCCTGTTGGCCAGTTTGAATATTCTCGCGTTTTTATTTCATACCGTGCTGACATTGTGTGATGCTAACAACTAATTTATTTAGTCAGTGAGCCAATCAATGCGATGAGTAATGTGACGCTGATGATTTGCCAAAATAATACTGGATTTTTTTGATATAAGGTGGGTTTTAAGGTTTGTTTGGCGCCGCCTTTGATTAAACTGTTTTCCAGTTCCAAGGTGAGTTCCATGGCGTCGCTAAAGCGTTTGTTTGGATCAACGGCAACGGCATTCATGATTAATGCGTCTAACCAGGAAGGAAGGTCCGGGCGGTGATGGGTAAGCGGGGTGTATTTACGGAAACGTGGACGCGAGAAAGCTTCCACTTCGCCATAGGGATAATGTCCACCGGAAAAAAGCTGATAAAGAGTCACCCCAAAAGCATATAAATCTGTTTTGACGTTGCCCCGCTCACCTTGAAATAATTCTGGGGCCATGTAACTTGGCGTTCCTGGGATGTCTTCGTCAGGAAATTCCTTAAACCCAGGTAACAATGCGACGCCTAAATCCAATAATTTAAGACCGCCGTCATTGAGCAGGATAAGATTATCGGGTTTGATGTCTCGATGGATAATTTGTAATCGATTTAATGCATAAATTGCTTTACCGAGTTTTATGCCAATTTCAACGCCGGCTTGCAAGGGCATTTTAATATCTTGGGTAATGCGTTGGGCGAGAGTAATGCCTTGGTAATAGGGCATCACAGAATAGAGGCAGGTTTGTCGTTCAGGAGCGAGCTCGATGATATCCGCCACCCATGTGCTATTTACTCGTGCTCCAATCCAGGCTTCGCGCACAAAAGCGCGGTGATAGGTGATATCGTCAGCAATGCTTTGTTGAGGGAATTTAATGACACATTTTCGATGGGTGAGATTATCGTGACAAATGAATAATTGACTATATCTACCTTTTGCCAATAACGTTTCTATGGTGAAATGATCAATCACATCCCCGGGATTCGGAATTTTTTTTATAGGAATTTGTTCAATGGTGGTTTCAAGGTCTGACTGTTCAATGGCAGGCAGGCCAACTACATCAATAACGAGTGAGGTAACATTGTCATTAGAGCCGGCACTGAGGGCGGCTTTAACAAGGGTTTTTGCGCTATCTTCAGAGGCGGTTTTTGCTTGCAGTAATTTTTTGATTTCCGGAAATTTGAGTACTCCATGCACGCCGTCACTGCATAACAAATAGCGATCATGCAAATTGATATTGTGGACGGCGTAGTCAGCACGGGCACCTTCTTCCAAACCCACGGCGCGATATAATACGTGATTTAAATTTGGATTTTTTAACGTGTGGTCTTCCGTGAGGCAAATTAAATTATCATCACGCAGTCGATAGATGCGAGTATCACCAATATGAATAAAATGGATTTGACGACCACGCAGTATGACAGCACTGAATGTGGTTGCCATATGTTTTAGTAAGCTGTCGCATTTGCTTTGTTCGAAAATCCATCGGTTGACCACCGTTAAGGCTTTGGCAGCCGCCTGTTCAACACTCAATGTTTCTGATAGGCCGTAGTAAGCGTCAATGAAGTTGCGTACGGTTAGTTCGGCCGCTTGTCGTCCACCGGCATTACCGCCGACACCGTCCGCCACAGCAGCCACGATGCCCTTGGTCACTTGTTGGCCGGGGGAGGCTAAATAGGCGCCAACAAAATCCTGGTTGTCTTCCCGTTTGCCGGTTTCAGTGGCGAATCCTAAGCTGATTTGTAAGCGTTCGTTTAGCATGCATTATCGAGTCAATAAGAAAGTGAGATTGTCTGTCTGTTTAAGCGAAGCATACCATACAAGATACAAGGGGGATTATCATTGTGCGGCGCCAGGGAAGCGTCGCACAATGATAATGCAGGACGTTTGAGATTTAGACCCGAGCGCCAGAGGCCGAACCCCAAGTGGTGCGCCAACGTAGTTTAACGCGAGTCATGCCAATCAATCCAATGATCGCCAAACCGGCAAAGATCCAAAACCCGAGCGCGAAATCACCGGTCATACCTTTTGAGATGCCGAGTGCTTTGGCTAACATGAAACCACCGACACCACCCGCCGCGCCTACCAGGCCGGTGACGACACCCATTTCTTTACGGAATCGCAATGGCACTAATTGGAAGACCGCGCCGTTGCCCATTCCCAATGCCATGGCGCCAATAAAAAAGACAAAGACAGCCAGCCAAGCAATACCCGGCAAGGCAAATAAATCCCAACCTGCGACTTTAGCATCCGTCATGTTGGCTAAGTCCGGCACGGGGCCTTCGGGTAAAAATGAAATGGCTAAATAAGATAACGCAACTACGGCGAATAAAATTTGCAATGATTTGATGCCGCCTAAACGGTCGGCCATGAGACCGCCCACCGGGCGAAACATGGAGCCGGCAAAAACAACAATGGCCACCATCATACCGGCAGCGACTCCGGAGGTGTGATACCAAGTGGTGAAATACAGCGGCAGTGCATTGCCTAATCCAACAAAACCACCAAAGGTAATCGAATAAAAAAACATAAACCACCAGGTATCCACATCTTTTAATACCGTGGCATAATTTTGTAAGCTAATGGGGGCGCGCTGTTCCGGCGCGTCTTTTGCCATAACGCTGTACAAGATAAATACGATGCCGGCGGGTATTAAAAGAAAACCAAATACCGATTGCCAGCCATAATTTTCCGCGAGCCACGGTACAATCATCGAGTCTAATACCACGCCCATGTTACCGGCGCCAGCAATGCCTAATACCACGCCTTGGAATTTTGGTGGGTACCAACGGCTAGCTTGCGGGATTGCGACGGCAAAACTTGCCCCAGCGATACCTAACATTACGCCGAGAATTTCGACTTCCAATTTGCTATGCAAACCAAAAATCCATGCATAGCCCAGTGCTGTCATCACACACAATTGACCGAATTGTCCCGCTTTTTTTGGTCCGATCTGATCGGCCAAAGCCCCCAAGGGAATACGCAGTAAGGCCCCAAATAAAATCGGAATCGCGACGATGGTAAATTTTTCCTCAATGGTTAAATTGAGGTCTTGAGTGATATATAGCGATAGCGGACCGAGTACCACCCAGATCATAAAGCTGATATCAAAGTATAAAAAGGCGGCCAATAAGGTTGGCCAGTGTCCAGCTTGTTTAAATTCTTTTAAATTCATCAGTCTTGTTTTCCGTGCTGGAAAGGTTAAAAATTAAAAAGTGAGGCGCATTGTTTTAGTAGTGGTGCAGCGCAGAGTTGTACTTAATAGCTGTGGGAAGCACTATATATGCCATAATAATTTTTCAGTTAAAACAAATAGATAGGAGGGTGTTGCGCTGAATAGGTGCGGTTGAATGCACTTATTCGGGGAGATTTACGAAATACATGCACATTGATGGTGCAATGGGTTTGTAGTTTTAGTTGATGCGATGATAGGTCGCACTACCAATGTGCGTTGCTCCTTTTTATGCATCATTGCATGTCGGATTTGGCTTAACTTGCGATAACGTGGTCATCTTTTAACAGAAACGTTTTATTGTGGGTATCTTCGTTGATTTTTTTAATCCGACGATTGACGATGGCATGGGTTCCCGCGTAACAGCATTGATCCACTAGAATGAGGCCACTGGTTAAGCGTTCTTGACACGCTTGGTATACACTGCTTGCTTGTTTTAATTCGTTGAGCTGTTGCTCCTGGTGATTTTTGGTATTAATGGCTTTTTGTAACACCGCAATGTTATTTTTAGTGGGTTTTTCCATGAGACTGGTAATGAGTTGATTAATATCTTGTAAAGCCGTTTCTTGGGTTTTGATATCCTGGGCATATTGGGTGATTTTATCAATTGCCTCAGGTGCTAGTCCGATTTCCAATAAAGTGGTTACTCCAATTGATGATCCAGCACTCACTGTTTTAATTAGCAGACTTGATCTCACATGGCAGCCAACCAATTGACCGCGACCCGCGCCTTTGCCGACAATGATTTCATTGAGTGCCGAGAGTTCACTGTGTAATGCCATATCTTCGATAAAAATATTATTTTGTGCTGACAAATAACCATATTCAACGAGATTAGCTGAAATCGATCCATTGGCTTTAATGATCGCCGTTTCAGGGTCAAGCAGGCCATTGCTGTCACGCACTTGACCATTGCCAATGATGGGACCACGAATGGTAACATCACCACCTGCATCGATTTCTGCCGCTTCCATGATGCCGTTAACAATCACATCGCCTGTGACTTGCACTTTCATGAGCTTTGTCAAATTTCCCTTGATCTCTACGCTGCCATCGAATTTGATATGACCGGTGGATAAGTCAACATCCCCCAGGGTGATTTTGGGTTCGACTTTGATGCCTTGGGTAACAATAACAGGCTGACCGGTAATGGTGGCGACTAGCATTTTTTCTTCTGGTATCACTTCCGTTCCGTTGAGTCCATCGGCAAAATCAGGATTCTCCACCGGTTTAGCTTTCACTTCTTGGCCCAAGATATTACGGCCTGCTTTACCTGGTTTGGCGGGGAGGCGACGCATTAATTGATCACCTGGCTGGACCGTGAAAATTTCTCCCAGGTCACGCCAAACGATAGAGCCTTTTTGGTTGATTTGAGGACATCGTTGTTTGGCTTTGGGCAACAAAGATTCGAATAAGGCGTCGGTACCGGGAATAACTGGTGTGCCTATCGCGATGCAGCTATTTTCAGCTTGTTGCGCAGCAATGCAATCAGTAATAACTTGTTTTTGTATGCCATACGCAATGGCTTTGGCATCCAGCATTTTTCTAATATCGATCAGGCGAGCCTCTTTGCCGCCGCGTGCCGGTGTGATGGTTATATAAGCAGACATTTTATCTTCCGCGATGCTTAGTTGAACGATGGCATCTTGTCGTTCGGCGATTTTTATCGTTTGAGGTAGTAATTTAGTATTATAGTTTTCCGTAAGTTGACTCATCGCATCATCAAAGATAAACCAATCTTGACAGGATAATTCATTGAGTTTCTGGAAAACCCAAGCATTATCAATATAATCAAATTCCTCAGGCGCGGTAAACGATGCATATAACAGGGTTTTTTCATCGTTAAATTCAAATTGAATCCCGCGCCCAAGCTCTAAACTTTCGGTTTCTTCTGGGTTGGACATGACTGTTTCACTTATCGGCCATTAAACTGTGAGAGTAATGCACTAATTAGACCAATGCTCGCCCAGGAATCCTGTCCGCATTCACTGCACAGAGATTATTTAATACCGTAACGTTCGCGAATTGCCGCATCATCGGCGGTTGCTTGAGCTCGGTTTAAAACAATTTTAATGTCACTGTCGAGTTCAATGATATGAAAATCATTTTTATTATTTTTCATCGCATTATCGACATCAGCGAGATGGGATATTGTTTTTCCATTGACTTTTCTCACACGAATATTTTCAATTTCACCACTATAACCACGATTTACTGACGCATCAAAAACCTCGCTAATAATGACCAGTTGTTTCAAACCATCAAAGCCATAGATACTGTTTAAATAATTCTTCAAGCCGATTGGAATTTTTTCTACCCAGCTTGATCCCCAGTTCCATAAGTAGCGTAATTCCACGGCAATAAAAAGCAGTCCTCCCGATACATAATAAGGTGTTTGCTGATTATAAAGTGGTTGTCGTGGGATGACAGTTAATTTAAACGGTTTTAATTCCACATCAATATTTTTAACTTCACCATGACGGGAAACTTTTAAATGAATAATATCCCCCACTTGTTTGATGGCAATTTGATATCCCAACCAAATGCGTCCGCTTTCCTGAAAAGGGATGCGTCCGTCGTTCAGGATATTAAGGTTTTCGATTTCTAATAACACATCATCGGTTTGTAAAATACCCTCCAAGCTACCACCGGAGGCAATGCTACGTATTCGAACACCACTTTGTTCTTCTTCTAGTTTTAGCTGTTGGCGGGCGGCTTGATTTTCCAGAGACTGGAGAAAAGCACCGATCGATGGGATACCATGCACTGTTCCATCTTCGATATCATGTAAAAATTGTTGGATGATCGGCACTGGAATAAAAAATCCCATGCCTTCACCGGAAAAGTTTTTTTGTGTTGAAACCCCAAGGCAAGCCCCAGAGCGATCAGAAAAAACCGGCCCCCCTGAATTGCCCGGATTAATTGATGCATCGGTTTGCACTAATGGTGCAAGAATATTGCTATGGACATAACCCATCACATCGATACGTGAGACCACGCCTTCGGTATAAGAAACTTGTTGTCCACCACTGGGATAACCCACAGTAACAACTTTTTCTCGTAGTGCAGGTAAATTTCCAAATTCAATGACCGAGACATCTAACCCGAGATCGTCACGTACTGGCTTTAATAAGGCAAGGTCAATTTGGTGGTTGACGGCGATGGGTTTAACTTCAATTTTGTCCGCTAATTGAGGGATTTCCATTTCGATATAAGTGGCATCGGCAATGCAATGAGCATTGGTTAAAATGCCTTGCTTGATAAAAAAACCAGTGCAAGTACCTTGTCGAGCACGATTTTTTGACCACGGTTGACTGATATTCCAACTTTGTTGGGTGGTGAACAGTTTTATAACAGCTTTGCTAGCCCATGTTAAATCTGCCGCCTGGGCTACACTCATTGGTAGCAACAGCACGGCGAAAATTAGTTGGTATCGTTTCATTTGTCTTTATTCCTTTTTTAAAACCACATATCCAACGCTGGATAATTGCCCCATCTTCGCTCATTTCAATTCAACATCGATAATAGACAATTGGTAATAAAAAATAAATTGTTTAAGACGTTCTGCGGGAAATGAAACTAAGTTTAGGAACAATTGTGCATTTTTTATCCTTGTGTAAATTAGGATTAAGGGTAAATTCTTATTGCAAATGATAATGATAATCATTATCATTTGCAGATGGATTGATTTACAATACGCTGTCAAAACAATGGCTGATGCTTAGCTGCCATCATGTTTAACTGAATGGCCGTGCCGAGTTCAGGCAGGCGGACTAAATTAATCATCGCAGTAAATAAAAGGAGATTAGCTGATGAGTTATATGATTGATGCTCGGTTGGAGCAGGGAGCCCCGTCATTGACATTAATTGATGCTAAAACTGGCCAAGCTTGCTTTCATTGGCGAGGCGACAGTGAACAGGCGTGGCAGGGTTTGTTCAAGCGATTGATGTTGCTTTCCTGTACTGATCGGCTGCAATTAATGCAGTCTGCGGATAGCTCTGCATTTGCCCAAGAGTGTATCAACTGCATTCTGTGTGTTGGGGACGGTGAACTATCATATGAGTCGACGCCGAGTTTACTTAGCAAAATGGAAAACACAAATAACGAGCCTGGTATGGAATAGCGTGTCATTTAAAGCTCGTATCACCATTGCTCGTTTGCTAGCGACTCTGCTACTCAAACTTGTTGTGTGCGTCAGATGGTTTTTCTCATGACAATAGCTGACGCCGGACATAAACTAGAAAACTGCTTGGTATTTTTAATTTCATCGGGTGCTTCATCTCGGGTTATTTCAACAAAACCCAATTTTTTGAAATACTCGCTTGCAGTTTCGGTGAGAAGGTATAAATTCTGCATTTCCATTAATTGACTCAGATCTTCAATGTGTTGATATATCGCACGGCCTATTTTTTCACGTCTTCTTTCTTTACTCACAACCAATGATCTGAATAATCCTATCTTGTTATATTTTTCGATTGCTCCAAGCCCAATAATGATTCCTTTTTCTTCTGCGATAATTATGTTTTTAAGGTGCTCATGGATGTCATTCGACGGCAGTGTTTCGCTTTCAAGGAGATGTTTTATCTGTTCCAAATCAGAGTTTTCGCATGATCTTAATTTCATATTTTTTATTGATCCCTAATGGCTACCAAAAATTGATGGCAAATTACCAATCTTCATTTCATGGGGTTTATACATTGATGGGCAAACCACTGGCCCATCCTTTGGACATGCCTTCAATCACTGCGTTATAGTCTATCGCTTTACTGCTTAGATTTCGTTGCATGCAAAATGTTGAATCCGTATTGAACAGGGAGGAGGCAAACTGCCGTGCTCCCAGGGTAATCCCTGTCGTTTTGGCTAAACGTATTTTTGTGAATTCTTGAAAAATCATCGCTAAGTTAGTGCAATCTTTTTCCAACAATTTCGCTAGGTGCCAGGCATCTTCTAGTGCCTGACAAGCACCTTGCCCAGACGTTGGTAATGGGGCATGGGCGGCATCGCCAATCACTAACACATTATTTTTATGCCAAGTATCCATGGGGTTGTGATCGTGGACGTAAATTTTATTGATATCTGTTAATGGGGTTTCGTTTATGATTGTTGAGATAGGCTCTGGCCAATGTTGGAACAATGAAAGCAAGTCACGTTTGTAGTTAGCTGGCTCTCTATCATTGATTTCAGAGGCAGCCACAGCGCCTGCCCAATACGCTTTATTGGAGGAAATGGGTACGATCCCAAAACGTTCACCAACCCCCCAATAGTCACCAATAACGATTTCCTCAAAAATGGCTTGTTCACTCTGATAAACACCAATCCAATTGATAAATTTTTGATATACCGGTTGGTTATCACCATTAACATACGCTCTTGCGATTGAGTTCATGCGTCCATCCGCGCCAATAATCAAATCAGTCTGGACGATAGTGCCATTATTAAGATGAATTTGAGATAATCCAGCTTGAGTGGAGCTAAGTTTTGTTACTGTATGATTGTATTTAACGTCGATACCAAGTTGTGATGTATGCAAACCTAGGATCTTCATTAGATCTTTTCGGAATATTGAAAAACTTGGATATCCCATTCGCTCATTTAGCTTAACAATGTCTAGTGAACCTAAATCTTCCCCTTGGTTTGATCGTCGTTGCATGGTGATCGGACGCCCCGAAATCGAAGCGATATCATCGAGCATATCCAATTCATTTAATACAAAGGATGCATTCGGCCAACATACAATACCTGCACCGATATCTGTCCGGCTGCTGTGTCGCTCGTATACATCAACATCGAAGCCTTTATGCTTCAAGGCGATCGCAGTACTTAGACCACCGATCCCAGCGCCTAATACAGTAACTTTCAAGAATCATTCTCCTTGGCTTTCAAAACCACTAGACTGATTTTCAGTAATTTTATATTTTTCTAAAGTTAAGATACAATTTTTCTCAATGTTGAACAAGCCGTCGGAACATTCATAAACAGCGTATAAATGGAAAATAATTCAGATAATTATTTCTGTTACGACTTCAGTTTTAACGGAGTTCGCAATAAAACATTGCTGATGTGATTGATGATGCATCGCTTCGAGGTGTTCCAATGTTGGTTTATTTTCTCCTGAGAAATTAATCTTTGGACGCAGGGTAACTCGAGTCATGGATATATTGCCATTGCTATCTTTTTCCATGATACCTATTGGATTATCAACGTACTGGTCAACGATAAACTTTCTTTTGGCGGCAATCGACAGAAAAAACAACATATGGCAACTGGATAATGATGCAACGAAGGCTTCTTCTGGATCCACATTTTTTTCTATGGAATAAGGAAGTGGGACAATCTGAGGGGAAGATGATGCGGGAACCGTGACACCGCCATCAAAATCCCATTGATGAGCACGGCTATAGTTGTTGTCGATATATTTCTCATCATCACCTCGATACCATTTTACAGTGACCGTATATTCTGACATTGTTATTCTCAATATTTGTCTGATTTAAGCTAGGAGAAAACAGCAATATTTTTGACTTCCTGTGAAGTCATTGATTAGACATTTTCCGGTGGCCATTCTTCATATTGCTGAACACCATCAGGTAAGTATTTTTCTCTTCATTATTTTTAATGCATAACGGTTAAATTCAACTGGAATATTTTGCTATGCCTGCTTACGACGATAAGAAACGCATGTACGCTAGGAATGAAAATTAAATAACCTGCTCATTCATAGCGTACAGCGTGTGTTGTTATATCTCAGGCTTGATGGCCTCAATCGTCGCGGACATAACATACTCCTCGATCTTGCGCCCTGGTGCCCAGTCACGAATGAACTGCTTGCTGGGATCTTTTGGCTGAATCCGGATTTTTTCGAATCCAGCTTCGCCCAGCATAGATTCAAGCTCATCTATGGAAGAGGCGCCTGCCATGCATCCCGTATAAAGCGCCATGTCTTGCTTTATGCTGTCGGGCAATTCAGTGGTCGCGACAATATCGGCGATTGCCAGTCTTCCCCCCGGTGCCAATACCCGGAATGCTTCACTGAATACTTTTGTTTTTTCCGGGGAAAGATTGATAACACAATTAGAAATGATGACATCGACTGCTCCATTTTCGACTGGTAGATTCTCAATCTCACCCAACCGAAAATCAACATAATCAAATCCAGCGTTGATCGCATTATTTCGGGACTTGCTAACCATTTCTTGGGTCATATCAACACCAATGGCATGACCTTGTTCACCGACAGCTCTTGCCGCGAGGAAGCAGTCGAATCCTCCGCCACTGCCCAGATCAAGCACCGTCTCCCCTGGCTGCAATGACGCAATTGCCTGCGGGTTTCCACAACCCAGACCCATATTTGCACCTTCCGGGATCGCGGTGACGTCTTCATTGGAATATCCCAGGGCGACAGACGCCATCTCTGCCGTGACTCTATTGCCTGTGCAACAACCGGATGACGACGAATCTCCACACCCGGTGCTTTTTGATTCAGCTACTTTTCCATAGCTATCCCGAACCTGTCTGCGTATTTCATCATTTTTTGCGTGTTCCATTTTGACTCTCTTCGATAGGGTTGATACGTTGTGTTCGTCCCTATAGACGATGGCGTCGCTGAAAGGATGCAAATTAATTTAACAAGAATCGCAGTCATTGTTTTTTATGTTGTAATCAATCACTTTCCCTTTACGGTCAAATTCAAACTGGCAGCACTCAAACATCATTCCTTTCAACAGAGAACGAGCGCGTTGAATCCTTGATTTGGCACCAGGCAATGATATATTCTGTTCCTTTGATACTTGCTGCTGTGTCATTCCTGTCAATTCTGAAAGAACAAGTGCGTCCCGATAGATTGTGGGTAACTGCTCAATCATTGGACGCAAGCAGGCTTCCATTTCCTGTCTTGCCTGGGCACGCGGGTCCGTTTCCGGTTGTGATATCCATTCCGGTAGTTCCACTGACGGCTTGCGCGTGCGATAATAATCAATGACTGCATTTCGGGTGATTTGATACAGCCAGCTCTCCAGTTTTGTCTCTTCGTTAAGCGAATCTATTTGTCGATGGATTTTCAAAAAAACATCCTGGAGGATATCATCTGCTGCAGAGTGGTCATCAACTCGCCTTTTGATGAAAGCGAGTAACTTTGAGTGGTATTCACGCCAGAGTTTTTCGGATACGCTCATATGAGTCCCTAATTCAAAAGAAACTTTATACACTATTGCCCAATAATTTCGTACTGACCCGGTGACACAGATATTGGGTCGGGAAAGCCATTGCCAAGCACTTGCATGCCATCCTCATTCATGCCTTCACTATTAAAAACGGCGCTATTTACCACCGCTTGATAAGAATCGTATGAATCCCACACGACAATATTAATGAAATTGAATTTGTTTTGATTATTGATAGAGCGATAGAACGTAGAGCTAACAAAGCCTGGTTGCTGACTAAAATACGCAACATATTTTTCGCGTATTGCTATCGCTTTGTCTTCTAAACCTGCCGGTACTTCGAGAGAATTAATGATACTTACTTGTTTCATCAATCAATCCTTTTTAATCGTTTTTATGCGATAGTTAACGAACTTACTCTACATCGATAGATTTTAATAATCTCCCGCTAAATGCCACTTAACATTTGCCTTCTGTAATGAGGACAATACAGATTCGAATTCAATTAAGTCTTCCAATATTCCCTTGCTACACTATGACACTCGAATGGGCAGCCACTATATGCCAGGTATCCTTAGAAGCAAGTGCCCATATACGAGTAAATCGAAAATTGGCCTCAGAGCGGGTGCCAGCATAGCTGCCAACTAAATGCACTCGGACAGAGACAATAGCGACCTCACCAATTAGCTGAATGTGTTGTTCTGAAGGCATTAATACCTCGATCTTAAGTGTTCCCGATTGGTGGGCGGTAAGATCGTCTTGCTTGGTTAATATTTGACCCAGATGATTGGTGAATATTAGCTCAGGGGCAAGCAGTTCATTAAGAGCGCTTACATCGGACTGAAGCATCGCAAGTCGAAGCCGCTCCTCAGATTGAATAATTTGTGTTTCAATTGGATTGCTCATGAAATTCTCTCTACATTAGGTGCATGATGCTTGATTTTGTCGATGATTTTTTGGCTGTACTCATCACTTTCCAGTAATAGATGCCCCGCCTGTTTAATAAAAAAACACTCAGGATTTGGCAATATTTTTGAGAAAGATTTAGCTGAAGAAATTGGCATGAGCGTATCGGACTCTCCGTGCCACATAAAAATGGGTAATTTAAGAGCCTGGAAATCAATTCCCCATGGTTTTGTTAGTAACATCATGTCTGAATAGGCTCCTAGGTATCCTTGTTGGTAGGCTTCCCGTATATGATATATGAATGTTTCGATTTTACCGTCTTCTTCAAGATTGCTCAATACTTGTTGGTCCCAAGAGCAAAGTTGAGAGTTAATTCCTTGCAATAGTTTTTCAGGGTGTTTTTGTATGAGGTTAGCAGAATACATATACAGCGGCTTTAATAAGAAGGGCATGTATTTAGCCAAAATAAAAGCGACTTTGTTACCCAATGACATGCCTTTGAAAAAACCACTCAGACCCGTTGGTGTCGCACTTGCTATTAATGTAGCTGATAAGACTCGACTGGGCAAACAATACGCGCAGGCCAATACGTACGGCCCTCCACCGGATACGCCAGCCACATGAAATTTATCTATATTTAAGCTATTTGCAAGCTGCTCAATATCATGAGAGAAGTCGTTGATTGTTCTGTTTTGGAATGAATCAGATAAACCGTATCCGGGTCTTTCTGGGGTAATTATCCTCAGCTCATTATTAATAAGCAGTGGCTCATTTTCAAAACCAAAAACTCGTGACCCTGGTGTTCCATGAAGCAAAATAATTGGCAAGCCATTAGGGTTACCATAATCAATAAAGCCTAGCTTTCTGCCATCTTCTAGTATTAGAAATGAGCTACTCGCAACCATGATAATAATTTCTCTTGCAATAATGACGGGTTTATTCGCCCGTTTTGACTCAACAACCACCAGCGTATAGCTAGTGGTTGTTGAGTGTTAATGTCAATAGCGTAGAAAACGATCATAAAGTAGCAAGCTTAGGAATGGGCGACGCAATAATTTCCCTGTTTTGCATCTCGGCTTTATCTCCTGAGTTGCCTAAAGCACCTACTGTTGGCGCCCTACCTCCTGCATCCATGCAGTCGTCATCTTCACCTTATCGGCATCCTACGATAGTGAAGCTGTCAGTGCCTTGAAATGTAACAGCAGGATCAAGAAATGTTTCGCCAGTTAATGTGGCAGACTCATCACCACAGGATATACCTGTTTCATTGAGCTTGAAGGTCAGAATTAGATCAGGAAAACCATCATGGTTATAATCCTTGCCTTTGAAACGAATCGGGCTCGCTCCACTCGGACCGAATTTGATTGTCGCTGGGTCGACCTGAAGAGCATCAAATATTGCATCGCCCACTATGGCGACCTTGAGTTTTTTATTTTTTTTGAGAACAATGATATTTTTAGGCTTTTTACTTGGCTTGATATCAATGGTGATGGTGGTAACAGAGGTTAGAGTAGGAGCAAAGTCTAAATCAACCGGGTAATCTATATTTTGGATCCAGATATCTGCAGTATTGCCTGAAGAATCTACTTTTACAACGCTATCTAGGTCTCC
>Ga0316206_1001507_pt1 | contig 20126 bp, 21 predicted proteins | sample 6monthpyrite_MG_FD_204942 | JGI IMG/M metagenome (GOLD analysis project Ga0316206, IMG submission 204942) | Microbial mat bacterial communities from mineral coupon in-situ incubated in ocean water Damariscotta River, Maine, United States -... | ecosystem: Environmental > Aquatic > Marine >... | reverse complement strand
GCTTTTTCAAAAGCTTACGCAAGCCCGGCTATTCGTAAATTTGCACGCGAGCTTGGTGTTGATTTAGGTTCTGTTGAAGGTTCTGGTCGTAAAGCTCGTATTACTAAAGAAGATGTAAAAGGCTTTGTGAAAAAAGCGCTTTCACAAGGTGGTGCTGCTAGCGGTGGTTTAGGTGTTGCACCAATGCCAGAAATTGATTTCAGTAAGTGGGGTGAAATTGAAACACAGCCACTGACTAAAATTAATAAACTCACTGGTGAATTTCTGCATCGTAATTGGGTAACCGTTCCTCATGTTACTCAATTCGATGAAGCCGATATCACTAATCTGGAAGATTTCCGTAAATCAATGGTGTCCGAATATAAAGATGAAGGCGTGAAAATTACGATGCTGGTCTTCCTGATGAAAGCGGTTGTTTCTGCACTGAAAGCGTATCCACGTTTTAACAGTTCATTAGATGCTTCAGGTGAAAATTTAATTCTGAAAAATTACTACAACATCGGTATTGCGGTTGCAACGAAAGACGGACTGGTTGTTCCTGTTGTTCAGGATGTTGATCGCAAATCGCTGGTAGATCTGGCAAAAGAGTTAGGTGAAATCAGTGTTAAAGCTCGCGAGAAAAAACTCAAACCATCGGATATGCAAGGCGGTTGCTTCACTATCTCTAGTTTAGGTGGTATCGGTGGTACTAAATTCACACCTATCGTTAATGCACCTGAAGTTGCAATACTTGGTGCGTCACGTTCAAAAATGCAACCTGTCTGGAATGGTACTGAATTTGAGCCACGTTTAGTGTTACCACTGTCATTATCTTACGATCATCGTGTAATCGATGGTGCAGATGGTGCTCGTTTCACTTCATTCTTGAATCGTGTGTTATCTGATACACGTCGTTTGTTGCTTTAGTCGGGAGCTAAATCATGAGTAATATTATTGATATACATGTTCCGGATATTGGTGACTTTGATTCAGTAGAAATTATTGAAGTTTTAATCAGTGTGGGTGATACGTTGGCAGAAGAAGATTCAATCATAACGGTTGAATCTGATAAAGCATCAATGGAAATTCCTGCGCCACAAGCGGGCGTAGTAAAAGAAATTTGTGTTGCGGTTGGTGATAACATTAGTGAAGGTTCGCTAATGATTAAAATGGAAGTTGGGGCTTCGGCATCTGCTCCTGAAGAAGCGCCAGTTGCTGCATCTGTTGAAACAGATAAACCAATGGCTGCTGCTAAGCCTGCTGAAAAAGTAGCGGAGCCGGCACCGGCTGCTGTAAGTTTTTCAGGCGATGTAGATAAATCAGCACAAGTTGTTGTATTGGGTTCAGGCCCTGGTGGATACACTGCTGCATTCCGCGCTGCTGATTTAGGTTTAAAAGTTATCCTCATCGAAAAATACGACAGTATTGGTGGTGTTTGTTTAAACGTTGGTTGTATTCCTTCAAAAGCTTTATTGCACACAGCTCATATTATTAATGAAGCTGCTGAGTTCAGTAAACACGGCGTGACTTTCGGCCAACCTGAAATTGATATCGATAAGATCCGTGAAAATAAAGAAGAAGTCATTGGTAAATTAACAGGTGGCTTAAAAGGCCTAGCGAAACAACGTAAAGTTGAAATCGTACATGGTTACGGCAAGTTCACTTCGGCGAATACAATTGAAGTAGAACAAGACGGTAAGAAAACAGTCGTTGGTTTTGACAATGCCATCATTGCTGCTGGTTCACGTGTAACAAAATTGCCGTTCATTCCGTGGGAAGATTCTCGTGTAATGGATTCAACGGGCGCATTAGAATTAGCAGAAGTTCCCAAACGTTTGCTGGTTGTTGGTGGCGGTATCATTGGTCTTGAAATGGCGATGGTTTACGACGCATTAGGTTCAGAAATCACAGTTGTTGAATTAGGTTCTGGTTTAATTCCAGGCGCTGATCGCGATATTGTGCGTCCATTAGAACGCCGTATTAAAAAGCGTTATGCAAATATTTATTTAGATACAATGGTTACGGCAATCGAATCTTCTGATGAAGGTATGGTTTGTACTTTTGAAGGAAAAAAAGCACCTGAAAAAGATACTTTCGATAAAGTATTGGTTGCGATTGGTCGTAGTCCAAATGGTTTGTTGATTGATGCTGACAAAGCTGGTGTTGCTGTCGATGAACGCGGTTTTATTAATGTTGATAAACAACAGCGTACCAATGTTAATCACATTTTTGCGATCGGTGATATTGTTGGTCAGCCAATGCTGGCGCACAAAGCAACTCATGAAGCCAAAGTGGCGGCCGAAGTTATTTCGGGTTTGAAGTCATTCTTTGACGCACGCACTATTCCTTCAGTTTGTTATACAGATCCGGAAGTTTCCTGGATGGGTAAAACAGAAGATCAGTGTAAAGAAGAAGGTATTAAATATACTAAAGGTGCTTTTCCATGGGCAGCCAGTGGTCGTTCATTATCAATCGGTCGTGATGATGGGTTGACTAAAGTCTTGCTGGATAAAGATCATCGTATTATTGGAGCGGGCATAGTAGGTCCAAATGCAGGTGAATTGATTGCAGAAGCAACATTGGCGCTAGAAATGGGTGCTGATGTTGAAGACCTTGCATTGACGGTTCATCCGCATCCAACATTGTCAGAAACCATTAATTTCGCAGCGGAAGTCGCGGAAGGAACGTGTACTGATATTTATATGCCGAAGAAAAAATAGAAATACTTTTTCTAAGCTAAAAAAGGCCGCGATAAGCGGCCTTTTTTGTGCCATCGTGGTATACAACTAAATGAACCTGTGGAAATATACCCGGTCTGAGTTATGATGGTGACTCAAATCAGGGGAGTGGTATGACTGAGGTTTTGATCCAGAACCGGCCGGTTAAAGTGCATATGAGTAGGGCAGCTGAAAAAGCACTGGCTCAAAGGGGCGGGCCTTTATTTGTTGAGATGGAACTCTACTTTAGTTGTCTGATCAGAAAACAGGTATTGTTTCATGATGAGAAAAGACAGCCTGATAGTGTTCAAATTGATAATAAGTTAAGTGTTAGTTTTCATCCGGTTGTCACCAATAGTTGCATGATAAAAGAAGCAGGCGATGAACCTGAAAAAAGCGACTTTGAAATGAAACGAAAAGAATGCTTTGTACCTAAATGGCTTAAGCTTGATTATAAAAAAGGGGCATGGATCGGTGAGTATGGTTACACAAATTAATAGTATTAATAAATATAAAGAATGAGATAAATATGAATATATTAAAACCTATATTGCTGATTACATTTTTCAGCTTATTTCTACAGGGCTGCCTTGGGGAAAAAAATGCAATCAAGAAAGACGTTGTCTTTCTGCAGTCATCACCTGTTTGTACTACCGATGAAATGTGCCGGTTAATGTGGAATGCTGCTGGTGAATGGGTGGATTTGTACAGTCCTCAGGGGATTGAGACTTATACTGATGAAATGATTAGTTCAGAAGAAAGAGAACCTGGTTCTGAAGAGATGGAGATTATTGTTACTAAAATTAAACAGAGTGATGGTTCATACAAAATTGTGATTGATAATCAGTGTAATCGTTCGTCGGCAGACTGCTCAGTGCAAAGAAACAATATGATTGCTTTCAATAAAAAACTGACGGGCTTTATGTCAGTAAAGGAACAAAAAGAAGTAGAGAAAGTGTTTAATGCAAATCAGGATATAGCGGACTGGTTGTTAAAATACACTGAGGCGATGAATAAATTTGATGCTGGTTCTTTATCAGCAATGTTTCATTTTCCAGTAACCTATATAGAAAGTGATGGTATTGAAGTAGTAGCAAGCAATGCAGAGCTGACGAATTATTTGCAAGCCCTTAAAAATGAATTTACTTCTCTTGGTGGTAAATATATTCGTCAGGATGGTATTGATATTTTCCAGAGAACTGACAGAAGTTTATATGTAAATGTTATCATTAAATTATTTGATATTGAAAACACCGTTATAGCGGCTCAGCAAGTAGGCTTCCATTTGATAGTCGTTGGTGATCAATGGCGAATGCTGAGTGCGGCTGTTCATACCAATAAATAGCTAAAGGAACTGGTTTACTGGCCGCTAACGGTCATATGGAACTATGTCCAATAACACACTTAACGAGAATACAATTATCCAGCATATTGCTTCTGGCCGGAGCTGCAGGGGATCTTAGTGCGCTGCAGCATTATGAAGCGCAACTTGATAACGTAAAGTGGATGGTCTCTGCATCGCCGGTGCAGTGCGAACTGAAGCAGGATATCCCACGCTTTGGGCAGGCTGTGTTTATTCATTCCTCCGGTGGCGAACTGTCCTTTGTTATTAAGGTAGATCAACCACCGGTTAAAGACTCGGTGGCATTGCTTTATGCCAGTCCACCGTTCTGGAAACCTCATATTGTCCCCAGAGAACTCTCTCGTTCGCCATTAATCAAAGGCAAAACACCGATTTATTTTACTCGTGATGTCGCATTGCGAATGTTGTACGAGCTGGATCAGGGTATGCAGCCAAGTCTGCATTTCAGGGACTGGGCCGATAGCTCTGAAGACGTAGCTGTTGCGGTTTCTACCGTGCATTTCAGAGATCACTGGCCAGAGTTTCTGTCTTGTCAGTCAAAATTACTACCTTACGGTTATGATGATGTTAAGAATACTTCAATGTTATTTGATTCTGGCAGTGCCAGATTAAAAAAGGACGCTAAAGAATTACTGGATAGGATTGCTTTGTATGTCAATAATGACCCTGGCGTAAAATCATTAAGGATTACTGGCCATACCGATAGCATCGGCTTCAAATATTTGAACCAGTTGTTATCAAACAGAAGGGCGAGAGCTGTAAGTAAGTATTTGATTTCAAAAGGTGTTTCTAGGAAAAAGCTTAAAATCAAAGGTCGGGGTGAGAAAAAGCCTCATGTCAGTAATTCCAGTATTACTGGCAGAAAGTTCAATCGCCGGGTTCAGGTTCAGTTGATCAGATAGTGCAGTCTCGCTGTTTCGCGCTACTGAATTCTTCCAAAGGCGCTATGTACTCGGTGCGGAGTTCTGTATAATTCCCGCCATTCAATACGTCTATATTTCCCGGGAAACATCTATGTCTAAAAAGAAAGTCGTTCTTGCCTATTCGGGCGGTCTGGATACGTCAGTTATTTTAAAATGGCTGGAAGAAACTTACGATTGTGAAGTGGTGACATTTACCGCTGATATTGGTCAGGGTGAAGAAGTTGAGCCCGCTCGCGTCAAAGCGGAAGCCATGGGCGTTAAAGAAATCTATATCGAAGATTTACGTGAAGAATATGCACGTGACTACGTTTTCCCAATGTTCCGTGCCAATACCGTATACGAAGGTGAATATCTGCTAGGTACATCGATTGCGCGTCCATTGATTGCCAAGCGCCTGGTTGAGATAGCTAAAGAAACCGGTGCCTATGCGATTTCTCATGGTGCTACTGGTAAAGGTAATGACCAGGTTCGTTTCGAGCTTGGCGCCTATGCTCTGGCTCCAGGAATTGAAGTGATTGCACCATGGCGTGAATGGGATCTGAATTCGCGTGAAAAGCTGATGGCTTACTGTGAAGAGCACAATATTCCTGTTGAGCAAAAGCGTGGTAAAAAATCGCCATACTCTATGGATGCCAACTCACTACATATTTCATATGAAGGCGGCATTCTGGAAGATCCATGGGCTGAGCCAGAAGAAGATATGTGGCGCTGGACTGTTTCACCGGAAAATGCACCAGACACAGCGACATATCTTGAGCTGGAGTTTTTGAAAGGTGACATCATCGCTATTAACGGTGAAGAACTGACGCCGGGACAGGTGATGGAGTATCTGAATAAAGTCGCTGGTGAAAATGGTATCGGTCGTGACGATATTGTTGAGAATCGCTATGTTGGTATGAAATCGCGTGGATGTTATGAAACACCTGCTGGCACAGTGATGTTAAAAGCACATCGTGCGATGGAGTCATTAACACTTGATCGAGAAGTAGCTCATCTTAAAGATTCTATGATGCCAAAGTATGCCGAGTTAGTTTATAACGGTTACTGGTGGTCTCCTGAGCGTGAAATGATGCAGAAGATGATCGATGCATCACAGGCAACTGTTAACGGTGTGGTCAGAGTTAAATTGTATAAAGGCAATATCACTATTGTCGGCCGTAAATCAGAAACAGATTCTTTGTTTGATGAGAGCATTGCAACATTTGAAGATGATGAAGGTGCATACAATCAGAAAGATGCAGAAGGCTTTATTAAGCTAAATGCATTACGTCTGAGGATTGCAGCGAACAAAAAATAAAGATCAAAACATCTTTAAATAAAAAAGCGTGGATAATCCACGCTTTTTTATTGTCCTGATTTTAAAGCAACAGCCAATAATTCTACTCTACGATCATACTTTTTACCGGGCGTTTTTCCAGCGTCCACTGATGCATAGAGCCATCGTACATTTTCACATTTTTGTTACCCATTAATTCACTCATAACAAACCAGCTGCCTGTAGCCAGATGACCACTATTGCAGTAGGTAATAGTTGGTGCATTTGAGTCGATACCTAGTGCTGTATTTAATGTCTTGAGTGACTTTAATGGTAAAAACTTAGCAGGTATTTTTGTGGAGGTTAGAATCTCTGTTGGGTAGTTTTTTGCGGTGGGGATATGACCTTTTGCATAAACATAAGATTTTTTCCAGGTGCCCAGATACTGACTGATATTACGGTTATCAATCAGTTGAGCTTTATTATTAATGGCTTGCTGCACATCAGTACTGCTGGCCAACACGTCTGGTTGCAGAGCTGTGGATGTCCAGTTGCCTTTTTTAATTTTCTTAGCCTTTGATGATATGTTGTTGCCTGATACGATCCAGTCGGCAACGCCGCCATCGAGAATAGCCATATTGGTAAAGCCGTAATATTTCATCTGCCAGTAAAAACGAGTGGCTATGGTTATATCCCCATTATTTTGGCCTTTGGTTACTATAACAATTGCATCACCTTTGTTTACGCCTGCCTTTTGTAAGATTTTTTCAAAGATTTTTTTGTCGGGCAGCATTTTCGATACTTTTTTTCCATCAATGACCTGCTTGGAGCGAACTTGTTTATAAGGTACTAAAGCTGAACCAGGAATATGTCCACCAACTCTAACCAGTTTTTTCTTTTTTGTTTTTTTATTGGTTTTAAATACAGGTTGTTTAGTGAAACTCTTTGTGTCTTTTCTGATATCTAAAATGACAACTTTATTTTTATTGGCTTTTAACCAGGTTGTATCGATTAGCGGCGCTGGTACGGTAAACGCCCAGAGACTGGTTTGAAAAAATACGGCGATTATAAAGCCGGTGAACAAGAGAGTTTTTTTCATTGCAGTTCCTTTGGTTGTTAAATAGAGGGTGAGATATATTCGTTTAATTTATTTTCTAGAAAAATTTGGGCGCTGCTAAACTGGTACAGATTCCTGTCGTTAATAATATCAGGAGTTTCTGTGGTGGTTTTGATCAGGCTCAATTGCTGGTCACGTAGATCGATGAGTTCTTTTAATTGGTCGCTATATAAAATAATGATAGCGATAACCCATTCATGTAATAAATTTTCTGATTCAAAGATTGAAAGATCTTTAACAAGCGTGTCTAAATCTTTTTTTTCAACCCAGCTGCTATTGGTAACCCACTGATTAACAGTGAGCCATTGCTCAGGTTGTCCCTGTTGGTTCATTGAAAGTGCGGCAAGATGTTGCCAATTCTCTGATTTATTGAGTTTTATAAAAAAATGAAAGTGACCGTGCTCGGCATGGTTTATATCGGGATACGTGTGGCAATGGTAAAAGCCTTTAAAACACAGGTTTTCAGTTTGAAAAGGAGGGATGTAATACTTGTGTTTTAATTCAATGTGTTCGGGATCAGTTAAGGTCAGGAGCACTGGGTTGGTTTTTTGTTCACCCATATCAGTCAGTACGGAAAGTAGATAGTGTGCTGATTCTGATGTATTCATTGATATTCTAAACGTTTATTTAATCATCAAGGCTGCAGGGAGAAAGATCAAGAGAACACGGAGAGTCATCCATTGCACAAGGTGAGCTCATGCTGCAAGGGCTTTCATCGTCATCATCAAGTGCCTGTTGGTAAGCGCTATTTTCTTCAGGCTCTGGGAGCTGATGATTGGTATGGTCAATGGCAATTGCGATGCTTGCCAGACCAATCGCTGAACCCATAATGAGACGGTTTCTTTTTTTCATTTGTATTCCTTAAGATCCCGGTACAAAAGGTTTGTCCAGTTTGAGCCAGACTCTGAGATAGACACCAGCGATAGCGCCAGTAAAACCGGTAATTAACCATAACCAGCCATGTAAACTACCGGTTGCCATACCTGCAAGCAAGCCACCTATATTGCATCCAAACGCTAATCTTGCACCGTAGCCCAGTAATAAGCCGCCTATGACCGAGACAAGCATCAGGCGTCCGGATATTTTTTTATCAGGCGCAAAATGACCAGCCAGGCCGGCAGCTAATACAGCGCCAGTGATAATGCCAAAATCGATGAGTGACGTTGTATCTTTTAGTACGCTATTATTTAGTGCGTTCGCAGGGTAACCATTAGCCCAGTATGTCCAGCCAGAAATATCACCACCAAGTGCTGACCAGATTTTAGTGCCCCATAAACCAAAGGCAAAGGTAATGCTCCAGGCATGGCCTGCCAGTAACATGATTAATAAGTTAAGCAGACTCAGTGAAACAATAGCCCACCAGAGAGGCCAGGGACCAAAAACAAACTGGTTAAGTAGTGGTTTGTCAGAAGGTGCTTGTATAAAGCGTTGTACTTCTGAGTTCTTTTTATATTCAAGTTTTGTTAAGAGAAAATAAATACCGGCTAAAATGATTAATTGTAAAATCAGCGCAGGCATCCAGCCGAATGAATCTATCGACGAAATTTTTCCCAGATTTGGTAGCGACAACCACCAACCAAGATGAACCGAACCTATTGTTGCTCCGATGATAAAAAATAGAAGTGTAATCAGCATATTAACGTGACCACCGCCAACGGTATACAGCGTGCCAGAACCACAACCACTACCCAGTTGCATTCCAATACCAAACAGAAACGCGCCGATTGCAACAGACCAGCCAACAGGGGCAAGTGCTGCACTGGGTGAAAAATCTGTTAATGCCTGACCGATCAAGGGGAAAAAAATAATTGAGGTTAATGCGATGAGCCAGATATGTGAGCGAAAGCCTCTGCTTTTTCTCTTTCTAATAAAATCTCGCCAGGCGCCTGAAAACCCGTAGGCTGCCTGTAACAGTGTATAACCCAGACATATACCAATAATGAATATGAGTGATTGCTTTAAAGAAAACTGGTTTTGTAAAAAAAGGCTGAGTGCAACAATACAAATCAGGCTGATTAAAGTGACAGGCAGATCACTTGTCTGAGATTTTCGATCCATTAAGGTTAATCCTGTTCTCAGTTATGTTGTGTCTTAAATCATATAGGATAAGGTGTTCTTTTTAAATTGTTTATTAATTATTTATAGGCAGATGATGAGCAGGAATACTGAGCAATATTCATTGCTGGTGTCCGAAGCATGTCACAGCTTTTTACAGCTAAGATCTAAATATGTCATAACTTTTTACAGCTAATATTTTATTATTTAAAGTTATTTGACTTAGGTGGAAGTAAGTTGGAAGATTAATGTTCTAACCGGTGTTAAATAGCTTTTTAAAAAATTTGTTGGATGTAAAAATGGAATTGCACAAACTGGACTTTGCTAATATTGTTATTCTTCGATCTGATATTGCAGAAGTCGTTGTTCATGATGGTATTGAGATTACGCAAATAATGGTAGATCAATATCATGATTTTTTACTCCAGCATTTAGTCGCGCCTTTTTCTTTACTAATCAATAAGCTTCACTCATATACCTATGATTTTTCAGCGCAAAAATCTATTGCCAATCTGGAGCAGATAAAGGCTATTGCTGTGGTCGTTTATAATGAAGTATCTAAGGCTTCAACAGACTCCATAATTAAATTTCCTCGTGAAAAACAATGGAATATTGAAATGTTTTCAGGCAGAGAGATGGCATTGGAGTGGCTGATCGCAGAACATGATGAAATAGACTCACCCGCTTAGTAACCATTCGAAAAGTAAAAGGGCCTGAGTTTTAGAGCAGGAATATAGAGGCCAATCCAAGGAAAGTTAATAGTCCTACAATATCAGTGACAGTTGTTAAAATTACCGAGCCTGCGATCGCCGGGTCAATCTTAAGTCTGCGTAATATCAGTGGAATAGCGACGCCAGAAAATGCCGCGAAGAATAGATTAATCGAAATTGCGGCGGCAATTACATAACCCATCTGAAGATTCTGGAACCAAAGCGCTGCAATGATAGCCACTACCAACGCCCAGAGAACACCGTTGATTAATCCAACAAAAATTTCCTTGGTAAACAGGTAGCGGATATTTTGATTGGTGACTTGTTCAAGTGCCATACCCCTGATCACCAGAGTTAGTGTCTGAGTACCGGCAATACCGCCCATGCTGGCAACAATATTCATCAGCACGGCTACGGTAACAATCTGAGCGATGGTGGCTTCAAACTGATCGACCACCCACGAAGCCATAAAGGCGGTGAGCAGATTAATACCTAACCAGACTGCTCGTCTTTTAGCACTGGGCAGGGCCTTTGCAAACAGATCGGTTTCTTCTGTTAAACCAGCCATACCCATGACTGAGTGTTCGGCTTCGTCACGAATGACATCGACAACATCATCAATCGTAATTCGACCCAGTAGTTTATTGTTTTCATCAACAACCGGTGCTGAGATTAGATCCTGAGTCTCAAATATTTTAGCGACAATATTGGCAGGGGTGCTGGCTTCAATTGCTTCGACCTGACTATTCATTACTTCGTAAACACTGACCTCGGATGAGCTGGTTAATAAAGTAGTCAGTGGCAGAGTGCCCAGATAATTATCGTGTCCATCAACCACAATTAAACTATCCGTTTGAGAAGGTAGTTCTTTACGGCGTCTCAGGTAACGCAGTACCACGTCTAATGTTACCTGTGCACGTATGGTGATGGCATCGGTATTCATCAGACCGCCGGCACTGTCTTCGTGGTATGACAGAACTTTTTCGAGGCGTTTTCGTTGTTGTTTATCTAACGAATTTAAAACCTGATCGGTAAGCTGATTAGGTAAAGATTGTAGAAAATCAGCCAGGTCATCGGTATCGAGGTTATCAGTAACAGCCGCAAGGTCTTCGGGTTTTTTGTCGCTAATAAGGCGACCCTGCACTTCATCGCCCACTTCGACTAATACTTCACCTTCAAGCTCATGATCAACCAGATCATAAATAATCTTTCCTTTTTCAGGTGGTAAAGATTCGATCAGGTGAGCAATTTCACCGGCTTTCAGACTGTTCAGCATGGCCTGAGCATAACGAAGACTACCGCTCTCAATCGATTGCAGTAGGTCTTTATAAGCTTGCTGAGTAGCTGTTTCAGGCATAGTGAAATGTAATACTATTAATATGTTACGGAATAAACTTAAATTTAATGTAAATAGTTTAGCCGATTATGGCTTACGAAGGTTGCGAAAAAGTAAATTATTTTTTGTGGCAGGTGACTTTTATCAGGCGTGCAGTTTAACTGGCGAGTCATAAACATCAAGATTGAGTTTATTGACGGCCCGCTGAATGTCAGAATGGTGGTGTAATGTTAAGATTTGGCGGGTATTGTGCTCAAGCTTGGAAGCGTTGGCATTATTGATAATGGATTTGATTTCCAGCAGTGCTGAGGCGGGCACACTAAAGTATCTTAAGCCCAGGCCTAATAATAATTTTGTATACATTGGGTCGCTGGCCATTTCTCCGCACATAGAAACCGGGATGTTAGCGTTTTTGCCAGCAGTAATGGTCATATCAATCAAGCGCAATACCGAAGGGTGGAGCGGATCATATAAATAACTCACTTCATCATCAATTCTGTCCAGTGCCAGTGTGTACTGGATTAAGTCATTGGTGCCGATGGATAAGAAATCGAGCCTTGCTGCAAAGGTTTCTGCAGCCAGTGCAGCAGCAGGTACTTCGATCATGGCACCAATAGCCATATCATTATCATAAGTCTGTTTTTTATGATCCAGCTCAGACTTGGCCTGTTTTATAAGCAGGAAGATTTGATCGATTTCAGAATGATTGGTCAGCATAGGAATCATTAAGCGGATGGTGCCAAAGGCTGAGGCGCGTAATATAGCTTTCAGCTGCATCATAAACATTTCAGGGTGCTTCAGGCAACGTCGAATCGCCCGCAAACCCATAGCTGGGTTATGCACCAAAGGTCCGTGTTGCTGAGTGTCTTTCATTTCTTTATCAGCACCCAGGTCAAGGGTTCTAATGGTCAGCGGGTTGCCTTTGAGCGCTTTGACAGCGCGTCGATACTCCAGAAATTGCTGTTCTTCATCTGGAGCAGTGCCCGCACTAATGAACATCATCTCTGTGCGGTACAGACCGACACCCGTCTTATCCACTTTCCTTAAGGCTTTAACGTCTTCAGGGCGGTCAATATTGCCATGTAAAGTAATTGCCTGATCATCTTGGGTGATCGAAGGTTGATTGGCTAATTGTTTGAGTTCTGCTTTTCTTTGTTGTTCCTGACGCTTTAATGAGCGGAAGTGTTTTAATGACTTAGAATCAGGCTCAACAATCAGCATGCCACGCTTACCATCAATAATGATTTGATCATTGGCATTAATCAGCTGGCGGGCTTTATGTACACCTACCAGAGCCGGTATGCTTAAGCTTCTTGCAAGGATCGCAGTGTGTGATAGCGGGCCGCCATATTCGGTAATGAATCCGGCTATTTTTTGGTGCTTCATCAGCAGTGTGTCGGCCGGGGTCAGATCATCGGCAATAATAACCCGACCTTTGAGAGAGTCGCCCAGTTGCTGCTGTTGCGGGTTTTCATCACCAAGACACAGTTGAATGCTCCTGACGACATGATTGATATCATCCTGACGAGTTTTCAGGTAATCGTCGTGCATATTGTCAAAAACGGATATCAGGCGCTCACATTGGATTTGCAGCGCCCACTCGGCGTTTCTAAGGCGTTTAATGTGGTTAATAACGCCGGCATTAAGCACCGGGTCGTCAATCATTAGTAAATGGGTGTCTATGAAAGCGATGATTTCGTCCGGCGTGTCCTGATCAATTCGCTGTTTGATGGCACTGAGTTCTTTTAATGCTGCATCTTTGGCGCGTTTATAGCGCTGAATTTCATCCAGAACATCCTCGTCAGCAATTAAATACTCCTGAACTTCAGGTTGCTCACGGTATAACACATAGGCACTACCAATGCCTATGCCGCGTGAAACGCCGATACCGTTAAGCATTATGCTCATATAAGTTCCATTAATAAGAAAGTCGAACGATCGATTATGCCTGACAATTTTATTGGGTCAAAGCAGCTTCAATATATCTGAATATTAGGTAGTTGTAATTATTGGTTTAAGGGTTATTTCTTATTCGTCTTCATCAAAGTAGTTCTTGATCAGCTGCTCCATATCATCCAGGCTTTTTTCAGCATCATCACCGTCAGCCAGTAGCTTGATAGTGGATCCCTGGTTGGCCGCCAGCATCATCACACCCATGATGCTTTTACCGTTGACACGCTGGCCATCTTTTTCTACTTCGATGAGGCTGGCATATTTTGATGCCACGTTGACGAGTTTGGCAGCAGCCCGGGCATGCAGGCCTAATTTATTGATGATGGTGACTTCTCGTTCTTGCATATTCATGTTGACTCTACTTGTTATATCTACTGGCTATGTTTTTTGTGTCTTCTAACTATTTTGATCAATTCGAATACCTTCGGTGGCACCAGTGGCTGCTTTTTGAGCCAGTGATTCGAGGTCTTCCTGATAATAATTCATGGTTCTGATGAGCATCGACAGATTTAATCCGGATACGATTCGCACATGTTGTTTATTTTTAAATCGATAAGCGAGGTTGCAAGGGCTGCTACCATATAGATCGGCAAGAATCAGAACACCATCTCCCTGGTCAAGATCGCTAATAATTCTTTCTGCTTCAATTGACAGGTTATCAAGATCAGTATCCATCGGAACTTCAAGAACACTGGTTTTAATCGGATTAGAGCCAAGAATTCTAAATGCGTTAGTTAACAAAGCGGGAGCGATGCCAGGATGACTAACCAGTAATAAACCTACTTTCATTTTATGCTTACCCGCTTATTCCATTTCTCGATGGCGTAGTGATACATTTTCACGCTTACCTTTGAAATAAGTCTGTAAAGTTTCTGCCAGATAAACCGACCGGTGTTGACCGCCTGTACAGCCAATGGATACAGTTAAATAATAACGGTTTTGGGCTTCGAATTCTGGTATCCAGTTTTCAACGAACTGGGCTATCTGGTTAAACATGTTGTCGACTATTTCGTAGGATTGTAAAAACTCAATGACGCCCTGATCTTGTCCTGTTAATGGTCGTAACTCTGGTTCCCAGTGTGGGTTAGGTAAACACCTGACATCGAATACAAAATCTGAGTCTGTCGGACTGCCGTGTTTAAAACCAAATGACTGAAACAGCAGAGATAAACCTGAATTTTCTTTCTGATCTAATAGCCGCTCTTTAATGACTGAACGGAACTGATGGATATTGGTTTGCGTTGTATCGAGTGTCAGATCCGCTTCATGTGAAACAGGTGATAGCAAAGAGTTTTCAATTTCAATCGCTTCGAACAGTGGAATGCCGCGGTTTGTTAACGGGTGTTTGCGACGGGTTTCACTAAAGCGCTTAAAGAGCGTATTTAGCTCGGCTTTGAGAAAAACAATTTCAACTTTTATCGGAAATTTTCTGACTTCAGCAATGATATTTTCAAAGTTATTCAGATCTCTGGGACCGCTTCGGGCATCGATGCCGACTGCAATAGACTGATAAATATTAATTTGTTGATCGAGCATGCGCTGAGTGAAATCTGGTAACAGACTGAGCGGCAAATTATCGACGCAATAAAAACCACCGTCTTCCAGTGTGTGTAAGGCGACTGATTTGCCAGAGCCAGACAAACCACTGACAATAATAAGGCGGAGTGAGTTTTTATTGGTCATTTGAATCTATATAGTCTCGCTGTCGCTGGATAAATTCTTCACTGGCATCATGGCCATTCTTAAGCAATATCTGGTTTTGCACGGCGGCTTCAACCATAACGGCAAGGTTTCTTCCGGTGGCGACCGGCAATATAAATTCCGGAATATCTACTTCCAGAATATTACGCTTATCACGGGTACCGTAAAGCCGGTCAATTTGCTGGCGATCTTTAATATCCATGCGTTGAAGATGAATAATGAGTCGAAGGTATTTGCTGGTTTTAAGTGCATTGTCACCATACATCTCGCGCACGTTAAGCACGCCGAGTCCCCGTACTTCTAAAAAGTCACTGAGCATAGGCGGGCAAGAGCCCATTAAAAGTTCGGGTGCGATACGGGTGAACTCAGGGGCATCATCAGCAATCAAACGGTGTTTCCGGCTGATCAGCTCCAGTGCTAATTCACTTTTACCGATGCCACTTTCACCGGTGATGAGTACGCCGGTTCCCATAACCTCCATGAACACACCATGCAGGGTGATTTTGTCAGCCAGCATATTGGACATGTAATAGCGTATGGAGGTGATCAGATCATTGCTGGGTAGAGAGCTGATAAAAAGAGGAATACTTTTAGCTTCAGATCGGGAAATAAATTCTTTCGAAACTTCTATATCATCGCAGATGACAACGCCACCAGTGCGCCAGTTAAAAATATTATCCAGTACTTCCAGTCGTTCAATATCACTTAAACGACGCAGGTAGTGACATTCATATTTACCCAACACCTGAATACGGTTTCTGTGCATCAGGTTGAGGTGACCGACTAGTGTAGAACGGTCGCTCCATGACAATGAACGTCTGAATCGTCGACCGGCATTTTGTTTACCAGCGATCCATGTGATGTCAATCAGCTGGCTTAGCTGATTGAAAATTTCCTGTTGGCTATATAAGTCAGGCATAGGCGAAGCATAACGAATATGCCGTTAAGAAAACAGTCTTGTTTGGAGAATTTTGTGAATTACGTAGATATCAGGAAGCTTGCTGATTAATAAAGTTATTTTCTAGTGCTAAATAAATCTCTTCAGCGTTGTTTGAGTCACGTATCAGCTTTTGATTTTGTTCATTCTGGAAAAACTTGGCAATTGCCGCCAGCGTTTGCAGGTGTTCATTATTTTTTGCTTCCGGCACCAGCAGTGCAAAAAGTAAATCCACTGGTTTACCATCCGCACTTTCAAACGGAATGGCTTCCGGTAGTTTAATGAAAGCAGCAAGGATATCATCACCCGAACCAAGTCGACCATGAGGTAATGCAATGCCCTGACCAAGTCCGGTAGAACCGAGGCGTTCTCTTTCGATCAGTTTATCGAAAATATCACTCGATGTCTGATCACAGGCACTTGCCAGTAATTCGCTCAGTTGCTCCAGAGCCCGCTTTTTACTGCGGATAGGAGGGTTGCATTCAATACGGTCTATAGAAATGAGTCGGGTGAGATCCATTGTTTTATTCTGTAACCTGTTCTGGTGGCTGTTGTTGTTTATGGTGCAAATGGTTTTTCAGTTTTTCTTTGTGTTTTTTAACCTGTCTGTCGAGCTTGTCGACCAGACCATCAATTGCAGCGTACATATCGTCCGCAACGCAATCGGCGAAAACATCATTACCACTCATGTGTACAGTGGCTTCAGCTTTATGGCCCTGTTTGTCTACAGTGAGGATGACGTGGGTATCTGTTACCTGGTCAAAGTGTCGTTCTAACTTTGCCATTTTTTCATTAACATATGCTTTCATTGAATCAGTCAGATCAATATGATGTCCTGTCAGATTTATTTGCATAGGAGACTCCTCATTTTTTTTGCCTTATGCAAGGCGTTTACGCTCATTAGATGGCGGAATTACCATGGCTTCACGATATTTAGCAACGGTTCTTCTGGCCACATTAATGCCTTTCTCAACCAGTAGGGTGGCAAGCTTGTTGTCACTTAATGGTTTAGTCGGGCTTTCATTCTCAATCATTTTCTTAATCATGGCACGAATCGCAGTGGCTGAGCATTCACCACCGTCAGCCGTACCAACATGACTGGAAAAGAAATATTTAAATTCAAAAATACCATTCGGTGTGTGCATGAATTTTTGCGTGGTAACTCTTGAAATGGTTGACTCATGTAACTCAAGTTGTTCAGCAATTTCTCTTAACACTAATGGTTTCATACCTTCTTCGCCATAGTCAAAAAAAGTGCGTTGTTTTTCGACAATGGCTGTGGCGACTCTCATCAAGGTTTCGTTACGACTTAGCAGGCTTTTTAAAAACCAGCGTGCTTCCTGTAAATTGTTTTTCAGGTAAGTGTTGTCGTCACTACGGTCACGGTTTTTGATAAAACTAGCGTAAAGTGGATTGATTCGCAGTTTTGGTGTTGTTTCATTATTTAGTTCAACAGTCCAGCGGCCTTTAATTTTTTTAACAAAAACATCCGGTACGATATATTCAGCCTTGTTTGCAGACAGGCTTGCACCAGGTTTTGGGTTGAGAGACTGGATCAGTGAGATAACGGCTTGCAAATCTTCTTCATTGAGCCGGGTTTGTTTTTTAAGCTTGGCGTAATCATGTAGCCCAAGCAGAGGCAGATGGTTTGCTATCAGGTTACGGGTAGCAGAGACCAGATCTGAATCATCATCAATTATGTCCAGTTGTATTAACAGGCATTCCTGAAGATCATGCGCAGCGACACCCGGAGGATCAAACCGCTGGATTAAATGTAATACCGCTTCAAATTCTTCAATCCCGATTTCATCCGAATCAACGTCACCAATTTCTATAGGTTCCTGATGCAGGCCTTCAAGCAGTTGTTCGTTGGTTTCGGTCAGGTAACCATCTTCGTCAATTGCATCGATGATGATCATGGCAATGGCGCGGTCGGTTTCAGACATCGGGGTGCATTGCAGTTGCCAGAGTAAATGGCTGATTAAACCATCGTCTTCCAGACTCTGGTTTTCAAAGAAATCACGCTGGTCTGTTCCGGCCTGGCTACTACTGGCGTTTGTATTAACCGGGATGTCGTATATATCTTCCCAGGCCGTATCGACAGGCAGGTCGTCGGGAATGGTTTCGGCCTGATTATTGATTTCGGAGGTATCTGCAGTTTCTGATGGTTCGCTGGATTGTTTGGCATCAGAGCTTTGGGACTCCTGATCAGCAGCGGTCTGGGATTCAGTGCTATCGGACTGGTTAGAATCTTCAACCTCAAGCATGGGGTTGGATTCCAGGGCTTCCTGAATTTCGGCCTGTAGTTCAAGCGTCGATAGTTGCAGCAATTTTATAGCCTGCTGCAGCTGAGGCGTCATGGTGAGGGACTGGCCGATTCGTAATTGTAAAGACTGCTTCATCTATTTAATCGGCTTTAAATGTTTGGATATATGAATTGTTCATCTATTAATATCATAGCACTTTTATAATCTAAAATTTTGACCTAGATAAACATCTTTGACTTGTTTGTCATTTAATACCTGATCAGGTGTACCTTCAGCAATCACCTGTCCTGCACTTAAAATATAGGCTCGGTTACATATTCCCAATGTTTCCCGTACGTTATGATCGGTGATCAGTACGCCGATGCCTTTATCAGTCAGCTGAGTGATGATTTTTTGTATATCAAGTACTGAAATAGGGTCGACACCAGCAAAGGGCTCATCCAGTAAGATAAAGGCTGGATCTGCTGCCAGCGCTCTGGCTATCTCTACACGACGACGTTCGCCACCTGAGAGCGCGATTCCGAGACTATCCTGAATATGCTCAATCTGAAACTCAGACAACAGGTCTTCGAGTTTTTGCTTGCGCTCAGATTTATTCAGCGGACGTGTTTCAAGAATGGCCATGATGTTCTCATTGACCGTTAGCTTTCTGAAAATAGAAGCTTCCTGAGGCAGGTAACCGATACCCAGATTGGCTCGTTTATGCATCGGGTAGTGAGTGATGTCAATTTTATCGAGAACGACCTTGCCTTTATCGGCCGCTACCAGTCCGACGACCATGTAAAAGCTGGTTGTTTTTCCAGCGCCATTGGGGCCAAGCAGGCCAACCACTTCACCACTATTTATTTCAATGCTGACATCATTAACAATCTTTCGATGGCTATATGTCTTAAACAGGTTTTCAGCAGTTAATGAAGTCATTGTGCGGTGTCATTGTCTTTTTGAGGAAGAATGGTGATTTTAACTCGTTCGTTTTCGACACCATTTTTCTTGCCGGCAGTGATGATGTCTTTAGCGGTATTGTAGGTGATCTTGTCGCTTTTAAAGATATTGTCTTTTTGTTGTAAAACAGCATCAGTTTCTAAAATCAGAATTTCGGTTTTTGCGTGAAAAATCATTTTATGACTGCTGGCTTCAATTTTTTCATTGTTGTCGTTGAGCTGACTGAAAGATGCTGGTTTGCCTTGAATAATAACCTTCGTGACATTGTTATCATCAGCAAAAATAGTGATGTTGTCGCCGCGGATTTTTCGACTACCCTGGGTGATGGCTACATTACCCAAATAGCGACTGATGCCTTTTTTTTCTTTTAGAATAACTTTGTTAGCTTCAATATTCATTGGCTGGTCACCATCGGTGCTTTTGGCCATGGCCGCAACTGGAAATAGCAATATGGCAAAAACACATAGAAGCCAGCTTAAATATGATGATTGACTAGTTTGCATATTATTTAACGTAGGTGCCCTTAACGTCAGATTTTAGTTCCAATATGCCCTGTTTATTATCAAAACTCAGCCCCTGACTTTCAAATTGAGTGTTACCACTTTTGACGCTAACTTTGCTGTCAGTCTGCAGGACATCTTTATCACCGAGCAGGGTGATTTTATCTGTTTCCAAAATCAGTTCCGGGCGGTTGGGTTGTTTGGGTCTGTTGATTTTAACACCATCGTAGAACTCTATGACGTTGTTATCGTGAAAAAGATTCGCTCTTGCTGAAGTTATAGTCCAGTTTGACACCTGATTGTAGAACTCTGCCTCGATATTTTTAATTTCAGCTATTTTATCATCTTCATAATTATCGAGTCGTTTGGCG
>Ga0316206_1001506_pt1 | contig 20128 bp, 20 predicted proteins | sample 6monthpyrite_MG_FD_204942 | JGI IMG/M metagenome (GOLD analysis project Ga0316206, IMG submission 204942) | Microbial mat bacterial communities from mineral coupon in-situ incubated in ocean water Damariscotta River, Maine, United States -... | ecosystem: Environmental > Aquatic > Marine >... | reverse complement strand
GAGTTTGCTGAAGCCAGAGAAACAGCTATACAACTGGATTATGAAACAGGCCCTGTTAGCTCTTCATTTTATATATTTAATGGAGATGTATTAGAAAATGGCGCCGATGATTCAATCGCAAGTATGGGATTAAACATTGCCTATGCTACAGATGATATGACTATTGGCTTTAGCTACACCAACAATTTAACCGATGGCGACCTGATTACAGACACAACTGGCACCGCTATTGATGCTTATGTTTCGGGTATGTCTGTTTATGCAACCGCATCTTTTGGAAAAACATCCGTTTTTGTTGAACACATATCTGCGATTGATGCGTTTGATGCAGCTGACCTGACCTTTAATGCAACAGGTGCAAAACCTACAGCAACTAATCTGGAAGCAGGCTTTGAACTAAACGATGCAGTGATTGCGGTTGCTTTTCAAGCATCAAGTGAAGCGGTTGATTTAGGTTTGCCTGAAACACGCTTATTACTTTCATACTCCATGGAAATTATGAAAGAAACATCTCTGGCGTTTGAGCTTGCCTCGGATAGTGACTACTCTGTTGCAGATGGTGGTTCTGGTGAAAAAGCTTCTGCTCTGACTGCGCAGTTAGCCATAGCATTCTGATCGTTTCTATTTTATCAGGTTACCTACTATGAAAACTTTTATGATAGTTTTACTGCCCTTTTGTTTAATGACAGCAACACAAAGCCATGCCGACAACTATATTGACTGGCGAAAGACGGGCACTAAAACTGAAAAGCAGACTAACCTGATAAAAGCTTTACCAGGCACATCAACACATATGATGCAGGTAGGCGACCGTTACAGAAACTTATACTGGGCTGCTAAACAAAATAAATGGGAATTTGCTAATTATCAACTGGAAGAAATTCAGGAACTTTTAAAAATGGTTGGCATTACCCGGCCTAAAAGAAAATCTACCGCTGAGCAGTTCTTAGCTAAAGCTTTCACACTATTTCCTGGTGCCATTAAAAACAAAGATCAGCAACAGTTTTATAAAGCTTTTCATAATATGCGTTCAGAATGTTTAAGCTGCCATGCAGCTAACAAACATAGCTTTATTACACTGCCGACAATACCAAACAAGTCGAATAGTCTGGTTTTAGAATAATCAAAAGTATTATCTGACAGCCAATAAAAAAGGAGCCGAAGCTCCTTTTTTATTAGCCTGAATAGTTAGACAGAATATTAAGTATTCTGAATCACAATATTCGGGAATTTAGCGGTAAAGTCTTTACCCTGAAGCGCAATCTTAGCGCCTGTGCGACGTGCAATATCACGGTAGATCATGCTTACCTGTGAATCAGGATCAATCGCTACATTAGGCTTACCATCATCAACGTTCTGACGAATATTAATATCCAGAGGCAATGCGCCTAAGAAATCAACATCATAGTCTTCAGACATTTTCGCACCACCACCAGTGCCGAAGATGTGCTCAGCATGTCCACATTCAGAACAGATATGAATACTCATGTTCTCAACGATACCCAAAACAGGTACTTCAACCTTCTCAAACATCTTCAGACCTTTGCGAGCATCTAACAAAGCAATGTCTTGTGGAGTCGTTACGATAACAGCACCCGTCAAAGGTACTTTTTGCGCTAGCGTTAACTGAATGTCACCTGTACCCGGTGGTAAATCGATGATTAAGTAATCAAGATCTTTCCACTGTGTATCAGTCAATAACTGTTCTAATGCCTGTGTAACCATTGGGCCACGCCAGATCATTGGTGTTTCGTCATCGATCATAAAGCCGATCGACATCGCTTGAATACCGTGACCTACAATTGGCTCTAAAGATTTGCCATCTTCAGACTCTGGCTTACCATCACTAACACCTAACATACGAGGAATACTTGGACCGTAAATATCAGCATCCAAAACACCTACTGTCGCGCCTTCAGCTTGTAAAGCCAGTGCCAGGTTAACCGTTGTTGTCGATTTACCAACACCACCTTTACCTGATGCAACCGCAATGATGTTCTTAATGCCTTGAAGTGGCTTTAAGCTACCCTGTACAGAATGACTGGCAATCTCGAAGCTCACATCAACGTCTGCAGAAGAAATACCGTCAACCGCTTCAATCATCTTAGTGATATCAGCCGCAACTGTTGCTGTGTGACCTGCCGCTGGGTAACCCAGTACAATTTTCACGCTGGCTTTATCGCCATCAACAGCAATGTCTTTAACCGCCATTGCAGTGACCAGATCTTTTTCAAGATATGGATCGATATAATCTTTAATAGCAGTTTCAACTGCTGCCTGAGTAGCACTCATGGAACCTACCTCAATTCTGATACAGGAATGAAATTTGCGCGTATTGTACACCACACACCGTGGTTATTAACCCTACACACTATATTAATTAATACTAATGTCTTTAAAATCACTGGTTTAGCAAAATCATATTGCCTTCGGACTAGCCGAAAACGGCTGAAAATGCTACCTTATGCGGCTTTCAACCCGACAGAGTCAAGCAATCTTCATGTCTAACAATAACACTGAAACACGCCGCATTTTAGTCACCAGCGCATTACCTTATGCGAATGGCCCTATACATTTAGGTCACCTGGTGGAATATATCCAGACTGATATTTGGGTACGATTCCAGAAAATGCAAGGCCACGAGTGTTATTACGTCTGCGCTGACGATGCCCACGGCACACCTATTATGCTCCGCGCAAAACAGGAAGGCATTGAGCCAGAACAACTGATCAACCGAATTCATTCAGAACATGCTGCTGATTTCAGTGAGTTCATGGTCGACTTTGATAATTTTTACACCACGCATTCCGACGAAAATCGAGAGTTATCTGCCAGCATCTATCAGGCACTGAATGCTGGCGGTCATATTCACAAGCGCAGTATTCACCAGGCTTATGATCCTGAAGCCAATATGTTTTTGCCGGATCGGTTTGTAAAAGGCACCTGCCCAAAATGTGGTACTGATGACCAGTACGGTGACAACTGTGAATCTTGCGGTACGACTTATGATGCAACCGAACTAAAAAACCCGGTCTCTGTAATCAGTGGCGCGACTCCGATAGAAAAAGAATCAGACCATTACTTTTTCAAATTAGCCGACTTCACTGAAATGTTAACTGACTGGATCAACGCCGATCACATGCAACCGGAAGTCGCTAATAAAGTAAAAGAATGGATGCAGGATGAATTACGCGAATGGGATATCTCGCGTGACGCACCTTACTGGGGTTTTGAAATTCCGGATGCGCCGGGCAAATATTTTTATGTCTGGATGGATGCACCGATTGGTTATATGGCCAGCTTTAAAAACCTGTGCGATAAAAACAATATTGATTTTGATGCGTTCTGGAAAAACGACAAAGAAACCGAGCTTTACCATTTCATCGGTAAAGACATCGTTCGCTTCCACGCTTTATTCTGGCCTGCGGTTTTAACAGGCGCGGGATATCGCACTCCCAACAATATTTTTGTGCATGGTTTCCTTACTGTTGACGGCCAGAAAATGTCCAAGTCTCGCGGCACCTTTATCATGGCGCGAACTTACCTCGAACATTTAAAACCGGAATACCTGCGCTATTATTTTGCTGCCAAGCTTTCTTCAAGTGTTGATGATATTGATTTAAACCTTGAAGATTTCATGCAACGCGTGAATTCAGACATCGTTGGAAAAGTCGTTAACATTGCCAGCCGTTGCGCCGGTTTTATCAAGAAGAAATTCGAAGGTCAGCTCAGCGCAGAATTACCCGCGCCTGAATTATTCAAAGAGTTAACTGATGCCAGCGAAAAAATTGCCGGTCTGTTTGAGTCACGCAAATACAATCAGGCGATCAGAGAAATCATGGCGCTGGCTGATAAAGCCAATCAATACATTGATGATGAAGCGCCCTGGGTCAAAATTAAAAATGAAGACACCGCCGGTGAAGTTCAGGGTATCTGTACCCAGGGCATTAATATGTTCCGCATTCTGGTCGGCTATTTAAAACCTGTCATGCCTGCGCTGGCTGAAGGATCAGAAGCATTCCTTAATTGTAAGGAGATGAACTGGGCTGATATTCAAACGCCATTACTCAGTCATGAAATCAATAAGTTTAAACCTTTAATGACCCGTGTCGAAAAAGATCAGATTGATGCCATTGTTGAAGCGTCAAAACAAAATCTGGTGACACAAGCAGCACCAGTAACGGGACCACTAGCTGATGACCCGATTGCGGATGAAATTGAGTACGATGATTTTGCAAAAATTGATTTACGTATTGCCAAAATTGTAAAAGCAGAACATGTCAAAGGCGCAGATAAATTATTACAACTGACACTGGATTTAGGTGGCGATACCCGTAATGTCTTTGCCGGTATTAAATCAGCTTACGAACCAGAACAACTGGAAGGTAAACTGACGGTTATGGTGGCTAATTTAAAAGCACGCAAAATGAAATTTGGCATGAGTGAAGGCATGGTGCTGGCTGCCGGGCCGGGTGGAAAAGATCTTTGGGTATTGAATCCTGATGACGGTGCACAACCGGGTATGAGAGTTAAATAAAGCAAGCCATCAGTCACAAAATACAGAGCTATATTTATTCTGTATTTTGTGTACGCCTTCTTTAAAGAATTTCAACCCTGTTACGCCCCTGTTCCTTGGCTTTATATAATGCCTTATCAGCTCGCTGTTGAATGGCTTCAAGATCATCTTTATTAGACACTATATGCGACAAACCGATACTGGTGGTAATTTGAACAAACTGACCATCGTATTGGTAACTTGCTTCCTGAACCTTCAGTCGAATTTTCTCGGCAACACTGGCAGCATCTTCAAGATCTGTTTCATATAAGACCACTGCAAATTCTTCACCACCAACGCGCCCCAGCAAGTCACTCTTTCGCAAACATTTACCAACCACATCAGTAAACTTAATCAGCATAATATCGCCGACCTGATGACCATGCAGATCGTTCACCTGTTTGAAATGATCAAGGTCAAGATATAATAAAGTTAACGGTTTTTCATTTCGATGCGCAGCTTCCAGATACTTGGTCATCATTTCATTAAACATGCGTTTATTCATGACGCCGGTTAAACCATCGATAGTTGCCAGAACCTCCAGTTCTCTATTTTTATTCATTAGTGTTGTTTCAAATTCAGCGATTTTACGCACATGAATACTGGCAAGAACACTGGAAATAATCAGACCAATTAATGAACCCTGCAAAGTTGCCTTTGATATACCCAGTTCAAAAACAAGAAAACAAAGAATGATAATAGCAATCGAAACCAGCGTTGTGATCATGCCGGCTTTATTGCTTTTTACGGTATAGGCTACGAAGACCACAATATAAAACCAGATAATTCTGAACTGATCTTCTTCAACAAAAATTAACGCGGAGGTGAACACAACCAATGAAACGATTACCAGCGTCAAGGACACCTTGTCATAATTATCCCTTGATTGCCGCAGCCAGATTAGCAATCCAAAAGCAATAATTGAATAGCTGTAATTAACCCATGAATGGAAATCACCGGTATTGTGTAATCCAAAACTATGAAGAAAACCGACCAGAAAGGCAAAGATAATGGCTACTAATAAACATGAATTCAACAGCCGAAATTTGAACTTGATCAGCATTTCCTGAGGTTCAAATTCAAAGCCACTACTTAATAATCCCTGCAAAAACATGGTCCTCCCTGCGCCCTCTTTGTTACCTGCTTATAATTCTCGTGATTTTACACCAGCTTCTACAGCAAGTTTTTAACTTCAGACGACTGGGGTAAAACAAAAACACATCAGTCCTTAACCCTGACAGCAAGGACATCGCAACTTGCGCCATGCAACACGGCGTTTGCAGTAGACCCCAATAACAAACCTAAACCATGTCGACCATGACTGCCTACCACCAGTAAATCGACGGACTGACTTTCAACCAGTTTAAATATTTCACTTTTAACCGAGCCTACTTCAAGAGCACAGCTTGCATCATCAATACTATATTTTTTAGCCACGGCCTTGAGTTGCTGGCTTGCTGTTTTCATTAACAATTCATCAAGGTTAATATCAACCAGCATGGTCTGATCAAGAAAATCGACCGGTGCCGGTTCAACAATGTGTACAAGAGAAAGTTTTGCTTGATCAGATTTTGCTAAATGCTGAGCCCGTTCAATAACTGAACCAATCGAATCTGTAAAATCGACCGCCACCATGATGTGATTATATCCGCTCATTATTAACCCCTTGTTTTGTTATTTGTCTCATTTCCTTACCTGGCATATGCATCTTCATAAGAAATATTCTGATACACTAAGACTAAACCATATATGACAGATATCAATTAAATGACTGAATTCGCACTCATCCTGCTCAGCACCATACTGGTCAACAATTTCGTACTGGTAAAATTCCTTGGCTTATGCCCGTTTATGGGGGTTTCTCGTAAACTTGAAACGGCTATAGGCATGGGCATGGCCACCACTTTTGTACTGACTCTGTCATCAGTCAGCAGCTACCTGGTTAATGAGTACCTGTTACAGCCATTCGGTCTGGAATATCTGCGCACCATCATGTTTATTCTGGTGATTGCAGTGGTTGTACAATTTACTGAAATGGTTGTGCATAAAACCAGCCCACTGCTGTATAACGTGCTGGGCATATTCTTGCCACTGATTACGACTAACTGTGCGGTATTAGGTGTCGCTTTACTGAATGTGCAGGAACAACACAGCTTCCTGCAATCTGCATTCTATGGACTCGGTGCTTCGATCGGTTTTTCTCTGGTTCTGGTTCTGTTTGCTGCCATGCGTGAGCGCATAGAAGTAGCCGAGGTGCCAGTCGCTTTTAAAGGCAATGCAATTGCTCTCATTACTGCAGGCATTATGTCACTGGCATTTATGGGTTTTGCCGGTTTAATTAAATTATAAAAAATGATTACTGCACTTATTATATTAGCCATACTGGCAGCTATTTTTGGTCTGATTTTAGGCTACTCGGCCATTCGCTTTAAAGTCGAAGGCGATCCGATCGTCGACCAGATCGATTCCATATTACCGCAAACACAGTGTGGACAATGTACCTACCCGGGGTGTCGACCTTATGCCCAGGCAATTGCAGACGGCGAAGCACCAATCAACCAGTGCCCACCGGGCGGTGAAACAACCATTCTGCAGCTTGCCGATTTACTCGGTGTCGAACCACTGGAACTCAATCCTGAAAATGGTGAAGAATCTGTCGCCACTGTTGCCGTTATTGATGAAGCCAACTGCATTGGTTGTACATTATGTATACAAGCCTGCCCGGTTGATGCCATCTTTGGTGCCGCTAAACAAATGCACACGGTTATTGCTGATGAATGTACTGGCTGTGACTTATGCCTGCCACCGTGCCCGGTTGATTGTATTGATATGGTGCCACTAAAAACTAAAACGACTAACTGGAAATGGTCACTTCCAGAAAGCAATAAAACAGCGCCTAAGGCATAATGCACATGACGACTCTTTCATCATTCAAAGGCGGACTTGTTTTAGATGGACATAAAAAAATGTCTGCCAGTCAACCGTTGCAAACTGCTCAACTGCCTGAAAAACTAATCATCCCAATTCAACAACATATTGGTCATCAGCCTGAAATTATTGTCAGTGTTGGTGAGCATGTTTTAAAAGGTCAGTGCATTGCAAAAGCCACTGACAATATTAGTGCCAGCATCCACGCCTCCAGCTCCGGTATTGTCACTGCAATTGATGAACACCCAGTCGCTCATCCTTCTGGTCTGAATGCAGTCTGCATCAGTATTGATACCGATGGTAAAGATGAATGGCGCGACAGAAATCCGCTAAAAGAAAACTACAAACAAAAAGACTGTACTGAGTTACTGCAAATTATTCGTAAGGCAGGCGTTGTTGGATTAGGCGGCGCGACATTTCCAACCGCAGCAAAATTAAAAAGCTGCGACCAGCAACAGGTTGAGACGTTAATTATCAATGGTGCCGAATGTGAACCCTACATCACCTGTGATGATATATTAATGCGAGAACGGGCCGATGAAATTATTCTTGGTGTACAAATTCTTCAACATTTATTAAAAGTAAAACAGACCTTTATTGCGATTGAAGATAACAAACCTGAAGCCATCCACATCCTTACTCAGGCTCTGAAAAAAAATAACTCACAAAATACAGACGTTATTTCAATCCCCACCCGTTATCCCACCGGTGGCGAAAAACAGTTAATCAAAATTATTACGGGAAAAGAAGTCCCTGCAAAAGGACGACCTGCAGATATTGGTATTCTTTGCCAAAATGTCGCCACGGCCGCCAGTATTTATAATGCGTTTTATCTTGATGAGCCGGTCATCTCTCGTATTGTTACCGTAACCGGCAACGCCATCAATCAAGCAGCTAATTTTGAGACACTGATCGGCACACCAATGAGTGAGTTGATAGATCAAAGCAAAGGTTACACCAAAGACGTAGCCGGCTTAGTCATGGGCGGCCCGATGATGGGCTTTTCATTACAAAGCGATAACTTACCAGTAACAAAAGCCTGTAATTGTTTACTGACAAAAACAGTAACAGAAACGCAAACGGTTGATGCTAAAGCCTGTATTCGTTGCGGCGAGTGTGCAGATGTTTGTCCAGCAAATTTGCTGCCACAACAATTATACTGGTACAGCAGCTCCAAAAACTTTGATCGCGCGCAGGACTTACACCTGTTTGACTGTATAGAGTGTGGCTGTTGCAGCACAGTCTGCCCAAGCCATATTCCATTAGTCCGTTATTATCGTTTTGCTAAAAATGAAATATGGGCACAGGAAAAAGATCGAGAAAAATCTGATATTGCACGACAACGTCATGAATTTCGTGAAGCCAGAATAGCCAGAGAAAAAGCCGCTCGAGAAGAAAAGTTACGCCAGAAAAAAGAAATGCTTGCTAAGAAAAAAGCTGAGGAAGAAGGCAAGGCTGATCAGACAGACCCTAAAAAGGCAGCAATTGAAGCAGCGCTAGCCCGTGTTAAAGCTAAAAAAGAATCGGCCGCAGAAAAACCTAAAAACACAGACAACCTGACTGAACAACAGCAACAAAAAATTAACGAGGCAGATCAACGCCGTGAAAACAATAAAACCAAAACGGAAGATGCAAAACAATGAAATTTAACACCGCAACTTCTTCACCGCATTTTGTCAGGGATGACGGCATAACAAAGCTTATGCTTCAGGTTTTACTGGCGCTGATCCCGGGCACAGCCGCCATGTTTTATTTTTTTGGCTGGGGGATCTTATTTAATTTAATGATTGCGATCACCGTTGCTCTGGCAACTGAAACCGTTATTTTAAAATTACGCCAGCGTCCCGTTATGAACACACTGGCAGATCTGAGCGCTCTTGTTACCGCCTGTTTATTGGCACTGGCATTACCACCGTTAGCTCCCTGGTGGCTAACAGCCATAGCAACCATCTTTGCACTTTCACTGGGAAAACATTTATACGGCGGACTGGGTTTTAATCCATTTAATCCTGCCATGGTTGGTTATGTTGTGGTGATGATTTCTTTTCCAAGAGAAATGACGTTCTGGCTTTTACCTAGCACCGTGAACCCGGCATCACTTAACTTTAATGAAACATTCAATCTAATGTTTTTCTCACAATTGCCGTCCACGATGAGCTGGGATAGCATCAGCTCTGCAACGTTGCTGGATGGATTAAAAACACATTTATCACAGGACCAGTTATTATCCACGGCGACCTCAAGTGAAGCATTATCTGGTTTATTTGGCAGACTTGCCGGCATCGGCTGGGAATGGATCAACCTGCTATTTTTAGCCGGTGGTTTATGGTTATACAAAACCCGTACCATCGACTGGCGAATCCCGGTTAGCATGCTAACGAGTCTGGCATTGGTTTCATTAATTTTTTACGCTGTCGATAGCGAACATTATCTGTCGCCGATCACACATTTATTAGGCGGCGGCATAATGCTGGCGGCATTTTTTATTGCCACCGATCCGGTTTCTGCCAGCACGACACCACGCGGCCGTCTTATTTATGGCGCGGGTATTGGCCTGTTAGTTTTTGTTATTCGCCAATGGGGTGGTTATCCAGACGGCATTGCCTTTGCCGTTTTATTAATGAACATGGCCGCGCCTTTAATCGATTATTACACTGTGCCTGCAGCTTTTGGAAATAAATAAAAATCATCATGAATAAACAAGTCATTATCACTGCTATTATTCTGACCCTGTTTGCGTTAATCGGTGGTGGCCTTGTTTCGTATACCGAACAAAGCACAGCAGGACAAATCCAGATTAACGAAAAACTGGCATTACAAAAAAGCCTTAACAATATTTTACCGGCAACAACTTATGACAATGATCTGACGGCCTCTTTTATTAGCTTGCCTGCCGATAAATTACTGGGCACTACAAAAGAAAGCACCGTCTATATTGCAAAACTTAATAACAAGGCCAGCGCTTTTATCTTCAGCCCGATTGCACCGAATGGTTATAACGGTAAAATATATTTATTAGTCGGTATTTATACCGATGGCAGTATCGCTGGAACCAGCGTTGTAAAACACAAAGAAACACCGGGACTGGGTGATGTGATTGAGGAACGACGCAGTGACTGGATTCATGGTTTTAAAAATCAGTCACTGGAGACACTGACCGAAAAGCAATGGAAGGTAAAACGAGATGGCGGGGATTTTGATCAGTTCACAGGCGCCACTATTACCCCACGCGCTGTTGTGAAAGCAGTGCACCATTCACTGTTATACTTTAAACAACATAAAGATCAGCTGATGCAGTCCGCCAGTCAGCCTGCCACCAAGGAATAAACATGTCTGCCGATTATCAAAAAATCAGTCAGGAAGGTTTATGGAACAACAACGTTGCCTTAGTGCAATTGCTTGGTTTGTGTCCACTACTTGCCGTCACCGGCACTTTCATTAATGGCCTGGGGCTGGGCATTGCAACTTTATTAACGCTGGTTTTATCCAATGCATGTGTTTCTGCCATTCGCCACTGGGTAAGACCTGAAATCCGCATCCCTGTTTTTGTTCTGATTATTGCTTCTATTGTCACGACGATAGAAATGCTCATGCACGCCTGGTTTTCTGAGCTGTACACCATACTCGGTATTTTCATTCCTTTGATCGTTACTAACTGCTCGATCATTGCGCGTGCTGAATCGTTTGCTGCTAAAAACCCGATACTGCCCTCCATGCTCGATGGATTTATGATGGGACTGGGGTTCTTACTGGTGCTTATTCTTCTGGGAGGTTTGCGTGAACTGATCGGCTTTGGCACCCTGTTTGATTATTCGCACCTGATGTTTGGTGAAGCCGCTAAAAACTGGACAATTTCTCTTGGTGAAAATTATTCCGGTTTTCTACTGGCGGTATTACCACCTGGTGCTTTCATCGGCCTTGGTTTACTAATCGCGGTTAAAAATGTGATTGATCAGAGAAAAGCTAAAACGCAAACAGTTACGCTACAGCCAGCAGAACAAATCAATAGTTAATGAACAAAGAAAAACGTACTGAAATCTTCACGCGATTGCGTGAAGACAATCCACACCCAAAAACCGAACTGCATCACACTTCAACATTTGAATTACTGATCGCTGTTATCTTATCCGCACAGTCAACCGACAAAGGCGTGAACAAAGCAATGGATGTTATGTTTCCTGTTGCAAACACACCTGAAGCCATTTACGCATTAGGTGTTGATGGTTTAAAAAAGTATATCAAAACCATTGGCCTCTATAACAGCAAAGCAGAAAACATTATCAAAACCTGCAAGATGCTTATCGAACTTCACGGTAGCGAAGTACCTGATGACCAGAAAGCACTGGAAGCCCTGCCCGGTGTCGGCCGAAAAACAGCCAATGTTGTCCGTAACACTGCATTCGGTCACCCGACCATGGCTGTCGATACGCACATATTTCGCGTATCCAATCGGACAAAAATCGCTCCGGGAAAAAACGTCTTAGAAGTAGAAAAAAAACTCGTTAAGTTTATTCCAGATGAATTTATGGTCGATGCGCATCACTGGCTAATTTTACTGGGTCGTTACACATGCATTGCCCGAAAACCGCGGTGTGGTTCATGTCTGATTGAAGATCTGTGTGAATTTAAACAAAAGTCTCAGGACTAAATATCGCATACCCGATAATTAGGTAAATCGCACCATTTGAAATGGGGCTTTATAATCAACTAATAACCGATTCTACTTTCTGAATCAATGTTATACCGTCGAAGGGAATAGTAATTATTTCTGACGCACCTATCTCCCTCATATATTTGACTGACCGCATATCACTTACATCTGTTATAAATATAACAGGCGGCAAGTCCCCATCAATCATTATGTTCGCCATCCTTACAAAATCACCACCTGGCATACCATGCAGATTGTATCTGTAAAATATCAAATCGGGTCGTTGTTTTACAATATTAGAAATTGCGGCTTTACTCGTGTTTACATGATTTACAAGATTTACAAGATTTACAAGATAATTATTATTTTTTAAAACTTTTCCGGCAAAACTCGTACCTTCTTGATCTTCATCAATCAATAAAACTCTTCTTTGCGAGTTAAAGCTTTGGCTTTTTTTATCAAAATCTATATTCTTTTCAATATCATTTTTTGTACCAATCGCAGATGCACTTGCCAGTTTATTTTTCGCAATTTCAGCTTCAGCATGAAGCCGCTGATATTCGTTAAAATATATTTTTTTTGATTGATTAATATGCTTAGATATTTTTTCTTTGGACTTTGTGATTTCTGAATTGATATAGTTATTTGTATCACTGGCAATCGATTTTTTTATTGCAGGTGGTAATGAAGCTATTTTACTCTGAATTTGTCTGTTAAGTGCATCATGCTCATCTGCCAGATGCCGGCTTAATACCTCAGATGACTCAACCAGTTTTTTAGTATTTTCTTCCTGTTCAGCTAACCCATTCAACACATTAAAAGAGAGTTCAGTAGAAACCTTTGTTTTTTCTTCAATCGCCAGTAAATTAATAGCCTGCATACGCCTTAATTTCAGATTAAACATATCAAGATCAGGCTTTGAGACAACATAGTCATTAAATATATTTTTTACACACTGCTGATATGCATTTTCTATCTCTTCATGGGAGCAAAGTAAAATGGTTTTGTGCGGTATACTGGATATGCGAGTCGTTCGATATAGTTTTAAATAATTTTCTTCAGCATCTGCGACACTATTTAGGAAAAAAATTAACACTACTGACTCATTCTCAACCAGCCGCCCTTGCAATTCACTGCTTGATGAAACATTTAGACATTCAGAAACACTATCATCTAAAATATCTTTGATGAAGACTGACTCCTGTACACTATTTGCTATGATGTAGGTCTTAACCATCACACAATTCGCCTATTTAGATTAATGTTTATTGCTTTAATAACCACACTAAATTAACCACTTATGGCACTGAATATTCCTGCCAACGACTTATTTATAATATTTCCCTATTTATAGATAGCACAATTTACGCTATAAAAGCATATAAATAGCTGAATCATCTTCGCTAGCTTTTCAGGAGGTATTTAGATATTAAATAGCATATCATCAGGATCGGTACCTATCTCACCTCAGGTTCTGATAAACTTATACCCGACATTATCCGTTAATTATTTATAAATATTATGTTCTTTAGCAATGACCGCACCAAACTTCGTCAGGCCTATTTCGATATCTGGCAGAAAACAATCAACAAACAACCATTAGAACCTATGGAACAACTGATATCACAGGTTATCGCTGAGCACCCTGAATATCATAAAATGTTTGCCAATCAAAAAGCACTTGAACGAGATTTTTTTGCTGAACAGGAAATGAACCCTTTCATGCACATGGGCATGCACCTTGCCATCAGAGAACAAATTGCCACCAATCGTCCTGAAATGCTTTCGGTTTGCTATAACAATCTATGTAATAAGCTCGGTAGTGCACATGATGCAGAACATCAGATGATGGAGTGTCTGACAGAAATGATATGGAATGCCCAGAAAAATAACTCTGCACCGGATGAACAAGCATATTTGAACTGCCTCAAAAAACTCGCTGACATCAAATTTTAATGAACTCGGATAAATCACCGGTGTCATATGGATGTCAGTATTAAACTAATAATGAGAGGATTTAACCATGACTAAAAAGTTTTCAGCAAAATCAGTCGCTTTAGCGGCCGGTGCTTCATTTGCAATCAGCCTGGCAGCATCGCCTGCAATGGCCGACACAAACCCATTCGGTATGACTAAGTTATCATCTGAAGCACCCATGCAATTAGCCAGCGGTAAATGTGGCGAAGGCAAATGCGGTGGCAGTAAAGGTAATAAAGAAGGTAAGTGCGGCGAAGGTAAATGTGGTGGCGACAAAGGAAAAATGGAAGGTAAGTGCGGTGGCGACAAAGGAAAAATGGAAGGCAAGTGTGGCGAGAACAAAGGCAAAAAAGAAGGTAAATGCGGCGAAGGTAAATGTGGCGGCATGAAGTAAAACTGGTCAATACTCCTGCTTAAAAGCCCTGCTCTGCAGGGCTTTTTTGTTATAAGCGTCTAGAATTAAGAGATAACATTATAAATATCACTACAAGGATTAGGAATGAAAGCATCAGACCTGTTTGTAAAATGTCTCGAGAATGAAAATGTTGAATATATTTTCGGGATTCCTGGTGAAGAAAATCTTGATGTTATGGACTCTTTACTCAGTAGCGAGATTAAATTCATTCTTACCCGGCATGAACAAGGCGCCGCCTTCATGGCCGATGTTTATGGTCGCCTCACCGGTAAAGCTGGTGTCTGTTTAGCGACACTGGGGCCCGGTGCTACTAATTTAGTGACAGGCGTTGCTGATGCAAACATGGACCGTGCACCCATAGTGGCTATCGCTGGTCAGGCTGCAACTACCCGTATGCACAAAGAAAGTCATCAGGTTCTCGATCTGGTTAATTTATTTGCACCAATTTCAAAATACAGCACACAAATTCGTGAGCCAGAAGTCATTCCAGAAATTGTCCGCAAAGCGTTTAAGGTCGCTGAGGCTGAAAAACCTGGCTGTAGTTTTATTGACTTCCCTGAAAATATTGCGGAAATGGAAATTGAAGGCCACCAACCGCTAAAGGTTCAGTCAGCCAGTCAGTCCGCCCCCCGAGCTGACAAACTCCAACAGGCTTCTGAACTGATAGAGAATGCAAAATACCCAATCATCATGGCCGGCAATGGTGTCATCCGTGCCAATGCTGAAAATGCATTAATTGGTTTTGCCGAAGCCTTGCAAATACCCGTTGCAACCACTTTCATGGCCAAGGGCGTGATTCCTTTTTCTCATCCTTTATGTATAGGTACCGTCGGCCTGCAGGCACGAGATTTCGTTTCCTGTGGTATTGACCGCTCAGATGTCATCATTTGTGTTGGTTACGACATGGTGGAATACCACCCCCACCTCTGGAATCCGGACAACTCACACAAGATCATTCATATAGATTCGATGCCGGCTGAGGTTGATAGTCACTATATTGTTGAAACCGGCATTATAGGTGACCTCAATGAATGCCTGAATGAACTGGCCGATGAAACACAGGCGTCAGAAACACTGCACAGTGAAAATTTAAAACAAACCATCGAAGAAGAATTTAGTCTGCATGCAAATGACACTGAGTTTCCGGTTAAGCCGCAGAAAATTATCTGGGATTTACGTAAAGCCATAAAAGATGACGATGTTGTGCTCAGCGATGTAGGTGCCCATAAAATGTGGATGGCTCGCATGTTTCAGGCTGAAGCCAGTAATACCTGCATTATTTCTAACGGTTTTGCTTCGATGGGCATTGCATTACCCGGTGCAATTGCTGCAAAACTGGCAAGACCGGATAAGACAGCGATTGCCATTACCGGCGATGCAGGCTTTCTGATGAATGTTCAGGAACTTGAAACCGCCATGCGAATTAACACACCAATAGTAGTAATCATCTGGAATGATTCAAATTATGGTCTGATCAAATGGAAGCAAGAGGCTCAGTTCGGTCGTGAGAGCAATATCCATTTCAATAACCCTGATTTTGTAAAACTGGCCGAATCATTTGGCGCCAAAGGTTACCGGATTGAAAAGACAGAAGAGCTGTTACCAACGATTGAACAGGCTATCAAAGACGACACTGTCGTGATTATTGATTGCCCGGTTGATTATTCAGAAAACATGAAACTAACTCAAAAGCTGGGCGAACTGGTTTGCCCTATTTAGATCTGTTGTTGTTTTAATAACCAGACCCAAATAACAAAAAGGAAAACGGATGTTAAGCAATGAAGTAATGACAACCATCCTTAATTCACTGGCCGTACTGTTTATTTTCACGGCCGGTATTATCGTTCTAATTATCATCGTTACCTATTTTCTGGATATCATTCAGACTAAGCAGGCGATCCGCAGAAACTATCCTGTGATAGGTCGCTTCCGTTATTTATTTGAACATGTAGGTACTTTTTTCCGGCAATATTTTTTCTCTGCTGACCGTGAAGAGCTACCTTTTAATCGCGCCGAGCGCTCCTGGGTCTATCGCGCCGCAAAAAATATCAGTAACACCGTCGCCTTTGGCTCAACCCGCGATCTGAAACCAGTCGGCAGCATCTTTTTTGTAAACTGCCCTTTCCCTACATTAGCAGATACAGCCTCTGAACCGGAACCACTCATTATAGGAGAGGATTGCAAACAACCGTTTTGTGCGCAGTCCATTATTAATATTTCTGGTATGAGTTATGGCGCTATATCAAAACCTGCTGTGCTCGCTTTATCGTATGGAGCCAAACAAGCTCATTGCTGGATGAATACCGGTGAAGGTGGTTTGTCTCCGTATCATCTGCGTGGTGGCGCTGATATTGTTTTTCAGATCGGTACTGCAAAATATGGTGCCCGCGATGACGCAGGCAACCTTTCAGATGAAAAATTAAAGCAGATCGCCTCTCATAATCAGGTCAGAATGTTTGAAATAAAAATGAGTCAGGGAGCGAAACCAGGTAAAGGTGGTATTTTACCTGGTGCAAAGGTCACTGATGAAATAGCCAAAATCCGCGGTATTCCTGCTTATCAGGATTCAATCAGTCCGAATCGTCATACCGATATCAACAGTATTGACGACCTGCTGGACATGATTGAACGCGTGCGCTCTGTCACCGGTAAACCGGTTGGCTTCAAATTTGTCATGGGCTCTTATGACTGGATTGATGAACTGTGCATTGCAATTAACCAGCGAGGTAAACAATCAGCTCCGGATTTCATCACACTCGATAGTGCCGACGGCGGAACAGGTGCCGCACCGATGAGCCTGATTGATTATGTTGGCCTGCCTATTTCTGAAAGCCTGCCTATATTGGTAGATGCCTTAAGTACTCATGAGCTTCGTTCTCGCGTTCGAATTATTGCTTCTGGCAAACTCATTAACCCGGCCAATGTAGCCTGGGCACTCAGCGTGGGTGCCGATTTCATTTCATCAGCACGCGGCTTTATGTTTGCACTTGGTTGTATTCAGGCATTGCAATGCAATAAAGATACCTGCCCCACTGGCATCACCACACATAATAAAAAGCTTCAAAAAGGCCTCAATGTAAAAACGAAAGCGGTGCGGGTAAAAAACTTTATCGACAACCTGGTTCATGAGGTTTGTGTTATCAGTCATTCTGTTGGCGTACATTCTCCCAGAGAACTCAGACGCATACACACCAGAATGGTTCAAACCAATGGCCGTTCAATATCTCTGGCTGAACTTTATCCGGAAATAAAAATTGAGACTCATACTAATAATATTACTGAATTAAAACAACAAGACTGAACTCTGCCTGCCAAGGGCAGTCATATTTTACAAATCAACTTACAAAAGCACGGGGATAATAATGGATAAAATAGTAGACCTGATTGACACAGTCATTGAAAAACTAAATGTAGTCGGAGAGTTTTTCCCTCAACTGGCCATTCGCGCCCTCATCGCTTACGAGTTTTTTGAAGCCGGCGTCGAAAAACTTAAAGGTGAAAACTGGTTCTCACAAATACAGGGGGAATTCCCGTTTCCTTTTAATGTCATTCCAGCTGACTTAAGCTGGCTCATGGCAACCTGGTCTGAAATTCTTGGCTCGGTAGCCATTCTGGTAGGTTTTGCGACACGCTTCTCTGCCTTATCTCTGATCATTCTTGACCTTGTCGCCTGGTATAGTGTGCACGCAGGCAGTGGTTACAATGTCTGTAGTAACGGATTTAAGTTACCGCTTATGTATTTGATTTTATTATTACCACTGTTATTCATGGGCCCAGGTAAAGCCAGTATCGATTACTTTATTGCCAGAAAATATTTGTAATGACTAAAGATAAAAACTTTTTGGTAAACGATGCAGGCCTTGGCCTGCGTCGTGAAGTACTCGATGAAATGATGCAAGCTGACCTGAGCCCGGTCAGCTTTATGGAAGTGGCTCCTGAAAACTGGATTGGTGTTGGTGGTAGCTTTGGAAAAAAATTTCGACAAATGACTGAAAAGCACGACTTTGTCACACATGGTCTTTCACTTTCTATTGGCAGCCCATCTCCACTTGATACCAGTTTTGTAAAAGATGTTGCTAAATTTATAAAGCAGCACGGTATTAAATGTTACTCCGAGCATTTAAGTTATTGTTCAGACGATGGACATATGTATGACCTGATGCCAATTCCATTTACTGAGGAAGCTGTTCATCATGTCGCAAAACGTATTCAACAGGTTCAGGATATTATTGGTCAACGCATGGCGATTGAGAATGTCTCATACTATGCCGCACCAGGTCAGGAGTTATCTGAAATTGAATTTATTAATGCCGTAATCTCAGAAGCTGACTGCGACTTACTTCTCGACCTCAACAACATTTATGTTAACTCTATCAATCATAAATATGATGCGGTCGGTTTTTTACAACAGCTACCGGGTGAACGCATAGCCTATGGTCACATTGCCGGGCACTACAATGAAGATGAAGATTTAATTGTTGATACGCACGGCGCTGATGTCATCGATACGGTCTGGCAGTTACTGGATAAAGCTTATGAAACTTTTGGTGTGTTTCCGACATTACTTGAACGTGACTTTAATATCCCGCCAGTACCTGAGTTACTGAAAGAAGTTGAGCAGATATCTGCAATGCAGAATAAATATTCTTTAATTAAAGACAGCAAACATGCCAACATCTAAGCAGCAACCCGGTTTTATGCCTGCATTTATGAAGACTCAGTTCGAATTCACAGCACACATCCGTGATCCTGAAAATAATCAGCGACCTGATAATATCGAAGACCGACGAATGAAAATTTATCGGGAGTTGTTTTATAACAACATTGAAGGTTTCGTCAGCTCTGCTTTCCCTGTATTAAAGGAAATAATTAGCGATGAAAACTGGCATAAAATGGTTCGTGACTTTTTTATTAAACACCGTTGCCAGACGCCTTATTTTCTTGAAATCTCACAAGAGTTTTTAAGTTACCTGCAAAACATTCGAACGCCTCAGCCAGAGGATCCTGAGTTTTTACTGGAGTTAGCTCATTATGAATGGGTTGAACTGGCATTGATGATTGAAGAAGAATCTATTGATATCAGCGATATTAATCCAAATGGAAACTTACTGGACAATCATCCGGTTATTTCACCATTAGCATGGTCACTGGCTTATCAATATCCGGTTCATAAAATTGGCCCCGAGTTTATTCCCCAATCAGCACCCGAATCACCGAGTTATTTAATTGTCTATCGCACACGAAATGACAATGTAGAATTTATGGAAGTTAATCCGGTAACGGCAAGACTGGTTCAGTTGCTGAATGAAAACAACTTAATGACAGGTCGACAAGCACTGGAACAAATTGCCAGTGAATTACAAAGTGATAATACAGATGTGATCATAAATGCCGGTCATGATGCGTTAAAAGAATTACAGGAACAGGGGATATTACTGGGTGTGCATTAATAACGATTAACTACCTTCTAATCATTCATGACCAAAGTCAACCACCGATACTTTTTACTTTAAATCTAAAAAAATTATGAAAAAATACTCTTCCACCAGCGCTGACGTGACTTAGGCGGCGGAAAAGCAACATTCAAATCACACGGTGGAAT
>Ga0316206_1001505_pt1 | contig 20145 bp, 17 predicted proteins | sample 6monthpyrite_MG_FD_204942 | JGI IMG/M metagenome (GOLD analysis project Ga0316206, IMG submission 204942) | Microbial mat bacterial communities from mineral coupon in-situ incubated in ocean water Damariscotta River, Maine, United States -... | ecosystem: Environmental > Aquatic > Marine >... | reverse complement strand
TTTTTCGGGTAATAGATGCAAATCTTAACCGTCTCAAAGAGGGAATAAGAGTTGTTGAAGATATCATGAGATATCGAGATAACAACAAAAATCTTGCCTCTAAACTCAAACAACTAAGACATAAAGCTCGCGTCGATAATCTTGATGAGCTCCTTCAAAATCGTGATAGTATCAATGATGTACTTCGCCCAACGACGAAAAGTGAACTAAACCGTACCGATATTAAAAGTGTACTAACTGCCAATTTTAAACGAGCACAGGAATCTTCAAGAGTCTTAGAAGAACTATACAAGCTTTATGATATCACAGATAGTGAAACTTTTAAATATATCAGATATGAGTTATATAACTTGGAAAAAGAGATAATTCTTAACGAGAAGTTATAAAAGCCACCTCAAACTCCAAATAATTCGTAGGATATTCATTCATCAACTTCTTAGTCTGCTTATAATTCAATACTTTTCTAGAACCGCTCACACCGCTTTGCTTTATATACTTGAAAATATCTCTAGTGGATTCAAATTCTAATTTATAATTCACTACTTCAAAATTCCCATCAAAATATTTTTTTTGAAACTCATATATTTCATCTGTACTTTTCAGTAATGATTTTATTAATGCTACTTCATTTAATGTTTTAAAAGTATTGGAAGTAAAAATAGCAAAAGCTATAGGTGTATTTAGTGATTTTATACGTTTAAATAAAAGTTCAAGATTTTCTGCCCACTGTAATGCCGAAGCCGAAAAAACATAGTCGTAATCATCTCTCAAAAGGTTTTCAAAAAGTGCTTCATCATTAAAATTACCGTAAATTGGCTTTACTTTATCTGATTTTGGATGTAACTCCAACATACCTTGAGCAAAATCAATACCAGTAAAATGTTTATAATCCCAAGTTATTTTTTTACATAAAGCTCCACTGCCACAACCTAAATCTAAGATATTCTTAGGTTTAGCTTCAACTAAAGAGAGTAATTTATCGACAACTTTGTTTTGTATGATATTGTGAGAACCATAATGTGTGGCATATTTAGAAAACTCAGAGCTTACTTTCATTTTTTATTAGCTACCAAAGATACAACAAAGATAACTAACACGCATAGCACTATAGTTGCTCCCGATGGAAGAGAAAAATAAAAAGAAAGGGTCATGCCGCTTAGCACACTAATCAGTGCAAATGCTAATGATATAAGAGCTGTATTTAAAAACCCTACTCTATATTGCAAAGCTGAAACTGTTGGAATAACCATAAGTGCACCAATCAAAAGACTTCCAACTACACGAATAGAAAGAGCAATAATAATAGCTACAACCGTAACAAGTAAAAAATTTAAAAGCTTAACTTTTACTCCACTTGTTTGTGCCACCTCTTCGTCATACGCTATAAAGTATAACTCTTTTGAAAAAGCCAATAACAGTCCAAGAGCAATCGTCCCAAACACTAATATCGTTACTACATCTTCATAACTTACCGCAAGAATAGAACCAAAAAGATAAGAAAATAAAGAGTTGTTAAAAGCACCGCCTAATGAAACAATTATCACAGCTATTGCGAGTGAACCTGAGAGTAAAATAGCTAAAATCGCATCTGAATAAAGTGAAAAAGAACTTCTCAAATATTCAATAAGCCAAGCTGAAGTTATGGCAACAACAACAGCCATCCAAAGAGGATTAAATCCAGCGACCAAGCCGACTGCCACCCCGACTAACGCTGAATGAGCCAGAGTTTCACTTATCATTGAATAGCGTTTTAAGACTACAAATGTACCACTGATAGATGCTAAAGTAGCGATAAGTATACCTGCCAAAAAAGCTCTTTGCATAAAATCGTATGAAAGCATTTCAGTCATTATTTTCCTTCCATTTTTTGTCTATGTATTGTTGCTATATAGCATTTAGTATTTTTCATTTGAGATATCATGTATAAAATACATTATCCTAGTGCTGATGCTTATGGTTATGAACCAAATGCGCATCTATGCCATAAAGTTCAGTCATCTCTTCACAGCTTAAAGCCTCTTTAGGATTATTGCAAATGACAGCTTTTTGATTGATAGTAAACAGCCGTCCTATATCATCCGCAATGACGCCTATGTCATGAGTTATAAAAACAATAGTAATTTTTTCTTCCTTGTTTAGCTTTGCCAAAAGTGCATAAAAGCTTTTTTGAGAGGCCATGTCAACTCCAGTATTTGGCTCATCCAAAATCAAAATTTCAGGTTTAGATGCAAGGGCGCGGGCAATCATAACTCTTTGTCTTTGTCCACCTGAGAGAGTACCGACCATTTTGTCTTTTAAATCTAAAATATCCATTTTAAGCATTGCATCACGTACGGCTTCCTTATCCTCAGCGCTCATACGCGAAAATAAAGACCTTTTGGAAACTCTTCCCATGCTAACGATATCCAGCACAGTTGCCGGAAAATTTGCATCTACATGGGATGCTCTCTGAGGCACATAACCTATCTGCTGCCACTGTTTAAAATTTTTTATTTTTTTGCCAAAAATTCTTATCTCTCCATTTGTTGGCGTTTCCAGTCCTAGTAACATGCGGATTAAAGTTGTTTTTCCACCACCATTTGGTCCGATTATAGCAACATATTCTCCATTGAAAATTTCTAAAGAAATATTTAAAAGTACTTTTTGACCTCTGACATTAAAATTTAAATTTTTCACATCAAAGATAGGAACTTTGAATTTCATTTGCAAGCCAGAGCCTTAGAGATTTTTGTTAAATTTATCCGCATAATGTCTTCAAAGCTTAAACTCTGCCTTGCTTCATCTGCAGTAATATTACCTATTGGCTGAAGTACATCCACACTAGCATTTGCTTCTTCGGCTATACTTTTGATAGCTCTATCACTCGCAAAACTTTCAAAAAATATAGTAGAGACGTTATGCTCTTTGACATGTTCTATAAGATTTACCATACTTTTTGCGCTTGGTTCAGCCTCTGGGGAAAAACCGCTTAAAGACTCTATATGAAAGCCATATCTATCTGCGAGATATGAAAAAGCATTATGATTAACTATAATCGTATCATTTTTACATGTCAAAAGTTCTTTTTTATAATCGCTATCTAAGCTTTTTAACATCTCTATATATAAGTCTCTGTTTTTGACGTAAAGCTCTTTGTTTGATGGAAGTATCTCTGCAAATTTTTGGGTAATAATATTTGTAGCACTAATCATATTGTCAATATCAAGCCAATAATGAGGATCCACGCCATTATTATTCTTGGTATGCTCTTCGTGTGCATGATTATGATGCTCACCAATTCCAAGTTTTCTAAGCTTCACATGCCGACTCATGTCTAGAGTTAAATTTTTAAAATCAAATCCATCTATCCATGGTTCTAACCCTGCCCCACTATAAATCACTAACGAACTGTCATATATCTTAGTCATAAGCTTTGGAGTCGGCTCAAAACTATGCGCATCAACGCCAAAAGGCATAATCATAACGAGCTCAACTGTACCCCCTCCAATGTGCTTGGCTATATCATAAAGAGAAAAAGTACTAAGAGAAATCATAGGTTTATTCTTTGCATCTGTTTTACTATTTTTTGTATCCTCTCTTGAGAGCAACGTCGTTAATATAAGCGCTGCAATCACTAAAGCAAAAAATATAAATCTAAAGTTTCTCACAAATTCTCCAATATTATTTTTGAAATTATACCCTATCTTTGTAATCTTCGTTTTTTTAGATATAATTCACAACTTTTTATATTCAGGAATTCATATATGACAACTAGTTTTTTACTTATTGTTCAAATAGTTTTAGTTGTAGTTTTAACTATAGCAGTACTATTACAAAAAAGCTCAAGCATTGGTCTTGGCGCGTATAGCGGCTCAAACGAGTCTGTATTTGGAGCCAAAGGTCCAGCAAACTTTTTAGCAAAAACAACATTTTTTTTGGGATTTTTATTTCTTGTAAATACAATCACTTTAGGCTACATGTATTCATCAGAGAAAAGCTCATCTGTTGTTGACAACATGGTTGAGACAACAAATGTTGCAGCACCGACTGCAATTAAAGCACCTTCAACAGAAACAAATTCTACAAAATAGTTGCAATATTTGCAACTATGTAATTGCTATCTTTTAGATGGCAAAACTTTTACTCCCTCTTAAAATATTTCTTGCTACAATAACACAATTATTTTTTAACATACAAGGAAACTCAAAATGCTAAATGAAATTTATAGCGAATGCGAAACAAAGATGAAAGCAAGCACAGAACACATGCTAAGAGATTTTAAAACACTTCGAACGGGTAAGGTTACGACATCAGTTTTAGATAATGTTAGAATCGATTATTATGGAACTATGACAGCTCTTGATCAAGTTGGTTCTGTTATTGCAACTGATGCTACAACGATAGTTATCAACCCTTGGGAGAAGAATCTTTTATCAAATATTGAGAGTGCAATTTCAAAAGCGAATATTGGTGTAAATCCAAATAATGATGGTGAACAAATTAAACTATTTTTTCCGGCTATGACTGTTGAGCAAAGAAAAGAATCTGCTAAGCAGATGAAAGGAATGGGTGAAAATGCAAAAGTCTCTATCAGAAATGATAGAAAAAATGCAAACGATAAAATCAAAAAACTTGAAAAAGACAAACTGATAACAGCAGATGAATCTAAAGTAGCTCAAGAGATAATTCAAAAAACCACTGATAAATATTCAGCAAATATTGAACAAATTTTAAAAGACAAAGAAGCTGAAATACTAAAGGTATAACCATGGATGTAAAAAAAATATATATGGATGCAGATGCTCTTTTAGAGGGGCATTTTAAACTAAGCAGCGGAAATCACTCTGGATTTTATCTGCAATCCGCAAAAGTATTGGAAGACCCAAAAACTGCAAAATTACTTGCTGATGCTTTGGCTAAACAAATTCAAAAGAGTGGACTTGAAGTAGACACTGTCTGTGCTCCTGCACTTGGTGGGCTTATAGCAGGATTCGCACTAGCTCAGGCGCTTGGATGTAGATATATCTTTGCTGAGAGAGTGGATGGCGAGATGAATATCCGTCGCGGCTTTGAAGTGAGTAAAGGTGAGAGAGTGCTTATGTGTGAGGATATCATCACAACAGGCGGCTCCGCCATGGAAGCGGCAGCAGTTGTAAGAAGTCTTGGAGGAGAGATAGTTGGTGTTGCTGCTTTGGCAAATCGCGGTTTTTGTAAACGAGAAAATAGCGATGTTAAGACAAAACCTAATTGTAAACTTCCTCAAGATATCCCATTTTTTGCTCTGGAAGATTTTACATTTGAGATATATACACCGGAAATATGTCCCTTATGCAAAAGTGGAAGCGAAGCTATCAAACCGGGCTCAAGAGGAAATTAACTTATGAAATATTTTGCAGTCTTTTTATTACTCACTCTTACATTATTTGCTAGCGAAGCAAATATTGATTTTTATAATGCTTCAAAAAATAACCAACTGCTTTGTAAGATGACTGCAAATAGCTACGCCATAGTTTCTCAAAAAAATTCATCACTGGTAATCATAAATAGTACAGAGTTTTTTAGACTAAAAGATGAAAATAAGTATATCAATAGCAGTGGCTGTCATGCAATCAATAAACATGGTACAGGTATTATATTTTAATTTGAGTTTTATGAGGTTTTAGCTGTATTTTACCTGGCAGGTCATCATTCGCTCAACTAAAACACGGGCGACCTCAAGTTTCCCATCCACAATTACATTAATATTTAAATCCTTTAACTTCTCTTTTTCTTCTTTTGACACAACTTTTACAACTAAGTTTACCTCTTTAGTTTGCTCCAAAATGGCTTCACAGATTGAACGTTTCTTATCAATGTTGTCAAGGCTTACAATCACTGCCGCTGCATTTTCAATATGCAATGCTTCAACAATAGAACGTTTTGACATATCTCCTAAATAAGCTTCTAAACCGTTATCTAATGCTTCTTGAACTTGCTTTGGATTGTTATCAATAATAATATAATCAACTACTCCATAGTGCTCTAATTGTTGTTCCACAAATTTCCCTACAACACCATATCCACAAACAACAACATGATTTTTTCTTTTAGCCATGTCAACTACTTCAAGAAACAGATTTTTATCTTTTATAAAAAAATCAACAATTTTGCTTGTCCTCGGAATAAGAAACGGTGTTATAACCATGGAAAATATTACAATTAGCACTAAAAGTTGAGATAGATTACTGTCTATCAATCCATTCATACTCGCAAGGGCAAGTATAACAAATGCAAACTCTCCAACTTGAGATAATGCTAAACCTGTTTTTAAGGAGTCTGGGGTAGTTGATGACAACCTTACCGCTCCAAAAGTTATAATAGTTTTCAAAAATAATGTTAGTAAAAATACGCCTGCAATAAGTCCTATGTTATCGAGAAACATCTCTAAGTTTATCTTCATCCCTATAACAACAAAGAAGGTTCCTAACAAGATATCTTTAAATGGTGCTATGTCCGATTCTACCTTATGATGATACTTTGTCTCAGCTATTATCATACCGGCTACAAACGCACCTAAAGAATATGTAAATCCCATGGTGTGAGCCAAAAGAGATGCTGCGATGACAACAAATAAAACTGAACCCATAAATAGTTCATCTAGCTCGGATGATGCTGAAAAATGTAATAGCCATGCAATAACTTTCTTACCCACAACAAACAAAAGAGCTATGACTACAATGGCACTAACAAGAGTATGATAAACTATAGTTCCTACACTTTCTGTACCCTCATTTGTCAAAATACCAATCAAAATCAATATTGGAATAACTGCAATATCTTGAAAAATCAAGATTCCCGTTGATCTTTGTCCATAAGGTGCGTATATCTCCTTTGAACTTTTTAAATAGCTTAAAACTATTGCAGTTGATGAGAGGGAAAATGCAAGTGCCACAATCAGCGAGGGCATAGATGCTAATTCAAAAATATAATGTGATATCAGATAGAACAGTGTAGAGCTCAGACCGACCTGTAACACGCCATTTGTAAAGATAATATTTTTCATTGAGTTCATTTTTGCCAATGAAATCTCTAGTCCAATAGTAAACATCAAAAATACTATACCAAATTCGGCTATATCACCAAGAGCTTTTTCTCCGGAGAGATGTCTTAAATCGAAAATATAAACCATGATTGTGCCAGTAGCAATATAACCTATAATCTGTGATATTCCTAGGCGTTTTAAAAAAATATTTACAAGAGTCGATAAACCTAAGGCGATAATGATAAATAATAGTGCTTGTTCCATCTTTTACTTTCTTTTTTCAAATTATACTCTAAATATTTAGCTCAATGCGGTTAATCTGTAGAGATATACCATGAAGCAGAATTATGCAGTAGGAAATTAAAAAACTCACTCATCATTGTACTAAAGGGTCATTTAGAGATATCTACTGCATAATTCTGGATGAAAATAACATCTTCAAAAGAAATAATAATTTTAAAAAAAATGTCTTAACAAATTATACTAATATATTAAATTTTCTGATACAATTATCAATTATACGTTGAGGAGTTTGTTATGCATTTTTCGTTTGAGACAGAAATAATCTTACTTTTGATGGTTATAACATCAGTTGCAATGGGTGTGAGATATTTTAGTAAATTGCCGTACACGATTGCATTAATTTTTGCTGGGATTATTTTAAGTTTTTTTGATATATTTCCTGATATTCATCTGACACCAGAACTTATCTTCCATGTTCTTCTTCCGCCCTTATTATTTGAAGCTGCTTTTAACCTAAATGCTAACGAACTCAAAGAAAATGTGAAGCCTGTATTGATTTATGCTGTTTTTGGAGTAATAATTGCTGTTTTTGTCACAGCATTTTTACTTCAAGGCTCTTTTTCATTATTTGAATCAAGCGCTCATATGCCATTGTTAACTTTTTTATTATTTGGAGCAGTTATATCATCAACTGATCCTATTTCTGTACTTGCAATATTTAAACAGCTTGGAGTTCCTACAAGGTTAGCCTCAATCATTGAGGGTGAAAGTTTATTAAATGATGGTGTCTCCGTTGTTGTGTATGGCATAATTTTATCAGCTGTGCTATCTCATAGCCATTTTAACTTTCTAGATGGGCTTAAAGATTTTGTCATCGTAGCTTTTGGCGGAGCAATTATTGGGGCAATTCTTGGACTTACATTTTCAAGAATCACAGCTTTAGTAGATGACCATTTAATAGAAATCACTTTAACAACAATCCTGACCTATTTATCTTATATAACAGCTGATTATTTTGGAGTATCAGGGGTTATCTCCGTTATAATGGCCGGCTTAATGGTTGGAAACTATGGAACCAAAATAGGGATGAGCCCTACAACGAGAGTATCAGTTAAAGATTTCTGGGATTACATTGCATTTGTCATTAATTCCGTAGTATTTTTTATGATAGGGCTTGAAGTAGGTATAGTTCATATTTTTACAAATTTTCATTATATTGTTATGGCAATCATCTCTGTTTTAATCGGTAGAGCCGTATCCATTTTAGTTCTGACACAAATTATCAATAGAATTGATAAAAAAATTGATTTCAAATGGCAAACGATATTTGTATGGGGTGGCGTTAGAGGAGCTCTTGGCATGGCCTTGGCACTTGCAATTCCAAAAGATTATGAGTTTAGAGATATTATTTTAATTATGACATTTGGAGTTGTAGGATTTTCGTTGATTGTTCAAGGTTTGTCAATAGGTAAATTATTAAAAATGCTAAAAATAGGGGGAAGGGATAAAAATCTTGAAACTTATGAACTTGAAAAGGGAAAACTCATTGCAATAAACGGCGCTTCCCAAGAACTTGAAAAAATGTATAAAGATGCATTAATCTCAACTCAGGTTTATCATCTGTTATCGACATATAATACAAAAGATATGGAAAAAGCAAAGGAGATTATAGAAGAGTTGGCAAAAGATCCAAATGTAAAAGATTATGAATTTAAAACATCTTTAAAAAGATTACTTTTAAAACAAAAAGACTCTATTCAAGACTCTATGAAACATGGAATCATTTCTGCGCAAGTCGGTGAAAGGTTAATAAATATTGTTAATAAAGAAATCTTATTTTTGGACTAAGAACAACTAAAAAAATTTAAACCTTATTTAATGTAAACATTCTTAACTATACAGATTTTAAGAGATTTTACAATATAATCGCGAATTATTAAATAGTGGGGTTTGTGCATGACTAAATACATTTTTGTTACCGGCGGGGTATTAAGTTCTCTTGGAAAAGGGATTACAGCAGCAAGTGTTGGTACTTTACTTAAACACTCTGGTAAAAAAATTGGTATGCTAAAAATAGATCCCTATATAAATGTAGATCCCGGAACTATGAGTCCGCTTGAGCATGGAGAAGTTTTTGTCACAAAAGACGGTGCTGAAACCGACCTCGACATAGGAAACTATGAACGATTTTTAGATAGTTCATTCTTCAAATGTAGCAACTTTACAACCGGTCAAATTTACTCTTCTGTTATTGAGCGAGAGAGAGCCGGCGGATATTTAGGTCAAACCATTCAGGTTATTCCTCATATTGTTGGAGAGATTGTAAAACGCATTAAACTTGCGGGTGAAGGTCATGAAATACTTGTAGTAGAACTTGGTGGAACAGTTGGAGATATCGAAGGTCTTCCATTTATGGAAGCTATTCGCCAAATGAAGCATGATGAGGAGGTAGCCGGAACATTCTTTATCCATGTAACTCTTATCCCTTACATCAAGGCTGCCGGTGAGTTAAAGTCAAAACCTACACAGCACTCTGTTCAAGAACTACGCCGTATTGGGATCACTCCGCAGATGATAATCGCCAGAAGTGAAAATGCTATGCCAAAAACTTTCAAGAAAAAGCTTGCCATGAGCTGTGATGTAAGTCAAGACAGCGTTGTAGAAGCTCTAGATGCTGCAACTATTTACGATATTCCTATCACATTTTTAAGACAAAATATCTTAAAACCTATTGCTAAAGAACTAGAGCTTGGCGAACTCAACCCTGATATGGAAAAATGGGACAGTTTGGTTAAAAAAATTGTTCAACCTAAAAACCGTACAGTAGTCGGCTTTGTAGGAAAATATCTTGCATTGAAAGAAGCATATAAATCTTTGACTGAATCGCTCATCCATTGTGGAGCACATCTCGATACAAGAGTTGAAATATTGTGGATAGACAGTGAAGAGATAGAAGAAAGAGGAGCCGAAGCACTTCTTGGCGACTGTGATAGCGTTTTAGTCGCCGGCGGCTTTGGAAATCGTGGTGTTGAGGGGAAAATCCTCGCTATTGAGTATGCCCGTGTAAACAAAGTTCCATATCTGGGTATCTGCCTTGGGATGCAACTCACACTTGTTGAGTATGCTAGAAATGTACTTGGTCTTGAGGGTGCAAACTCTATTGAGTTTGATGAAAACACTCCTCATCCGATGGTTTACTTAATCGATAATTTCTTAGACCAAGCTGGAAATGCACAACTTAGAACTCATAAATCACCAATGGGCGGAACGCTGAGACTCGGCGAATACCCATGTGACACAAAAGCAGGCTCAATTTTAAGAGAAGCGTACAGCGGTGCAAAAACTATCCATGAACGACATCGCCACCGTTATGAGGCAAATCCTGCTTATAGGGAACAACTCGAAAAAGCTGGCATGGTAGTAACGGGTGAGTCAAGTGGTTTGATAGAAACTGTTGAGATAAAAGACCATCCGTGGTTCTTAGGTGTTCAGTTTCACCCTGAGTTTACTTCAAGACTGCAAACTCCAAATCCGGCAATACTCTCATTTGTTAAAGCAAGTCTGAGCGTAGAAGAATAGTTTTGCACAAGAATAAAAGGAGTCATGAATGGCTCCAATTTTAGATAAATCGGCTCTTTTTAAATTACTTTCTCAAAGATTCAATACAGTAGACAAAAAACTCTCACAAATCCCAAATCCTGCACTGCTTCAAGATGCAACAAAATCTGCCAAAAAAATTGCACAAGCCATAAGAGAAAACAAAAAGATAACTTTAGTCGGTGATTATGATGTGGATGGTGTGAGCTCCACTGCTATCATGGTTGATTTTTTCAGACAGATTCCTTACCCTCTTGAAGCCATCATTCCAAACCGTTTTACTGATGGCTACGGCGTGAGCCCAAATGTTTTAAACAGAGTGGATGCCGATTTGGTTATAACCGTTGACAACGGTATAGCCGCTGTCGGAGCTGCACAAATCTGTAAAGAAAAAGGGGTTGAGCTAATCATTACAGACCATCACACTCCATCAGAAATACTGCCTGAAGCCTTTGCCATAGTTGACCCGAAACTCGCTACATGCGAGTATCCTTTTAAAGAGATATGCGGAGCGCAGGTTGCATGGCTGCTTTTGGCACTTGTGAAAAAAGAGCTAAATCTTAGCATCGACATGAAACAGTTTTTGGATATTTTATGTATTGCCATCATCGCTGATATCATGCCGCTCATAGACATAAACCGCACTCTTGTAAAAGAGGGGCTAAAACTAATCATGCATTCAAACAGACCCTCTTCCATCATCATCAGAGACTTTTTAAATAAGTCGGTGATAACTTCCGAAGATATTGCATTTCAGATTGCACCCCGCATAAACTCTGCAGGAAGACTTGAAGACGCTTCGATAGCTTTGGAGTTTTTCACCGCCACCTCAACGCCTCAGGCATATAAACAGTTTGAACTTCTAGGTAAATTAAACGACCTCAGAAAAGCTACAGAAGCTGAATGTACGCAAGAAGCATTAGAGATTGCCAGTGCTGAAGATGATGTCATCGTTGTTTGGGGAAAGAATTGGCATGAGGGAGTTGTTGGGATTGTCGCAGCCAGACTTGTAGAACAGTTTGGAAGACCTGCCATAGTTTTGAGCTGCGAAAACGGTGTGGCAAAAGGAAGTGCAAGAAGTATCGGAGAAGTGAATATTTATGAGCTTATCAAAGCAAATAAATCATTCTTAACTAAATTTGGAGGGCATAAAATGGCGGCTGGATTAGGGCTTTTGGAAGAAGATTTAGAAGATTTTAAACTTGCCATAAATAAAACAGCCTCTAAACTAGACCCCAATGATTTTATCCCTAAAGATACAGTCATGGGAGTACTCTCAAGCGATGATATAGATTTGGAACTTTTAAATTTACTGGAAAATTTTGAACCATTTGGAGAAGCAAACCACCGTCCAAGATTTTTACTCCAAGATGCAGAGGTTGTAGGTATAAAACTTATGGGAGCCGATAAATCGCACTCCAGAATCGAGATCAGACAATTTCCGCATGAAAGAAAAACTATAGAGATTATAGCCTTTAGAACCGTTTTTGAGATGCCCCAAGATAAAAAAATAACCTGTAGTTACACAGTTTCAAAAAATGAGTTTAATAACAGAGTCTCGGTGCAACTTCTTCTCAATAAAATTTACTGAAAAATTATTTGCTTTTTTCATTGGTTATTCTTCGCTTTATTGGCAGAAAATGCTGGGAACCCCGTGAAATATCTATTATCTTTTAATCGTACTTTCAAACTACATCTTCTTTTGTAAGTCCAGCAAAATCTCTAACTTTTTGGACAACTCTTCTTTTTTCTTTTTAGAATCTGCTTCGTTTATCTTATCTTTAATGGAGTCAATTTTTTTCTCGAGTAAAGACTCTAGTTTTTTCTTTTTATCTTGTTTTTTATTCTGCTTCTCTTTATCCATACTAAAAAACTTTTCAGCTCTTTTAAACAACTCGTCTATTTTCATGATGCTTCTCCTGCTAGTGTTTTAATTTCTTGGTCTTTTATCCATAAAGTGATGGCAGCTTCAATGAGTCTTTTTGATATATCATATGCGAATGAAGAATCATTAATCAAAGAAGTTGCCATTTTTGGAGTAATGCTATTATTTCTAATTAAACTATCTATTCTTCCGTTTCCTATGATATCTAGCTCTTTTATATCTTCTTTTAATTGTTTGATTTTAATCAACGAGTCCATATCATCATCATCACCTCTAATATCATCAATCTTATCTAAGGTATTGGCAATCTTTTCTCTTAAAAGATTGTACTCGTTTTTAATAACTTCATTTTTACTTTTTTGATAAAGAGTAACATTTTTCTGTAACTCTGCCACATCCTTCACTGCTTCAACAATATCTCTAGATGCAATCTTATAATAGTAAACTTGTATTCTTTGATCCTCATCCATTTTATCTTGCGATAATGTAGCATAATTCACAATATCTCCATAAAGTTCTTTAATCTTTGTTTCATAAAATTCATCTACATCAATATCAATTTTAGCATTTGATTGTTTTACAACTTCAAATATATTTTCCTGATCTAAAAATGAATGTCTATGTAGGGATATTGCATGTGCAAAAACTTCTGTAGCATTATCATAGAGATGGATTACCTCTTTTTCTAGTGCTGCCAATGCAGATTCCGGAACACCAATTACAACACTGTCTAAATATTTCGCTCGCTCAATCCCCTCGTCTACTTCAATAAAAAGACCTTCTAAGAATACAACAAGCTTGTAAGTAAATGGAGTAACCGCTATAACTCCAATGACGTTAAATATTGTATGGAACAAAGCCAACTTCATGGTATAGTCTTTGTCATCTATCCCAATATTTAAACTTAAGATATCTACTACGTCTGCCAACTGGTACAAAAAAACAATAGCGATAAGTCCTGTAACAACATTAAAAATAAAATGTGCAACAGCCAACCTTTTTCCATTTGCATTTGAAGAGAGTGAACCTATAATAGCAGTTACTGTTGTACCGACATTTGCACCGATTGCTAGTGCTAGAGCGTTTACATATTCGATTTGTCCCGTTGCCAAAGCAGTTATAATGATGGCCATAGTTGCACTACTTGATTGGATTACAACTGTTGCTACTGCACCGATGAAGATATATACAAAGACCCCAAGGTATCCAGTCATAGCAAACTGAGCGAGATCAAGACCATCTTTCATCGCCTCAAAACCCTCTTTCATGTACCCTATGCCTAAAAATACAAAACCAAGACCTACTAAAATATTGCCCAATCCTTGGTAGATTTTATTGTTATTAAATCTAAAAATTACTCCAAAGATGAGCATAGGCATAGCATAATAAGCGATATTTATTTTCACACCAAAGGCTGATACTATCCAAGCTGTTGTGGTAGTCCCTATATTTGAACCAAAGATTACACCGATTGCACCACTGAGTGAAATCATTTCTGCACTTAAAAACGATATAACAATGATAGTCAGTAAAGACGAACTTTGCACAATCGCTGTAGCTATAAAACCCGTGGCTATAGCTTTTGGTACATTGCTTGTTGATTTTTCCAAAACTCTCTCAAGCATCCCACCGCTGAAAAGTTTAAAGCCATCTTCCATAAATACCATACCGATTAAAAATATAGCCACTCCGGCTATGATAATCTTTGCATCTTGGCTGGAAAATAACAAATAAGCAATTCCAAGTAAAAACAATGGATATATTGATCTTTTTAACAACACCAATCCTTTAGTTTATTTCTTTTAATTTTAAGCTTAGTTGACTTTTATCTTGCTTTATAGCCTACAAGGTCTAAACGGCATCTGCGCGGAGTTCTCCTCAAAATACAATGCCGCGACCTTCACTCCAAACATGTCCACAAGTTCACGTTGAAATATTATTGCCGATGGTATCACAGCTGCAATGGAGGGGATGATATCTTTATAATCACATTCTGCATAAAATATAACTATCTCATCCATAACCTCATACTTAGAAAATATCCATTGAACTTCAAGTATATTATCTTTAAGTGATACACCGTTTATGGTTATAAAATGCCATGTTTTGTAATCATAAAAACTTTTAATATCATCTACTATACTCTCAAGTGCTACTTTAATTTTCTTCATTTTTCTCTCCTGCTACAATATATTCTAGAGCATAAATCATTATAATTTAGAAAAAGATACATCATCCTGACTTATAGAAGATAGAGTATCAAGCAGACTATCATCCAACCCAAGGTAGAAACTTAAAACACTAACAAACATTATATAGCTATCTTGAAACAAACTAATACATACCAGCATTAGCTTGATTTACGAAGACTTTAACCATTCTTCAATTTTAACACCATAATCGGCAAAAATTTTTTCCCCTCTTGCTTCATCTTTAGCCTGAATATATAAGTTAAGATGCTCATTATACTGGTCTGGTATCATCAAAATCCAGTCATCTTTATCTGACCATATTTTGACACCGTCCACTGTCGATAATCTTTTGCCTCTTGCATCTTCTAGGAACATACGCATCATTTTTCCCTTGAGAGCTTGTGAGCATTTTATTTTAAATGAGTGATAATAAAAACCTGAGATTGAAGCAATTATCTCTGAAAGCTTTACTTGATAAAATGACATCAACTCTAATATTTTGAGTGTGGTATACATAGAATCCCTATGTACTGCAAACTCTGTAAAACTAAAATTTCCATCACCCGTAGCTATGAGATCATACTTTTTCATCTGCTCTGCTTTGAAGTCATAATACTTACCTCTTTCAATTTCAAGACCCTCAAAATAACTTATGTCACTTGCCCAGGTTGGGAGAAGAACTCGTTTTGTTGTATTGTTAGCTTTTGCATCCATATTTAAAAGACTCAGGACAACATCAAGTGCCATCTGTTTTTTAAGCACATTTCCCTTGTCGCATACTATATCTAAGCGCTGCTCATCCGGATACAGTATAAATCCAGCAGTAAGATTAAGCGCTTTTATAACATCACTTATATCTTCCTTGGATTGCTTAATTAGTGATTTGAAACTAGAAATACGCTGCTCATTGGGATGTGCATTAAATATAATGTTATCCACTTCCATATCTGCTAAAACATCTGGAAATATCTCCGAGGTTTTACCATGCATCACATCTACTGCTACACGGCACTTATGACAATTAAACGAGTTTTCATGTAAAATTTTTTGCATATTTTGCTTGTAATTCTGATATTCTTTAATATTGACAGACTCATATATTTGACCGGTTTTTTTATAATCAACGCGGCGAAACTGCTCTTTAAAAAATGCTTTTTCAACTTTTTTTGTTACATCACTGCTTATATGAAGCCCTTCATCATTATAAAAGGTAATTATCGTGCTGGTTGGATCATCAATTTTTTGGGCAAAATGTATGCCTGCCACAAGATTTTTATCTAAAGAAAGGTTATAGCGAGATACAGATAAAGCAATATCCTTATTATCAAGCACATCTATACCCGCTGAGAGTAAACCACCTATAAAAGCACGTTTTAACATACGGGAATTTTTAAAATAATCCCTTGACACAACCACTGTTGAACCCACAGGGAGCTGTGCACTAAATGCTTCAGCCAACTTTGTGGCCATCTCACATGAAATCTCAACATTGGACTTCCCTATTACAACCCCGTTTTCAAAAATTGAATTTTTATATTTACTTCCAAGAACCATGTTATGACTGACAATAGCAGTGTCTTGTATTACTTTATTTGGCCAGATAGTGACATCTTTTTCTATAGTTACTAACTGACCTATCTCGCAGCCTTCTGCTAAAATCAGACCGGCTTTAGCTGTAACATTTCTGCCTATTTCGTTATGATTACAAATTACACAGCCATCGAGTACGACATGATTTTTAATATTTACATCATTCCAAATCACTGTATTGCGAATCTTACAATCTTTTGCAATTGTCACATTGTTGCCAATGACAACATTGTTTAATTTTACCCCTTTTGCAATTGAGACATTTTCTCCCAACACTACTGTACCGATAATTTCAATACTTTTATCAAGCTCGTTTTTTGTTTTAGTAAAAAGCCTGCCATCAGGATATTGCTCCTTTTGTCCATCGAGAGTAAGCGTAATTTTGTTGTTGAGCATGTCCTCATACACATCGCGATAACTCTCCGGATTGCCTACATCACGCCAATAACCCTCAGCATTGTAAGCCATGATATCGATTCCCTTAGCCATCAAAAGCGGAAAAAGATCTTTTGAAAAGTCAAAGTTTTCATGCTCAGGTATATAATCAAGAATTTCAGGCTCTATTACATAAATGCCGGTATTTATAGTATCACTAAATACCTCTCCCCAACTTGGCTTTTCTAGGAATTTCTCAATCTTTCCATCCTTGTTAGCTATAACGACGCCAAACTCCAAAGGATTTTCAACTGATGTCAAAGTAATTGTAAGTTTAGATTTTTTCTTTTCATGATAGTTAAAAATTTTCTTAAAATCAAAATTGGTAACCAAATCACCGCTGATAATTATAAAGTTATCTTCTCCTATATATTCCTTTGCTAACTTAAGTGCACCTGCCGTACCATAGTCATGATTGGGAGTGATGTAGGTGATTTTAATTTCAAAATCACTACCATCTTTAAAGTAATCCTGTATAATCTCAGGCTTAAAATAAAGTAGAACAATAAATTCTGTTATCCCTAAATCCCTGAGCATCATCATAGTGTGTTCCATCATGGGCTTATTTAAGATTGGAAGCATCGGCTTTGGCATGGAATGCGTAAGCGGTTGAATTCTGGTACCAAAACCACCTGCCATAACAACTGCTTTCATATACTCTCCTCCTAAATTTAGTGTAATTCTAGTCAAATACTATGGAGGAACTATGAAGAATGATATATCACATAAAGTATTACTCAATACACCTCACTTAATTTTTCAATTTTAGACTTTTAAAGCTGTTTATAATATTATGTAATATATGCTATTGGTAATGATTGGATAATTATTTTTAGTATCAAATCTTTTATACTGATGGAGAGGGTGCATTGTATGCCATTGAATAGTCAATATCAAATTATAGATACACTTCATGAAAATCAATCTACCTTTGTGTACAGAGCACTCCGTCTTAGCGATACTCAAAATGTTATTATAAAAATGTTAAAACCTTCGATGGAAGATGAGAGTGAGATTGCGCAATTTACAAATGAACAACAGATTCTCTCAAAACTTGATTCAGAAAAAATATCCCAACTTCTCGATGTGATAGCCCTTCCATCCGGATACATACACATTTTTAAAGATATAGGTGGGAATTCCCTGCATAACCTTCTCTTGCATCACCAATTTTCGGTTGAGCAAGGGCTTGAAATTGCCCTTAAAATTGCCAAAATCATCCAATACCTCCACCAAAACAATGTCATACATGCAGATATAAATCCAAACAATATTATTTATAATATTGATACAAAAGAACTTCAAATCATTGATTTTGGATACTCTTTCGTAGACAATTATTTTCGTTTAAATAAAGATATTGCCATAGGAACATCAGGAAATTTACTCTATATGTCTCCAGAGCAAACGGGTCGGACAAGACAAAAAGTCGATGCTCGAAGTGATTTATATAGCTTTGGTATGACCCTCTATCATCTCTTTTTGGGACATCCTCCCTATGAAGCCAAAGATCGATATGAACTACTGCATAAGCAGATTGCCCTCTCTCCCAATGCACTTTATGAGGTTAATAATAATATTCCCTATGTCCTTTCAGTAATCATTGAAAAACTGATTGAAAAAAAACCCAAACTAAGATATCAAAGCGATGAAGCCATCATACACGATTTGCAATACTGTATCAAAGAACTAAAAACATCAGGCAGTATTAGCAACTTTGAAATTGCAACGCATGACCAACCCTCACTTCAAATTGGAAATCATCTTTTTGGACGAGACAGAGAAATTCTCGTTTTACAACAAGTAGCCCAGGAGGCTCTCTCCCCAAATGCCGTAAATCTTTTGGTATCAGGTCATTCCGGAGTGGGAAAGACACGCTTAATTAAAGAATTTTTCACCTATTTCAATACCTCTAAAGTCAGAATTGTTCGCGGTAAATTCGATCTATATAAAACAGCTATGCCCTATCTCACATTCAAACAGATTTTTATACAGTTACGTACATTTTTGATGAGTCAAAGCACAACAGAAGGTCGTTGTAAGATTCATCCCAACAGTGCATATGTCTTACAAAATGCCTTTACTGAGCTACGAGATGTTTTTCCGCGTAGAACAAATAAAGCTATTCGTTCTACGGATAACCTAAAGGCTCAACTCTCCCATGCACTCAAAGAATTTTTCGAACATATTGCAACTGAGCAGCACCCTTTGATTATTTTTATTGATGATTTACAGTGGTCCGATCAAGCATCAACTGAGCTGATACAAACTGCAATTCTGGAATCGTCCAATCCGAATCTGCACTTTGTAGGGGCTTATCGTGACAAAGAGATGCAAACAAATAAAAACATGCTTGACCTACTTCATACCCTAGTAAACAATACGGATAGAAATACCTGCACTCTCAAGCTCTTGCCTCTACAAGAAAACGATTTAAAACAAATGATTCAAAAGCTTCTCTTACAAAAGGGAAAAAACGTCAATGAACTTATATCTATTATCTACAAAAAAACAGACGGAAATCCATTTTATGTCAAATCATGGATTCAACATTTAATAAATAACAATGAATTACTTTTTCAAAATGGAAAATGGGAATACTCTATTGAAAAGATTAAGAGCATAAGTCCAAGTATTAATATTGCCGAGATAATCAATGCAAAATATTTCCTGCTAAGTGCCGATGAACAATTTTACCTTCAGCATCTTGCTCTTTTGGGAAACCGCTTTTCTACCTCTTTGACGCTGAAGCTTATGCGCTCGCTAAAACAATCTGACCAGATTTTAGAAAATCTCGTAGAAAAAGGATTTATCGAAGATCACTCAAGTCATTATCAATTCGTCCATGATCAAATACAACAGCATGTATTTTCCCTGCTTGATGCTGAGAATAAACAACATTTTCATCACAATATCGGAATGTATTTTGAAAAATGTTATCTCAAAAAGCATTTTACTGATATTATTTTCCTTGTTAACCATCTTAATAATGCTTATACAAAAAGTCAGTTTCCAAAAAAAATCTTTCATTTTAATATTAAAGCTCTTGAAAAGATGTTACTCAATAGTTCACATGCACTTGCTATGGAATTAGTGGTATGGATAGAGGAAAATATTTTCGATATATTGTTATGGAAGAGAGAACGCCTAAATACCTTCAAATATGTCCAACTCAAGGTAAAAATCCTCTACCTTAATAGATA
>Ga0316206_1001503_pt1 | contig 20195 bp, 16 predicted proteins | sample 6monthpyrite_MG_FD_204942 | JGI IMG/M metagenome (GOLD analysis project Ga0316206, IMG submission 204942) | Microbial mat bacterial communities from mineral coupon in-situ incubated in ocean water Damariscotta River, Maine, United States -... | ecosystem: Environmental > Aquatic > Marine >... | reverse complement strand
TCTACGAAGCCAAAGCCGCCGCGGAAAACGCCACCAAACCCGGAGCCACCGGCGAAGATGTCCACAAAGCCGCCATCAATGTCATCACAACCCACGGCTGCTCGTTCGGGCTCCCCAAAGATACCGACCCAGACACCCACACCACCATGGCCCACGGCACAGGGCACGGTATCGGGCTCGATGTCCACGAACCACCGCTCCTCGATTTCAAAGGCCCCGAACTGATCGTCGGCGATGTCATCACCATCGAACCCGGGCTCTACTCCAAATCCATCGGCGGGCTCCGCATCGAAGACATGGTCGCCGTCACCGAGTCGGGCTCCGAAAACTTCAACACTCTCCCAACAACATTACACTGGTCATAATCCCCGTGGCACAGGCGTCCCGCCTGTGTCTTCTCTTTCCCTAATGGCTAGTCCTTAATCCCTAGTCCCTACTTCGATGCCTTCCCCTGCGCCGCCACCGCCGCCATCGCCGCTTCAACCGCATCGGCATCCCCAAGGTACCGCTTCGAGATCGGGATTAAATCCGCATCGAGTTCATACACCAAGGGCATCCCCGTCGGGATGTTCACGCCGACGATATCCTCATCGCTGATCCCATCGAGATGCTTCACCAACGCCCGTAATGAGTTGCCATGGGCGGCGACGAGCACCCGCTTGCCCGCTTTGATCTCAGGCAAGATGGCTGATTCCCAATAGGGCACCACCCGCTCGACCGTGTCCTTGAGGCATTCGGTGCTGGGCACATCAATCCCGGCGTAGCGTGGATCATGGCACGGATGACGCTCGTCGTCAAGATCAAGCGCCGGTGGCGGCGTGTCGTAACTCCGACGCCACACCAAGACCTGATCCTCACCATGCTCGGCCGCCGTTTCGGCCTTGTTCAAACCCTGCAATGCGCCATAATGGCGCTCGTTGAGCTTCCAGGACCGGACCACGGGGATCCACATCAAATCCATCTCCTCCATTACATACCACAGCGTCCGGATCGCCCGCTTGAGCACCGAGGTGTACGCCACATCAAAGTGAAACCCCTCATCGCGAAGCAAATCGCCTGCAGCCGCAGCCTCTTTGTGTCCCTTGGGCGAGAGCGGCACATCTTTCCACCCGGTAAATCGGTTCTCTTTGTTCCAGGTACTCTCGCCGTGACGGATCAAAACAAGTGTGTACACAATGCGCTCCTTCTGGGTGTGGTTTGAAGCAGTATTCTAGTCCGCGAGAATCTCCCCGATACCCGAATCAAACACCGGGACGATGGAACTTGTCCCGATCTGGCATGCGAAGGCGACATCGTCGCCGAACCCCAATTCAATCAACCGCTTGGCATGAAAACTTGACTCCACCGCATACCTCAACCCACCGAACCGCGTTGCCGCCCCTTCCATCGCGTGGAACATCATCGCCGCGTTGTCCGATGCCTGATACCCGAGTCGATCGACGATCACCCCCGCCCCGAGACAGTCTTCAAATGACACCCGCCCGTCAGTCCCCGAGCAGACCAGCACCACATCACGCCCATCGCCCCGAATCCTCTCACACAACGCATCCACATTCGTAATCGCCCCGACAAGCACCTCATCGCCCTCCGTTGACATATGCAACGCCCGCGTCCCGTTGGTCGTTGTCAGCACACAATCCAACCCACCCACTACATCACCAGAGTATTCGAGCGGGCTATTGCCCAGCGAGAATCCATCAGGTTTGACCCCGCCCCGTTCGCCACAGAGCAATGCCCCATCCCGATCATGCGCCATGATCCGTGCCCCACCGACACTCGCCACAGGCACCACAGACCGCGCACCATGCCCCAACGCCTCGACAATCGTCGTCGTCGCCCGCAGGACATCGATCACCACCGCGATCTTCCCGGCGAGTTGATCGTCCACAAGATGGTCCGGCAAAGCAACCGCGTCAATCATGGGCATGGCTATCGTATCGACCCGCCAACCGTGGATTCAGGAAAAAACCAACCCACCAGAACTTCAATCGCCATCGCCTCGGGCTTGATCCGTGCCAACAGCGCATGCTTTGCCCGATCGATCTCAAGAGGAGTCAGCTCAAGGAGCTCGATCGCATCGAGCACCGCCCGGACTCGCATCAACACCACGAGACCATCGCTGTCATGCTCGGTTGCATATCCAAACAACGAGTCCACCGCCCGTCCGTTGGTCACAAGCCACAACCACCCGATCGATTGCATCACTCTGGTATCGTTCGCTCGTTGAATCGAATCGGTGTCGACCCGAGCACCGAGCAACCCGACATATGCATCCGTCAGCCGACAAACACTCTTGCGCGACAACCGATCAATCGTGACACCGAAGCCAGCGGCTCCTGATTCATCGAACCGCTCCCCGCCATCCTTGAGCCCATCGCGGATCGTTGTGATCGACGGATCCCTCGGATTGAGCATCAACTCAAAGAGCACCCGCCGAGCAGCCAGATATGGATCATCGCTTCGCAGCTTCAACTTTTCATTCCCCGCAAACGAACGCGCTAGATCGGCTTCCGAATCATCTGGACCTGCCGCCAGAGCCAGGTCATACGGATACAGCAGATCCCCCGTCCCCGAGAGCATCCCGCGGAATAAATCAATTGAGACCCCGCCGGGGAACAACCCAATCTCAAGCCCCGCCCCATCGCCCGCGCCGGTGTTGTTGAGCAACTGCACGCTGCTTCCACCGAGCGATACCATCGAATCGAACACCAGTTCCCCATCAAGCACGATCGACCCCGACGCGATGAGTTCCGTCCCGCTGTCAATCAGCCCTGCCAGATCACGATCCGCTTCATTTCCCGTATAGTCCAACTCGCCACCAACACGATCGAGCAGATGGATCACGCCGCCCGCTTCGCCGCGTGATGCGATCGACAAATCCCGCAGCACATTGAGATCCCCAACCTCGATCAGCGTGCTCCCGGGTCCGCTGGCATCGAGACTGAGCGACCCGAAAGAGACCATCTTCTGCCCCCGCCCCATCACGATCGAGTCGCGTGCCTGAACCAAAAACCCGTACCCAAGGTCAACCGATCCCGCGTTCATCAGTTCAACCCCCGCCATCGCCCCGGTACCGAACAAGAATGCGCTCACCCGCGACGGATCACTCAGATCGCCCCCGAACCGGATATGGCCGAACGCCCCGCCAGTCGATCCAACAGGCCCAACCCCGATCGAGTCGCGAAACTGGTATGGCGTCCGCGCCTCGCCGGTCCCGACCCACGCCTCGCCGCTGTACTCAAACGATACATCGCTCGCACCGTCTCTCCTCGAATAGAGCACATCCCCAAAGAGCGCACTGCCCATCCCCACATCGAAAACCGTTGATGGCTGATCGAGTTCCACGGGCGCATAGAAGTTCATCTCCTGATTCACCGCCACATCGCCAGAGAGCCGGACATGCGATCCGCGGACATCAAGCACCCCGAGCCTGGCTCCATCGAACCCCGTCCCGATGGAATCCTTGAACCGCACCACGCCACCGCCGGCATCAACACGCAGATCGTGCTCGCCTCCAGCCGATGAATCAACCCGCCCCTTGAACAAGATCGCCCCCCCATCAGCCGTCGATGTGAGTGTCACATCACCCGTGAGGAGCACATCGCCCTCTAAAAACACCCCGATCCCGTCCGCCGAAAGATCCCCACCAAGCTCGATCACCGAATCCCCCGTCGCCGAGAGCGTGATGTCCCCCGCCTCAATCGAAGAATCAGCAACCAATCGACCGGCACCCACCGCCACCGTGACATGCTCGCCCTCGATGACCCCGGTGTTCCACGCCGCAAGCGAGAACACATCGCCCGCTGCCAGATCCACCCCGTCATACTCGGGCTCGCTCAACGGGTCCGTATTGGCCAGATCCGTCGGGCGTTCGAGTTGGACGAACACATTGCCCAGATGTTCCCCGATGAGCACCTGCTCGCCCGCAGCCAGAATCACCGTCCCACCCGGCGCCGAGATCGTCCCGTGATTGGCCACCCGCCCGCCGATGAGCGCGATCAGATTCCCCTGGAGCAACCCCCGGTTCTCAACCACCCCCCGTGCATCGCTGAACCGATACACCCCGTTGACAAAGTTCTCTGTCGTGATATTCCCCGCCGCTGCATAGAGCGCCCCGACATTGACTACCGCCCCCTGCCCAAAGATCACCCCGGACGGGTTCACCAAAAACACCTGCCCATTGCCCAGAATCGTCCCCATGATCTCCGTGGGCACTCCCGAGTTGATCAGGTTCAAGACCCGCGAGGTCTCGCTTGGCATAATGAACTCAACCGTCTCGCCCGCGGCGATCTGGAACGAGAGCCACTCGATCACGGTGATTTCTCCGGTGATCACCCGCGTCCAATCCCCATAATCAATCTCGGCCTCGCCCTCGGTCACATCCCCGCCCTCGGGCTCACCGAATGCGCCGCCACCACAGACTCCGATCCCAACCAATCCCGCAAGCATAACTAGCCGTTGATTCTTCATCGTCGTTCTCCGTGTTGCCCTACCCTACCACTAAAACACAAACTGTGCCGAGAAGTGCAGCCGCGTATCGCCCACCTCCGTCGTCTGCCCCGCCCCCTGCCCGATATTGGTCAGCGCCATGCCATAATCGAGCCTGAGCGATACATTCGATCGCAGCTGGGTCTCGATCCCCACCCCGATCCCGACCAAGGTCTCCGCCTGCTCGAAGAACGGCGCATCGTTGACCCCCAATCGTGCCACATCGACAAACGCCTTGAGGATCACATCCCAATCCGCGCTCCCGTACGGGCGAGCCCGAGCCGTCCGAAAGGGTTGTCCGAACACTGTCGTCGTCTCCGGATTGACCGCCATCGCACGACCGAGGTGATACCGATACTCCACCGATCCAAGGATCGCATCATCGCCAACCGCCGCTGATTCGGGATACCCCCGCACCGTATAAAACCCGCCGGCGACAAACTCATAGTTGGGCACCAATCGACTCTGAAAACTGTATTGTCCGCGGAGGCTCACCAGTAGTTCATGCGCCAGTGTCATCTCGTCCGTCCCGTGATCGCCGCGAAAACCCACGGGATTGAAGATCGGCTCGAGATAAAATGAATGCGTGAGTTGCCCACGCAGGATCGTAAAATCATCGTCGGCCCCGAACCGACCCAATCGCTGCACCTCGCCCTTACTCGACCCGACCACCGAGCCCCAGTTCGTCTCCACGATCAACTCGCCCAGAGCCGAATGGATTGGTGTACGGCGCTCGTAACGCACTCCCACATACGGCATCAAAAAATCGTCCTCACCCTCAAACCCGAATAACAGGTTCTCGACCTTGATGTGCTCAACCCGCGCCCCAACTACCGCATCGACAAACCGCGCACCGTCTTGCCAGACATTGATCGCTGCCTCCGCACCGAGCGAGAACCCACTGCCCTTGAAGTTATCGAATCCGAACCCTACATCTCGAGCCGTATACTCGTTCCACCGCCCGTACAACTTTGCGCGAGCATGAGGGCCGAGATCGAACGAATACGATCCCAGCAACACATTGGTCTGATCGAACCCAGTGGTGATGTAATCGAGCTTGAGCACATCGTCGCGACCTGTCAACTGGCGATTGACAAACCCGAACCGCTGCTGCCAATCCGCCGTGCTCGCCGTTCCCGTATTGCTCGTCTGGACATACCCGCTCCAGACCTTGGGCTCCGAGAGCAAATAATCAACCACCACCTCCCCGGGCTTATCCGATGGCGCAATCGCCACATCCGCCCGCCGTCCCGGATGTCGGCTCAGTCGCGCTACCTCGTCGTCGAGTCCCTTTCGCGTCAGCAATACCCCTGGCTCTATCCGCAACCGATCCTTGACCCGTTGGTGCTCGGCGCGATTGACATTCGATTCGGGCTCTTCCCCGTTCTTCGTCGGCCTCTCGGCCAGCCGATCGCCGCGAGCCACGGTGCGGACCTCGCCAACCACCGCCCGCCAAACCATGATCGTCAGCGTCGTTTCCCCCGCCGGTCGCAGATCCGCGCGGGTCGTGCGATACGCGATCTCCGAAGCGCTCGGCGTCACCAGATGCCCGATCAGCCCATACTCGGCTTCGAGATAATCACGGATCGACTGATCGATCGCCGCCAAAGCCGAACCATAAATAATCTCGACCCCATCCGACCCGATATCCCCGAGGCGCACCGCGACGAGGTCGGAACCCTCGCTCGCTGAGATCCACCCGTTGACAACCGGGCTCAGCACCACCACCAAGTCATCGAGCACCTCCAGATCTGGAAGATCGGGGTGGGTGAACGGATAGACATACTCCAGATGCCCAACCGGATAGGGCACCCCGTCACGCGCCGGAGTTGGCACAGCATATCGGATCGATGTCGGATTGGGCTCACCCTGAGCCGCCAGAGCGTCATACCCCACGCCCAAGAAGATCGCACACACAATCAATCCAAGTCTCATGGCCATAGGAAATGTGTGCACGCTCGTGTCCTTGAATCAGTCTCACCTGCCCGCACTCGCTGTCAAGTTCACCCCGAGCCGAGTGTACCACACACACCGCGAGCGTCCGAGAACACCGCCCCATTTCGCCCATAATACCTCAATATTTCGGCGATTACCCACTTCAGAATCAGCATGCCGTCCTATCGACCGATCCACCCGCAATGGACCACCACAGATTGTTCAATCCGCTGTTCATCACCGGAATTTTCGTCGCCCTTCCCCTCACAGGATGCGCAACGCACCATGTGCTCGAGTCTGAGACCCCGCTTGCACCCACCCACCCTGTTCTGGTATTTCCGGTTTCTTCGATCGACACGCCGCGATCCGAGTTTGATTCTGGCTCGCTGCTCGCAGAACTCCTGCTGCTTTTGACAAGCGCATATCCCCAGTCAGAAGTCGTGCCCGAAATCCAGAGCGCCCCCGGACCAGAACTGGTCGCAGGCGACTGGCTCGCTTGGCAATGCGCACAAGCTGGCAACTACTGGGACATGCCCGATATCACAACACAATCCATCGATTAATGCCCATCGTTACGGACGATTGTTGGCCTGCGCAACCATATCGCGATACGCCGCCAAATCGAGCGAGTTCACAACGCCATCGTTGTTGACATCCGCACCGGGGTTTCCTGCGCCGTAATCACTCACGAACGACTCGTAATCCCCGCTGCCCATCTGCCCGTCGCCGTCGCGATCATACTGTGACACGAACCGGTCGATCTCTCTCCGTGCGAGGTAGGCGTTGATTGCGTCCTGTTGCTCTTCGATATTGAGCACGCCGTCGCCATCAAGATCAAACTCGATCACGGCCTCGTCCTTGAGTTGGTCCCACTGGGCCCGCTGATCCTCTCGCTGGACCTGTCGTTCCTCGCGCGAAATTTCACCATCGCCGTCGGCGTCATATTGTGCGAGTTGCTCGTCACGTTTAGCCTCGCGTTGTTCCTGGTTATATTCATCGAGCGCCGCCTGTTCGTCGGCATTGAGCACGCCGTCGCCATCGAGATCGAACCGACGCATCAACGCCTGCCCACGCTCGGAGTTCTCAAACCTTGCTTGGCGAGCAGCCATCCGCTCTTCGCGTGAGATCTCGCCGTCTCCGTCAAGATCCATCTTCGCTCGCCACTCATCACGCATCGCCTCTCGCATCGCCTTGCGTTCTTCATCTGAAAGGATGCCATCTCCATCGGTATCAAAGCGTGCCATCCGGGCGGCAAAGTCGAACCGATCCCCAGTACCCTCTGAGCCGCCTCGTCCGGTCGATTCGGGCTTCCGTCGCTGGGCCTCGGGTGCTACACCGAGGTCGTTAAAACCCTGATACGAGTCGCTTTGACCATTCTCTGCGACTTGAATCCCATCAAGCCCGGTTTGAGCATCATCCCCCTGCCCTCCTCCAAAGAGTATCATTCCACCGAGCGCAGTTGCACCAACCGCGACGACACCGACAACAATGACTTTGGTCTGCATAGCGATACCCTCCAAGAGTGTGTGAAGTGCTCAACGCCTCAGATTGCCCAATATGACAGAAAATCCAAAAAACAAACGCGTTGACCGTTCTATCGGCCAACGCGTCATAAAGTTGCAAAGAATGGCGAGAGAGAGACTTGAACTCTCGACCTATGGGTTATGAATCCATCGCTCTGACCGACTGAGCTACCTCGCCAATTGGCTCCAATCATAGCCTCGAAATGCCCAAAATCGAGCGTTTCGGATGTTTCTGACGCTGTTGGATTGATTTACGCGTCGTCGTTCGTGTTTTCGATCGGCATGGTCTCAGCGACCTTCGTCGAGCTCGTCCGGGCGGAGCTGAGCATATCCGGATTCTTGGGGGGCTTGGCCGAATCAAACTTCGGAGCATCCCCATCCTTTGAACCCGCTTCGCGCGTCTCTTTCTTGATATCTTCGGTCACATCCTTGAGCCCCTTTTTAAACTCAACGATGCCCTGCCCCAAACTTCGACCAACCTCGGGCAAGCGTCTCCCGAAGAGAAGCAGGAGGATGATCCCGATGACGATTGTCTCGGTCGTGCCCAGCGGGCCGATGAGCGCAAGTGTGTGTTCCATACCCTGATTCAATGGAGATTCCTCCCAAGAGTCAACCATCCATACAACGCTTGACCCCAATACCTTATTTCTTCTTCTGTAATCACCTAGACGAGTTTCGCCCGATCTTGGGCGACTTCAATCACATTGTGGAGCAGCACCGCCACTGTCATCGGCCCAACCCCGCCGGGGACTGGACTGATCCACCCAGCAACCGCTTTGACACCCTCAAAATCCACATCGCCGACGGTTTTCGACTTCCCAGCGTCATCCTTGATGCGATTGACCCCCACATCGACCACTAGGGCTCCGGGGCGGACCATATCGCATGAAATCAACCCCGCGACTCCCGCTGCGGGGATCAACACATCCGCCGATAGACAGAGCTCTTTGAGCCCCCCGGTGAACTTATTGCAGCTCACCACCGTCGCCTCACGCTGCATGAGCAGCACCGCAATCGGACGCCCCACCACCGCTGACGCTCCGACGACGACGCACACTTTGCCCTTGAGATCGATCCCGGTCGAATCGATGAGCTTGAGCGTCGCCAACGCGGTGCACGGTGCCCGCATGGATCGCCCATACACCACATTCCCGATATTGGCCGGGTTGACGCCCTCGACATCCTTCACGGGGTCAATCAACTCCTGAATCCGGTACGCATCAACCCCCTCAGGCATCGGCATATGGACCATAATCGCATGGACCGCATCGTCGTTGTTGAGTTGGCGTACCTTTGCTTCGATGGCCTCTTGGTCTGAGCCGCATTCGAGCGTATGGAGTTGATACTCGATCCCCAGCGTTTCACAGGTCCGCGCCTGGTTCTGGGCATAGACACGGGCCCCATTATCGCCAGATTCCACCAGAATCGCATCAAGCTTGGGTGCGAACCCCCGTTCCCGCAGAGCCGACGCCCGTTGGGCGACCTGCTCCCGAAAAAGATGTGCCAACGCCTTCCCATCAATGATCTGTGCACTCATTACGAGATGATAGCGCCCATCTCCGATACCATATGAACCAATGGATGACAAAGCCCGCATCAATCAGCTCCGCGCCCTGCTCGAACGCGCCAACGCGAGCTACTACACGGACGCGGCCCCATTCATGTCCGACACTGAGTTTGACACCCTGCTCGCTGAGCTTGCCCAGCTCGAATCCAAGCACCCGGACTTGGCCGATCCAAACTCCCCCTGCGTCCGCGTGGGCGGCTCGCCCATCGCGGGATTCACCACCCTTCCCCACAGCGTCCCGATGCTCTCGATCGACAACACCTATAACGAACAAGAAATCCGAGCATGGATCACCAAGACCCAATCAGCCCTCGGCTCACCGGTCGAAACCGACCTCTTCCAACCCACTCCCACGACCTTCATCTGCGAGCCCAAAATCGATGGCGTCGCCCTCTCCATTCGCTACGAATCCGGTATCTTCATCCGAGCACTCACCCGAGGCGACGGCACGCAAGGCGACGATGTCTCCCATGCCGTCCGCACTATTAAATCCCTCCCCCTCAAGCTCCCGCCAGAATCAGTCCCCGAAATCCTCGAAATCCGAGGCGAAGTCTATATCCCCCTCCCCGAGTTCGAACGCATCAACCAAGAACGCGAAGAAGCCGGTGATGACCTCTTTATGAATCCACGCAACGCCTGCGCCGGGACGATCAAACAACTCGATCCCAAAGTTGCAGCCGCCCGCAACCTCGGGTTCATCGCCCACGGCATAGGCGAACTCTCCGACCCCGCCTACGCCGAATCATTCTCCGAGTTCTGCACCATAATCAAAGCCCTCGGTATCCCCACCACCGAGCATCGAACAAGCGCGACCACCGCCGACGAGATCATCGACGCCATCCACCGCATCGACACCCTCCGACACGATCTCGACTACACAACCGATGGCGTCGTCATCCGCGTCGATTCCCTCGCCCAGCAAGCAGCCCTAGGCACCACCTCCAAATCCCCCCGCTGGATCATCGCCTACAAGTTCCCCGCCGAGCGGAAAACGACCACGCTCCTGGTGGTCGATCACCAGGTCGGAAAGACCGGCAAGATCACCCCCCGCGCCACCTTCGAGCCCATCCTCCTCGCCGGCACCGAGGTCCAGCACGCGACCTTGCACAACTATGGCATGGTCCGCCAGCGTGATCTCCATATCGGCGATACGGTCAAAGTTGAAAAGGCAGGCGAGATTATCCCGCAGGTCGTGGGCGTCATGCTCGAAAAGCGTCCCACCTATGCCTTGCAGGTCCTGCCACCAACTCACTGCCCAACCTGCGATGCCCCCCTCGAAATCGAGCCGCCCGAAGCGATCGAAAACCCGACCCTCGAAACCGTCCGGCGCTGTATGAACCCCGAATGCCCCGCCCAGATCCGCGAAAAACTCGTCTGGTTCGTCGGCCGCCGACAGATGGACATCGACACACTCGGCGAATCCACCATTGATCTGATCCGCGCCTCCGACATCCCCCTCAACCACTTCGCCGACATCTACACCCTCAAAGACCACCGCGACGAGCTGCTCGATCTTGAGCGCATGGGTGAGAAAAAGGTCGAAAACATGCTCGTCTCGATCGAAGAATCGAAATCCCGTGGGCTCGCCAAACTCCTCGCCGGGATGGGCATCCGCCATGTCGGTGCAACGACGGCCAAGTCGCTCGCCAAGGTCTTCCGTGGCTACGACGAACTCTTCGCCGCCGAAGTCTGGCAGCTCATGCCGATGGCGGTCAATCGGATGATTAAGAAGGATCGAAAGTTCTATCTCGGCACCGACGAAAAACTCGACTCCGAAAACGAAACCGGGCTCGGCGCCGATACCGCCCCGCTCTTTTACGCCTACCTCCACTCACCCGCCGCCGTCGAAACCTTCGCCCGCTTCAAAGCACTCGGACTGGATCTCACCTCGCATGATTTCGTCGATTCTGAGCACCAACTCGACAACCCCTTCGCGGGCAAAATCATCGTCCTCACCGGCTCGCTCGAACACTTCACCCGCCCCCAACTCACCGACATCCTCGAAGCCCTCGGTGCCAAATGTTCGGGATCGGTTTCGAAGAACACCGACCTACTCGTCGCAGGCGAAAAGGCGGGCTCGAAGCTCACCAAAGCCCAATCCCTCGGCATCGAGGTCTGGGACGAAGCGAAAACCCGCCAAGCACTCGATTCAATCAACGAATCCGACTAAGAATACCGATGATCTGAGCAATGAAGAACCTCGAACTCAAAGCCGAGCTCCGCGATCCGGACCTGGCCCGATTGATCTGTAAGCAGATGGGGGCATCACCCGTCGTCAAGATCCGTCAGACGGACACCTATTACAATGTCGCGCGAGGGCGGCTCAAAAAACGAGTCTCGATCGCGATTGATCGTGCGGTCGGCTCGCCAGAGCCCATCGAATACATCTTCTACGAACGCGAGAATCGCACCGATGCCAAGGTCTCTCAGTACCACCTCTACACCCATGCCCAGGTCCAAGAACGCTTTGGACAGGCTTCGCTCCCCGTCTGGCTCGAGGTCGAGAAGACCCGCGAACTCTATCTCTACGAGTCCGTCCGCATCCATATCGACGATGTGATCGACCTCGGGTGGCACTTCGAGTTCGAGATCCTCATCGATGACCACACCGACATGGACAAGGCCAATAAGCTGGCTGGCGAACTCAAGGCGACCTTCCTCCCCGCGCTGGGCGAGCCCATCGCCACATCGTACTCCGATCTCCTCGCCCAACACCAAGGTTTAATCGAAGACCAACAGCCATCCTGATCCGCGCGTGCCAGTGCCTTTTCTTCTCCCTTACAACACCTTCCTCGGCGGCAAGATCACATTGGCCAGCAATAACCCGACCACCAACGCCACGCCCACCACGAGCACCGTGAAGGTGGACTGCACCCCGTTGACCGTGTCATTGGAGAGAAAGAGCTGCAGACTCCGCAACCCCAACGAGCCCGGGACCAGCATCAACAACCCGGGCAACATCATGGTCAGCGCAGGGCGATCAAAGACCCGAGCATAAAGATTGCTCGCCACCCCGACCGCCATCGACGCCCCGAGCACACCCGCCTCGGGTCCGAGATAGGCCGTGCCATACCGGGCCGAATAAAATGAGAGCAGTCCAGCGACCACCATCACCCATACATGGCGAAGATGTGCCTGAAACAACACCGCCATGCATGCAGACGCCACGATCGCCGAGACCAGATCCACCCACCACGCCATCGGCTCGGAGAGCACCACCGCCCGCTCGCCGACCAACCGGTACACAAGCCCCTGCCCGATCACCACCCCGAATCCGATGACCATCAACACCATCGCCGCCCCGGCGAGCCTCGCCGTCCCCGACACCACATGCTTGGTCGCCAGTTCCACCATCGCGATGGTCAGCGTCAGCCCGGGGAGCAGAATAATGATCCCCGCGATCGCAGCCACCGCAGGCGTATACCCCCCGAAGGGCACAACAAACAACCCCGCAATCAATGCAGCGCTGAGCCCCGAGAGGAACTCCATAAGCCGAGAGAACTCCCTCCGACGACCAGTGAACTGAACCAGCACCCCCACCACGAGCCCGATCAATCCCGATGCGCCCATCTCCTTGAGCCCGCCGCCGAGAAAATGCCCCGCACTTGCCGAGACCACCCCAAATGCCAACACAAGCATCCACGCCGGGTAGAGCGGTGCCATCTTCACAATCCGCTTGATCTCGCTGATTCCTTCTTCGGGCGAAAGATGATGATCCGTGACCACATTGAAGACCCGGTCAATCGCCATGAGCTTCGTCAGGTCAGTCTCACCGGGGGTCACCCGCGCCAGATAAGTCGTGAGCCCCAACTCGCTCTCGACGGACACAAACACCGAAGTTGGCGTATTAAAGGTCTGCGCGCTGAGCCCCAGATCATCGGCGCTCACCGCGATTACTTCCTCTAACCGATTTGATGATGTCCCGTAGGTCCCCAGGGCCCGGGCAAGCTCCACGAGGAATCTCGCCCGCGGCTCATCAGGTCGCGGCGGGCTGACTCCTGGTATCGAGTTCATGCCTACATCGCCCCGCCATCGAACACAATCCGTTTCGCCACCCGATGCGGGTCCGGCTCGGGAACCGCCGAGAGCAACGATTGCGTGTACCTGTGCTGTGGGTTGTCGATGATCTCGTTGCGGGTGCCTTCTTCGACAATCTTGCCCTTATACATCACCGCGATCCGTTCGCACACATGCTGGATCACCGCCATATCGTGTGAGATAAACAGATAGCTCAGCTGGAACTCTTCCTGTAGATCCATCAGCAGATTGATTACCTGCGCCTGGATCGACACATCGAGCGCACTCGTCGGCTCATCACACACAATAAACTTGGGCTCAAGCGCCAACGCCCGCGCGATCCCGATCCGCTGGCGTTGCCCACCCGAGAACTCATGCGGATACCGATCCGCCGCCGCACGGGGCATCCCGCATCGCTCGAGGATGGATTCCACCCGCTCGCGGAGCTCGGCCTTCGACGAAACCATCCCATGGATCACCAGCGGCTCGCCCACAATCGATGCGATCCGCATCCGTGGATTGAGCGAACCCGCCGGGTCCTGAAACACGATCTGCATATCGCGGCGCAGCCGCTGAAGCTCGGCTCCACCGGCGGCAAAGACATCATGCCCGTCAAAGATCACCCGCCCGCCCGTCGCCGGTTGGAGCCGGAGCAGCGTGCGTCCCACGGTGGTCTTGCCGCACCCGGATTCACCCACAAGCCCGAGCGTTTCGCCCGGATTGATATGAAAGGACACTCCGTCGACCGCCTTAAAGTGGCTCGTCACCCGCTGGAGCAGCCCGGTCCGGATCGGAAAATAGGTCTTGAGTCCATCCACAATAAGCAACGGCTTGTCGCTCGCCGCTTGCTCTTGGGGTGCATCTTGGGTTTGGGTCGCTTCGATGGTATCACTCATGCAACCATCTTAGCCGATCCACCCATGCTCCGATAGTCTGCTCAAAGAATCAATACCCCACTTTGACATCATTTTTCGGTTGACGCGGGCCGGTTCATGCGTATTGTTACCCCCGAGGTCCGCCTCAACCGAAGACGCCACCGGGTGTCCTTGGGCATATAGCTCAGTTGGTAGAGCACGGCATTGAAAATGCCGGTGTCCGTGGTTCAAGTCCGCGTATGCCCATTAAATCCAAACCACAGAAAAGCCGCAGGGAATCCCCCGCGGCTTTTCTAATGCACTTGCCATATACAAAGGCTCGTACAGTGAGAGAACATCAGATTGAACGCTGAAACTCCCCGCATCGCTTGTTAGCGAGACAACCCTCCAGCGAGCAAATACTCATGGACATCCTTCCAAGAACCCATTGAGGAAAATCGAGATATCAAAGAAGTTCCATTGCCCATCATGATTTAAATCAGCCCTTGGATCTTGATTCTGGAAGAAGATAATGATCTGAGAGATATCAAAGAAATTAAGTTGCCCGTCACCATTGACATCCCACGGGCAAGGAACCCCCCCGCCCGGGCCAATCAACTGGGCCTCAAGCTGACCCATCGGCGTAAACCCCTCAGGCCCACACAGTGGTCCGCCAAACGAAACCGAACTCGTGTACTCGCCATCTACAAAGAGCGCCAAGCGGTCTTCCGCGCCATACCCATAGTCGTCTGGAGTCACAGGACCCATCTCCCAGTTCCAAGTCCCGTCACCTTGATCAACCCAAACCCCTGCGGGCAATCCGAAGGACAGACCGATTGGTTCTTCCGAATCCGCGATATCGCCATCGATCACGCCGTCACCATCAAGATCCGCAGTTCCCGGCTGGAAAAACCGAACTGACCAACCCCAATCGAAGAGCCCATCACCATCAAGATCTGAATCGGGAAGCCCATCTAAGTCACGGTCAAGGGTTGCGATCGGACCATCGCCGATCCCATCAGAGTTCGAATCTACATTATTGTTTCCAAATGCCGCCCCCTGAAGATCGCCGTCCGAGTCTCCAATCTCGAAAGTCATCGAGCTCGAAAAGTCCCCGCCAAGATCAATATCCGCGGAATATCCGGTAAGCGAACCAGGCCCAAAGATATTTCCCGGCAAATCAGCAAACAGAAACGAAATCAAAGGCAGCCGGGTCGAACTATTGATCGCACGCCCGTTCTCAGCATCCCAATAGGTCCATCGCCCACCGAGCCCGACGACACCATCGCCAATCCCGTCTGAGTTCGTATCCGTATCAGGATGGCCCGTAATCCAATTAATATGCACCATATCAACCACGCTGTCGAGGGCGATGTCGCCGTAATCCAATGTTTCGACTCCGGTGGAAAGCGATGTCCCACCCGGAGAGTTGTCATCTGCAACATAAAAAACCGATGAAGTCGTACCGTTGTCATTTGGACAAGGAGCTCCGCTCAACACAGACCAAATAGGCCCACTCGTACCCGAAGCCCCAACCGTATCTGCATCATGACGATCTTTGACCTGCCCCCCTTCGCCGCCATGATTCAGCGTCACCACCCGCTCCCCAGTGGCCATATTATAATACATATGCGCCGCCTGAATCACTCGCCCACGCCCCGCCTCGCTCGCCACCACCGGCTCATCCGCACTCGCAACCCCCACCAAACCACCAGCACACACACCTAAAACCAAACTGCTTCCTGCATACTTCATCTTAATACTCCTATCAATTGAAACTCACAGGCCAATCAATATCGGGTGGCCTGTACCCCCGAATGGATTTCATATCCACACACAATCACGGGCAGCCATTCCCAAAGTCCGCAAGGAACTCCGAGATATCAAAGAAGCTGGTCCCGCCATCCCCGTTGTAATCACCGCCCCCAAGATAGTCAACAATAAACAAAGACACATCGAAGAAGTTCAAAGCACCATCGCTGTTGAGATCCGCCGCACAGACACCGCCGCCCGGCCCGAACAACTGGTGCTCGAACATCGCGCTCGGCGTATACCCGAACTGCTGATCCGGATCACAGTTCAACCCGCCGAACCAAAAGCCACCTTCATACAATATATCGCCATTGATACCCGGCGGAGAGTAGATCGCAAAGCGATCCTCTTCGCCCATGCCAGCATCAATGCCGCTCGTATCAATCTCCCACACCCACACCCCATCTCCGAGATCAACAGCACGCCCCTGCGGAGCCCCGAAGCCGATCCCGATCGTATCTCTATCGAGAATATCCCCGTCAGGAACCCCATCCCCATCAGAATCGCTCCCTGGCTGGATAAAACGAACCGTCCAGGACCAATCGAACAATCCGTCGCCGTCGAGGTCTGAGTCGGGCATCCCGTCGTTGTTGTTGTCCATATTGGCAATATGTGCATGGTGAAAAGCAGCCCCCTGAGGATCACCATCAGAATCACCGATCTCAAAGCTCAGCGAGGTCCCCGTGAACATCCCAACAAGGTCGACATCAACGCTGTAACGCGTGAGGTTGCCCTCTCCAAGAATATTCCCAGGCAAATCAAAGAGCCGAAATGAAATCAACGCCCGCCGAGTCGAGCGATCAACCTGTCGTCCGTTGTCGGCGTCCCACCATGTCCATACGCCCGCCAATCCTTCAACCCCATCGCCAACCCCATCACCGTCATCATCAAAGTCCTCGTGGGCGCTCACCCAGTCGATTCGCACACTATCTACGACCGTGTCGACCGCGATATCACCATAATCTAAAACGGATATGTTAAGAAAACAAGAGTTCGATCGAATACAGCTAGTACCTTGAGATACGCCAAAGAAATACTCCGTCGTGTACCCTGACGCTGCGCATTGATTAGACACGCTCGATGACCAAACCGCCCGACTCGACGCCGAGGATTCTTGCACCCCGTCCAACTGCGTCACCACTCGCTCGCCCGTCGCGATGTTGTAATAAATATGCGCCGCCTGAACCACATTCCCCTGACTCACCTCCAACTTCACCAATGGCTCGTCCGCCGACGAAAACGATACCCATCCACCAGCACAAAGACTCACGCCCAAAGCAATATATGAATTGTTCATAATTCACTCCCCAGTTCATCCGTCGCCCGCTGCTGAACGCAACAAACGCCATACCCGAGTGGTACTATCGATATCCGCTGCAGATCCCATGCTGTTCCACAAAAAATAATTTACTGAGCAAACACTAACTTATGCCCCTCAAATCGCCCCTCACGCTCTCAAAACAGACTCTTGAGACACCAACTCGTTTCGTCCTTGGCTCTCCACCCCGCGAACGATACAATAAATCTGCAACCTCAATCACCCACGACAATGTGCCCGGAGCCACCCCGCCATGACCACCAAATCCACCACCACAACATCAATCTCAGGCCCCGGCATCAACCCATCTACCGGCCAACCCACCGAAAAAATCGACCCACACGCCGTCACCATCTCCGGGCTCGTCCTCGATACCTCCTACACCCCCGATGACCTCCCCGCCTCCCTCGCCAACTACGAGCGTGACATCAACAACCCCGGCGAGTTCCCCTACACCCGAGGGCTCTTCCCCCAAGGCTATCGAACCCGCCTATGGACCATGCGCCAGTTCGCTGGCTTCGGCTCCGCAGACGACACCAACGAACGCTTCAAGTACATCCTCGCCCAGACCAAAACCAAAACCGCCGCCAACACCGGGCTCTCCACCGCCTTTGACCTCCCCACCCTCATGGGGCGCGATTCCGACGATGCCCTTTCACTCGGCGAAGTCGGCAAGTGCGGCGTCGCCATCGACACCATCGAAGACATGCACCGCCTCTACGCCGACATCCCCATCGACCAAGTGACGGTTTCCCAAACCATCAACGCGCCCGCCGCCGTCATCTGGGCGATGTACCTCGCCATGGCCAAGCAACGAAACATCCCCTGGGACACACTCGGAGGCACACTCCAAAACGACATCCTCAAAGAGTTCCACGCCCAAAACGAGTTCATCTATCCCCCCGAAGCCTCAACCAAGCTCGTCGTCGACACCATCGAGTTCCAATCACAGCATGTCCCCAAGTGGAACTCCGTCTCCATCTCAGGCTACCACATCCGCGAAGCCGGCTCATCGGCCACCCAAGAACTCGCCTTCACACTCCGCGACGGCATGGAATATGTAGAAGCATGCCTCATCCGCGGCTTAGACATCGAAGACTTCGCCCCACGCCTCTCCTTCTTCTACAACGCACACAACGAGTTCTTTGAAGAAATCGCCAAACTCCGCGCCGCCCGAAGAATCTGGGCACGCATGATGAAGGACCGCTACGGCGCCAAGAACAAACGCTCATGGTTCATGAAGACCCATGTCCAAACCGCCGGCTGCTCGCTCACCGAGCAACAACCCCTCAACAACATCGTCCGCGTCGCCTACCAAGCCATGGCCGGCGTCCTCGGCGGGTGCCAATCGCTCCACACAGACTCCATGGACGAAACCCTCGGGCTCCCAACAGAACAAGCCGTCACCGTCGCACTCAGAACCCAACAAATCCTCGCACACGAAACCGGCGTCACCCGCACAACCGACCCCCTCGGCGGCTCATACTTCATCGAAGCACTCACCGACAAGGTCGAAGCCGAAGCACTCGCCTACATCGAAGAAATCGACAACATGGGAAGAGGCCCCTGGAAACCAGAACACGCAACAACCTCAACCATCGACGACGGCGGGTGCGTCCAAGGAATCCACAAGGGCTACTTCCGCAGAAAAATCGCCGAGGCCTCCTACCGCTTCTCCGAAGAATGCGAAGCCGGAGACCGCGTCATCGTCGGCGTCAACGAATACATCGACAACAACGAAGAACGCCAAATCGACATCCTCACCATCTCCGAAGAAGTCGAAACCGTCCAAGTCCAAACCCTCAAGGCCTTCAAAGCCAAACGAGACACGGCCACAACAACCGCCGCCCTCGAAGCCATCCGCCAAGCCGCCCGAAACAACCAAAATGTCATGCCATCCCTCATCGAGGGCGCCCTCGCCAACTGCACCCTCGGCGAAATGGTCCAAGCCATGGCCGACATCTACGGGCGATATACTGGTGGGCCGGAGTGGTAGAATCACCAGTTCCATATCCTGATTTAGTTGAAGCTTGGAAGAATGTTTTTAAACAAAGTGCGCAAACAAATTTTCTCTACTTTGCTTTTACACTCTTTGGTGGCGTTCAAATGGAAGAGGAAGCGAATCACCTTAGACAACTTAACCAATTGACAAACGACCGCTTGCCGGGTGCCCTCCTTCCCCTCTTCGGTGCCCTCCTTCGCCCGTCTTCGGCGAAGGAGGTTCTTAGATGTTCGAAAAACCTCCTCTACCATTCGGGGTAAAAGATGGCACCATCACCACCTCTTCCGAATCTCAATCACACCCGATTCCCCAAGATAATCCCGCGACGACGACCACACCCAATCTTCACTCCGTTCAACCAATCCCCGTTTCACCGGGTTTTGGTGGATGTAGTTGACCTTCTCTCGCAACTCATCAAGATCCCGGACATTCCGGTCATACCCACCACCACGCTGCCAAAATCTCACAATCCCGTCCGAGTCTGTCAATGAACCAATCACTGGCTCATCGCGATCCCGCCACCGCTTGATCATCCTCCGCCCAAACCCCTGCTTCACCCCACGCATGACCGATCTAAGTTCGCCATCCTTCGGCACAACCACCACATGCACATGCTCCGGCATCACCACCCAAGCAACCACATCAAACCCCAGCCGAACTCGCTGCGCCTCAAAATGTT
>Ga0316206_1001501_pt1 | contig 20220 bp, 19 predicted proteins | sample 6monthpyrite_MG_FD_204942 | JGI IMG/M metagenome (GOLD analysis project Ga0316206, IMG submission 204942) | Microbial mat bacterial communities from mineral coupon in-situ incubated in ocean water Damariscotta River, Maine, United States -... | ecosystem: Environmental > Aquatic > Marine >... | reverse complement strand
GAAGGATCCAGTGGCTCAGAAGGAGCAAGTGATTTTGGTATATTACCAACAGGTGAAGGCATAATTGTAAACTTTGATGCAGTAAGTAGTAATGTTGGTGATACACAAGCACTTGGTTCAGGAGAAACTACTCAAAGTATGGGTATTACGCTGGAAGATGTGTTAGATACTACTGAGACAAATAATATAAGTATTAATGTAGGAAATGCTGATGATACGGCACAAGCCCCAACTACTAATACAGAATGGAGCTTAGGAGATAGTGTTGCGGATAGTACTACAGCACCAACAGAACAAACAGATTTAACAGATACTGGTTGTTCGTATGATGATGGTGGTCAAGACTTGACATTGCATAATACGAGTACTACCATTGATGAGAGTTAATCTAACATCAGATACTTAACAAGAAGATTAAGGGCAAGCAAGCCCTTGATTTTATAGATAATTATAATTATAATTGTTACTTTGTTGACTCTTTTAGAAATGTCTACTGCATAATCTGGGTTAAAAATTAGTGCGCAAATAATCTCTTCTTAAATTACACTTCTTAGTTTTCTAACTTCTATAAAATAAGTATGCCCTAAATAAATGACATAAAATATAGCACCAAAAAATATGGCAAAAGGGATGAGTGAAACAAGATAGAGTCCTAAAGTTTTGAGTCTTAAGTTATTTGCGTTAAAGAACTTTATCTTTTTTTCTTCATCTGAGGTGCAGATATTCGAAGATATGTCATAAAGCATGGCCTTATGAAAGAAATAATAGAGTGGAAAATTGAGTGCTATAAGATTCACAATAGGTATAAAATACAGAGGTATAAATACTAAAAAAAGTAAGAACATCACAAAAGCCCATTTTATCATCAAAAATATTCCTGTGAGAATGTTGGAATATCCTATCATCTCGATATCTTGATAGTGTCTGAATTGAATCTCTTTTAGCACAAATGGAGTTAAAAAACCCAAAATTAAAAGTGCCGAAAAGATTGATAAGTAAAGTATTAAAAAACCACCTATAGCGTATACTAAAAAGCTTACCATCCAAGAAGTGATTGCGTGTTTCATTAGAAACGTTATAATTGCATTACCTTGAAGCTGTGCGTTTATGGCCTCCGTGTGAGGTATACCATCTATCATAGTTGTTTGAGTAGATTGAAAATTCATACTACCGAGTTGGTCAACCCCTGCTCCGGCAATAGAAAAAAAGATAATGTAAAAAATTATCATAGTGAGTACAAAAGGTAAAAGTGAATATTTAAGCATTTTAGCGCTAAAAAAATCTTTTATACTCATAGCTAATAAATCTGTTTCGTTTTTCATCTCTTGCTCCACAATTTTTGGTTCAATTTTAACTCTTCCACAATTGTGATTGTTAAGTGTAAAGTTTTTACATATTCCATCGCTATTTTATAGTTTAATAGTGAACGAAAAACTGATGGCTCAAAGAGATCTTTACTATAGTAAATCGCCATGTAAATTGATTCACCTATAAAAGAGATGTATACAGGATATTGTGACTTTTGTTTAAATATAAGAAGCCTTTTCATAAGTGAATGAGACAGTATATATCTAGCTTCAATCTGGTCGGTGGAATAAACTACAAACTCCTTTTCAAACTCTATATTATCCATCTTTACCAATTCATCCCTGCCAAAATTATTTGATTGCAGCCAATTTCCTATTAAGTCGCCAAATGTACTTTGTGCAGTGTCAGGTAGAATTACCGTTTTGCCTTTAAAATTTTTGTTAAACTCGCTTACAATGAAAAGACCTTTAAACATTGTTTCCCAACTCTCATTACCTTTTGAATTTTTATGTCGTATTTGGGCATGCAGGTCTGAAAATTCTATCTTAACCCCATCTATTTCTCCGCTTACATAATCATTTCCATTTATTTTATCAGGTAATTTTGTAAAAAGCTCTGATTTGTTAAATTGTTCTTGTGAAATATGCATTTCGCTTAAATAAGAAAGATTACTGTCTATGGAGTGGATGAGCGGTTCGATAATTTTATTTTTAAATTCTCCGGTGTAGTCTTTTGTTAAGAGCTTATAAATGAATGTACCCCCTCCAATGTAGACAAATGCTAAAAATACTAAAAAATCACTCGAGTTAGCATCTAAGAAAGCTAAAAATATTAAAAAAAAACCTAGAGTATACAAACCGCCAACTATGATAATTCTATATTTGAGATGTTTTCTATCATCTTCAAGTTTTTTAAGAGTAGGATAAAGTGTTTTGTAATAAAAGTCTGTTACCTCACTTACGCTTTTCATATTTATTTTGGCACCTAATTAAAAAGTTCTTTTACATTAACATTTTGTCTCTGATCTTTGGCTATCTCAAACACCTCTTTTCTACGGTAGTGCATGGCGTTTGCCATAAAGTTTGTAGGAATCATCTCTATTGCATTGTTGTAGTCGGTTACAGCCTGATTGTAAGCGCGACGTGCGGCTGAGATTTGTTCTTCTATCTCACTAAGCGAGCGTTGAAGATGCATAACATTTTCATTTGCTTTTAATTCAGGGTAGTTTTCAACAGCAATCATAATAGAGCCTAGAGTAGAGCTTACTTCTGCATCAAGAGCAATTTTTTGCTCGTCAGATATATTTGGCTTATTGGCATCAGCGCGAAGTTTTGTGACCTGTTCTAAAAGAGACTTTTCATGTTGCATATATTTGCTAACAGATGCAACAAGGTTTGGAATAAGGTCGTATCTTTTTTTAAGAACCGTATCTACACTTGCAAAAATATTCTCAACCTGGTTTTTCCTTGAAACTAATGAGTTATACATGAGTGTTAAAATAACTGCAATTACAGCCATTACAATCAGAGATGTTGACATGTGAAAGTCCTTTTAATTTTTATTTCACAGTATATATAAATCAATCTTGATATTCATTAAATCAGGTTTTTATTATATCTTTCGCAGCAGCATATCCGCTAGCCCAGGCAAAGGCAAAATTATATCCGCCGCGACGTCCCACAACGTCTAAAACCTCTCCGCAAAAGTAGAGGTTATTTTGTTTTAGAGACTCCATTGTTCTTGGATTAATCTCATGGGTGTCAACTCCGCCGCCGCTCACTTCGGCATGTCGAAATCCATGTGTGTCACTTACTTCAAATCTCCAGTTCAACATTTGGTTGGCTATTTTTTTGGATAGTTTTGTATGCAGGTCTTTAGCAACAGTCTCATGTGAAATCTTTAACTCGTCGAGTAATGACTGTGCTATTTTTACAGGGATAAGTCCCATTAAAATATCTAAAACAGAAAATATTGGCATAGTTTGGGCAATCTTACTTATGTGTGCTGAGAGCTTTTGGGCACCAAAATTTGGAAGCAGGTTTACAGAGATGGCTACATGCTCAAAATTCATCAGTGCTACACTTGCCCTTTGTGATATGTCTAGAATCGCAAAGCCTGAAACTCCATAGTTTGTAAAAAGGATATCCCCTTTACATGTAGAGTCATTTTTGTGATTTATTAAAAGAGTAACTTCCCCGTCTATCTTAGCGCCTGACATTTTATGTGCAACGTGCGAGTCAAGGTGAAGTTGTACAAGAGAGGGATATGTTGGCACAATGCTGTGCCCAAACTCTTGTGCAAACTCATATCCGTCACGCCCTCCACCAAGATGACTTGCAGCCTCTGAACCAGTAGCAATTACAACTTTTTCGTACTGCTCTTGTAGTTTTTTGATATCTGTGATTTTTGTATCGGTATGAAAAATTACACCTAAACTTTTAGCATACTCTTCTAAAAGTTTTGCAACAGATTTGGCTTCATTGCTAAGTGGATAAGCTCTTCCATCCTCTTTTACATCCAGTAAAAGCCCTATGGAATTAGCAAATTTTTCAAATTCTTTAAAACCGAAGTTGTCTAAAGCCTCTCTTATAAAGGAGGAATTGTCGCTAAAAAAGTCATTGGGAATTATATCTCTATTTGTGATATTGCAGCGGCCATTTCCTGAAACTAAAATCTTCTTTGCACATCGGTTGTTTTGTTCGTAAATTTCAACATGACAAGATGCCTTTGCACAAAATATGGCACAAAAAAGACCAGATGCTCCAGCACCTACAATGCCAACCTTCGTCATTTTAAAGTGTCACAATCTTTGCACCAAATCCACCTAAATGCTGGGGTGCATCTTCGAATTTTTTAACTCTTGGATGGACAGATAGAAAATTTTTAATAGCATAAGAGAGTTTTCCTGTTCCTATCCCATGATAGATAATCACTTCGTCCCAGCCGGAAATGAGCGCATCTGAGATGAATTTGTCTAAAACTTCCGTAGCCTCATCAGCTCTCATGCCATGTAAATCACATTTAAGACCGGCTCTTTTTTCTACACTTAACTTCAGGTCAGTTCTAGGTTTTTGTTTGACGATTTGAGTGTGTTTTAACTGTTTAGTTTTTACACGAAGTCTCATCCCCTCAACTTCTATCATTGCATCTTTTTGTTCAGTTAAAGACAAAATAGTTCCACTTTTACTATGATACTTAACTTGATCTCCTATTTTAAAATCCACATTACGAGAAAGATGTTCTTTTTTTTCTTCTTTTGGCAGTTGTTTGTTTGCCTTATTCATGGCTCTGTGTATTGCAATAGTATCACCAGCCTTTGCGGCTAACTTCGCTTCATCTATTGCTGCTTTATAACTTCTTTTTAAGGCATCATTTTGCTCGTTTAACTCTGTAAATATTCTTTCTCTTTCTGCTTTTAAATGTAGTTTTTTTTGATTTAATTCTTCTATTTGTTCATCAACTTTTTTATGCTTTTGTTTTAACTCACGTTCGAGTTGTGAGCCTCTTTCAATAAGTAAGTTTAATTTTTCACTGTTGTCACCGTAAACAACCTTTGCTTCGCTTACTATTTTATTGGATATACCATAACGGCTGGCGGTTTCAAAAGCGTAGCTTTTCCCGATAATCCCCTGCATAAACTCATAAGTTGGAACTCTTAGCTCTTCATCATAAATAGCCGCCATGAGTTCTACATCATCACGGTCAGCCATAAGTGCAGCAAGTCGTTTATGGTGCGTTGTAACAACTACTTTTTGACCTCTTTTGACTAAATCATCAAGAATCACTTTAAAAAGTGCTGCAGCTTCATCGCTGTCTGTTCCGAGTTCTATCTCATCCACTCCAACCAAGGCAGCGTTATACTCGAAGATTTTTGAAAATTCTTGCATGCGGCCGGCAAAAGTTGAGATATCGTTTTTTACATTTTGTGGGTCATCTATAATGGCTAAAATGTTTTTAAAAGAACCTATATGAGACTTGTTTTCATTGATGGCCATAGGAATAATATACTTTGCCATTAAGGAAGAAGCTAAGATGGATTTTAGCAGCATCGTTTTACCACCGGCGTTTACACCGGTAATCATAAGTATATTTTTACTAAAGTCAACATGTATAGGTTTAGCTTTATGAAGAGCAGGGTGAATAAAAGCATTTAAAATTATTTTAGAATCACTTTTAGATTTAATGAGTTGCAAGTTTTTGGCTCTTGCAAATAAAACTCTCGCCTGGTAGTTGTCAAACTTGTCAAATTCTTTGTCTATAAAAGCAATGAAAGGCTGAATCTCAGCAAGTTTAGAAGAAAACTCTTTAGAATATGTATAAAAAATTGCTTCTCTTTCTTGCTCGATGTATCTTATCTGCTCTTTAGCTTTTAAGATGCTGTCCGGCGAGACATAAAAAAAACCTCCGCTGCTTCGTGCTACAACTGCACCTTTGAGTACATGGTTAAATCCACCGCGAACAAGTACACACTCTTCATCATTGATAAAGTGAATCTGAGAATCAATCAGATAAGAGGATAATTTTGAAGTTGAGAGCAGTCTTTTTAGTGAATCACTCATATTGTTTTTGTGCTCTTTAATTCTAGCACCTAAGCCATAGAGCGTTTCATCTAATGATTCGTTAAAATGGCCATCATGTGTAAAATACTCATCAATCTCACTAAATCTTTCATCAACTATAAATTTGCTCATCCACTCACCGATGATACCCTCAAGTTCACGATTTTTAAAGTAGCGAAAATATCTTACAACTTTGACGATTTCAAAAATTTGCTCGAAGCTTAACACACCTCTTTTTTTGAGATGATTTTTAATGTTTGTGAAATTTGCAATTTTTGGAGGAGCTTTAAAATCTATCTTATCCAGTGCTTTTATATAACGAAAATGAAGTTCCTGATCTCCTTGTATATAAAGCGCTGTATCTCTTGAAAAGAATTGGACAAATGCGTTGATATGATCTTTTAAATCGAGTTGATCAATGAGCAACTCGATTTTAGATTTTTTAGAAGTGTCTACTTGCACTGTGATGCGCTAACCATCTGTGCATAGAAAGGAGTTCCCTCTTTGCCTATGAATGTGTAGGTTCCAATGCTTAGCGTGTAGTTTGTATTGTTTACATCAATTCCGCCACAGTTTACAGTTTTATTTTGGTTGAATTTTCGCTCAACTTCGAGCATGACTTTTCTTTGTGCATTGCTGTAAGTGTTATAGGCAATTGCACCGGAAATTACTAGTAAAAGCGCAGTAGTAATTATTATTTTTTCAGACTTGCTGAGTTCTGTAAAATAGTGCAAAGACATAAATAAGAACCCTACAACTATGAGACCAAGTATATATGCCACTTATGCCATTCCTCTGATCTGGTAAGTTATATCTCCGGCACCAAAGCCTATGATAAGACCTTTGTTTACTGTTTTTAGTACTTCTTTATCTTTTATAATAGAAATAGTGTTGTTGGCTCTTGTAATATTGTCTGCCATTGTTAAGTTGTAGTTTTTAAACTTTTCTTTAAAGTCGATTTCACGAACTGCTTCTCCGGCTGACCAAACAGGTAAAATTATAAGTTCCTGTGCACCTTCAAAACAACTGATAAACTCTTCAAGATTATCGATTGTACGAGAGTATTTATGTGGTTGCCAAATTGCTGTGATTTTATCAAAGCCTTTTAGGGACGCGTATTCTTTAACGGACTGAAAGGTGGCTTTAATCTCTGTTGGGTGGTGACCATAATCATCGATAATTACGCTGTCTGTTTGTGAACTCACAATATCAAAGCGTTTTTTAATACCTTTAAAAGTAAGTAGGTTTGTTCTAATCTCTTCGATACCCATCGATTCATGAGCTGCTAAGATTGCCAAAGAAGTATCTATAGCTATATGTCTGCCAAAGCCCCATACATCAAACGTGCCTAAATCTTTTAAAGTAAATCTTGTATGAGGTTCATCATTTATAAGTATAAATTCTACATTTAAAATATCTCTGCTTGGATATAACCAGTGTGCATCAACTTCATCAATTAATTTTGCTAAAAATGGATCTTCTGCATTTAAAACACGTATCTTTGCTGAGTTTATAAATATTTTATACGATTCATAAAAAAGAGGATAATTATAGTCATAATATTCCATGTGCTCAGGCTCAGCATTAATAACTAAAGCACAGTAAGGATTTGAGTTTATGAAACTTCCATCACTTTCATCAGCTTCAAAAAGCATAACATCGGTTGTTTCGTCATATCTTACATTTGAGCCAAATGCCTTTGATTCGGCACCAATAATAGCTGAGCCGCTCATGATAGCTGTAAGAATTGCTGTAGTAGTACTTTTGCCATGTGCACCAGCAACAGAATATACTTTTGATTTGTTTAGGATTTCTAGAAGCGCTTCTCTGCGGGCTAAAACTTCAATCCCTTTAGCTTTTGCAGCTATGATTTCCGGATTGTCAGGACGGATGATAGCGGAGTGAACTACCAAATCTTGGTTTGTGATGGCAGATTCATTATGTGGAACTGTTACTTTTATCCCTAGTTTTCTTAACTTTTTAGTGATAAGTGAATCCGATATATCCGAACCACTTACTTCATGACCTTTATAATGCATGTATTGAGCAAGCCCTGAAATACCTATACCACCAATTCCAATAAAATGAATCTTTTTCTTTGTCATGTAGTCTTCTCCCCATCTATTTGGGACTTGTCCAGCAATTTTTGTGCCTCTTTTGTGAAACAACTTATGTAAAAAGTACCAGCACTTTGAGTTGCATTAATATCTGCTATATTAGATAAAAAATCATCCAAAGAGAGGTTTTTTGAGGAAGCAATCCAATGCAGCTTTAGTGCTGATGAAAATGTCTTATCATTACTAAGTCCGCTTAATACTTCAAACAATGCACTTGCATCAGCAGTCTGACCAGCATTATAATGCTCTATTGCATATTCATAAAGTGCTCTTAGAGTTGCAAAATCCTGAACTTCATTGATGTCCATTACCCTATGGAGTTCCAAAGTATCTGTCAGTCGCTCTAAGGCTAAATCAAGAATATTTGCATAAAATCCCTGAAGTGTATTTTCATCAAAAATTTCGTGAGCACGTTGTTCCAAAACATATAGTGATGCTATGTCTAAATTCTCTTGCGCCTTTAGTACCTCTGCCTTTAGATCTTCAACGTTACTCATGACATACACTCCTTGATTCTTAGTAAAGCACTTTGTGTTTTTTCGGGACTCTCGACTAAAGCTATGCGAATAAAATCTTTTCCTGGATTCACTCCACGTTCATCATCTCTACCCAAATATACACCCGGTAGTACTTTTACATTATACTCTTTATATAATTTTTTTGTAAATTCAAGTGGATTTTGCACTTTTAGCCAGATGTAAAATGTAGCTTTTGGAATTTCTACACCGAGTATTTTTTTTGCGAACTCAAAGTTTTTTTTGTAAATTTCTCGTGATATTTCTACATGTTCTTCATCACTCCAAGCAGCTGCTGCAGCACTTTGAAGTGGAAGTGGAACAGCACAACCAATGTATGTTCTGTATTTCATATACTCTTTCAATATTTTTGCATCTCCCGCAATAAAACCAGAACGAAGACCTGGAGCTGATGAGCGTTTTGAGATGGAGTTTATGACTAAAACATTTTTGAACTCTTTGTTCCCTGCATGTAAAGAAGCTTCTAAGAGTGATGGGATTGGTTCATTTGTATAAATTTCACTATAGCACTCATCATTTAGTAAGACAAAATCATGCTTAAGAGCCAGCTTTACCCATTCTCCAAGTTCTTCTAATGTAAGAACGGATGTCGTCGGATTATTTGGAAAATTTAAAATAACAAGGTCACATTTACTTAACTCTTCTTCATTTATGATAGGTTTAAATCCTTCGTTTTGATCTAGGTTTAATAGAAGAATTTTGGCTTTTGAAGCTATTGCTGCACCCTCATAGATTTGATAAAAGGGGTTTGTAAAAGCTATCAGAGGCTCTTTTTTATCAAAAAGCAAAAACTGAGGAAAATTAAATAACACTTCTCTTGTACCAAAAGTAGGGATAATCTGTGCATTACTAAGGTTTGTATGAAATCTTTTTAAGATAAATTCTCTTTGTGCAACTCTTAAATTTTCTTCACCGTTAGTTTTTGGATATTTTTTTAGTAAAGCACTATTTTCACAAAGTGCTCTTTGTATGAAGTCTGGAGTTTCAAACTGAGGTTCACCTATGGTTAAAACTGATGGTGCATAATTTTTATTTGCTTGAATATTTGATAGTAAAGCATTTAATTTTTCAAATGGATAGGGTTCAAAGTTCATGGTTTAAGTGGTGTCCTTATAAATTATTGGTATTATATCTAAAAAGATTTAGAGGTGATTTAATGAAAGTGTTTGTAACGATTTTTTTGCTTTTAGCTCTTGTTTTAAGTTTGTCATTGACACTCGATGAGAGTGCTATAAAGCTACATGAAGAAGCTCTTAATAGGGCAATGGTTACATTTGGTTTAGCAAAAGGTTTAAACGCGATTATTTCTCTTATTCAGGGTACTGAACTTTCCTTTGCTCCGGTTGGAATAGGGCTTACTTTTAGTCTGGGAGAGGTTCTTGACCCATTTAATGATATGGTTGAGCGATTTTCTTGGGTTATGCTTTTTTCTTCTGTATCACTTGGAATCCAAAAATTGCTTTTAATGCTAAGTTCAAAGATATTTATTCAAGCTGCACTTGTAGTGAGCACATTATTTTCTATCATATTTATTTTTACAACGAAGCTTCAAAATAGTAACTTATTCAACATTTCCATGAAAATTTTAATGTTTCTTTTACTTTTAAGATTTGCTGCAATCTTTTTTGTATACTCATCAGAGTATTTTTATAATTCAGTACTTATTTCTGAGTACAAAAGCGCTACAGTTATTATTAAAAATACAAAAAATAAACTAGAGGCTATTCAAAAGCAAAATACAAAGATAGTAAAATCTAAAAAAGAAAGTGGATTTTTCAGCGGTGTAAGTTCACAATATTCTGAATTAATTGAGAGCCTTAATATATCAAAACAGTTGGAATCACTAAAAGTAAATATAGAGGATGCATCAAAAAATATTATCAATTTAATAACTATTTTTATTGTACAAAGTGTTGTGATGCCATTTTTATTTTTATGGCTTTTTATCATGAGCTTTAAATGGATATTTAGAACTAATCTATATGATTTACTTATGTTAGATAAAACCAAAAAGAGTGTATAATTTGGCACAAAATTTATAAGGATTATATTTATGAAAATATTTGTTTCGGTCGTGTTGGCATTTTTGTTTGTGGGCTGTAGTGATAATGTTGAAGATAAGGTTCAAAAAGTAGAACAGACTCAGATTGTTAAAAGTACAGTTAAAGATTCTCAGATTGCTGTGGCAGAGCTAAAGGCGGAGGCGGTTAAGGATGAAGCGGTAGCCGATTCAAAAGCGGTTGAAGTTGTTAATGATGTTACTCCAGCAATTACAAAGGCTGTTGAAGAAGTGAAAAATCAAGCTGCCAAAGAGGTGGTTGTGGCTCCTAAAAAAGTAGAAGCTGCTAAAAAAATAGTAGCTCAGCCGTCTCTTAACGCAGGAAAAACAATTTTTGCAGCATGTGCAGGCTGCCATGGGTCAAATGGTGAAAAAGCAGCCCTTGGCAAATCTCAAATCATTAAAGGTTGGTCTGTAGTTAAGGTTATCAGTTCATTAAACGGCTATAAAAATGGAACTTACGGCGGTGCTATGAAAGGGGTAATGAAAGGTCAAGCTTCTAGACTTAGCGATGCTGATATTAGGTCATTGGCTGAGTATATTTCTTCATTATAGATACTTTTATAAATTCTTAACATGTAAAAACTCTCACATGTTAAGTTAATTTAGGATTCAATTACTTAGGCAGTCCAAATTTTTGAGTTACTAACTCTCCCTCATCATTAAAGAACAGGTAATAAAGATAATCTTTTTTTACATTTAGGCCTGCTAAATACCTAAGCGCTAAGTTTGCTTGGAATGAAGCTATATGCATAACTATAGGTGCAGCAATTCCTGCTGGTGTTTTTTGAGTTATTTTAAACACATCAGTAAAAGATGAATCTTCAAAAAAACACACCTGTCCGTGAAATGCCTCAACACTTCCATATACCCAAGGTAGGTTTTTACTCTTTGCATAAGCATTGATTTCAGCACGGGTCATAAGGTTGTCGGTTGCATCAATAATTAGATCGACTTTTATATCTTTTTTACACCATTCTTCAAAATTGCATTCGTGTGCTACGGCTTTGACATAAGGGCATCTTTGTTCTATGAGTTGTGCATTTAAGAGAGCTTTATTCTTTCCCTCATCGCCAACCTTAAAAGTAATCTGACGGTGTATATTATGGAGGCTGACTTCATCAAAATCAATCATGTGAATTTCGCCAATGCCACTTGCCCCTAAGGCAAAGGCCAAAGAACTTCCTAGCCCACCTGAACCTATTACGGCAATTTTTTTAGTTTGCAGAAGATTTTGAGTATCTTCTCCCCATAGTTGTACTTGACGGTGAAAATATTTCATCATTCGAAACTCCTTTTGTTTATCATCTCTTTAAATCCCCAGCTTCGTCTTGCTCGGATAACCTCTGTGTGACTCATATCTACTATCATGAGTTCTTCTTTATTACCAAGATGAGATAATACATCTCCATTTGGTGAAGCTAAAATTGAATCTCCATAAAATTGCCAATCAAAATCTTTTTCTTTATATTCGCCAATTCTATTTGCTCTTAAAACGAAGCAGTTATGTGTAAATGCGCGTGATGTAATGAGATTTTTCCATCTCTCATAAGAATCAAAAGTTGATACACTTGGAAGCAGAACACAATCGATATTTTTTCCGGAGAGTTTAGCCCAAAGTTCATCAAAATGAAGTTCAAAACCATTCATAATAGCAAATTTAAACCCTTCTATTTTAAACACCAGAGGGGATTCTAGTTTTTTAACTTCATTATCGAAAAATTTTTCTTCATTCCAGTGGGGATAATTTATGAGAAGTTGCTGTTGATAATATGATGTTGAGTTTGGAGAAAACTTAGCTGTAGTTTTATAGATTTTTTGTTTTTTTACTATGATAAGCGGAGCGATTAGAGTCATGTTATAAGTTGTAGACAATTCTTTTAAAATTTTGATTTGGTGCTGTGCCTGCTCTTTTATCATGCTAACAGACATGGATTCAAGTTCTTTGAAAAAAGGGTTTAGTATGTATTCACCAAGCAGTAAAATTTTTACATTTTTTTTACTAGCAATTCTTATATAATTATATATTTTTGTGGAACTCAAGCCTTGCGCACTTAGTTGTAGAACCGCTGCTCTCACTATTTGCTCTTTATCTCATTAATCTTGATTACTGCATCTTCGAGCATTTTTTGTGCATCACTTAACTCACTCATCCCTTTTTCGTAAGCTTTTACACTCTCTTCTAGTGTAATTTCAGGATTCATAAGTATTTCTAAAATTTTTTTAGCACTCTCGAGTTTTGTCTCAAATTTCTCTTTAGCCATTTAGTACACCTTTTATATAATCTTTAAATTTATCTAGTTCAACCAAAAAAGCGTCGTGCCCATAGTCGCTGTCTATCTCCAAATATGTGTGATTTTTGTTTCCAACTTCATCCAGTACAGTATCCATCTCTTTCATCTCAAAACTTTTAAATAACAGGTCATTCCTGAAACTAATGAGATGAAGTTCTGATTGAATCTTTTGCATAGCTTCCTTGAGTGAGTCAAAGCCTCTTGCTATGTCAAAAATATTTATAGCCTTTGTGATATAAAGATAAGCTAAAGGATCAAACCATTTTGTAAAATTGTATCCATTGTACTCTAAATAAGATTCAACTTGAAACTTACCAAATAACTCATACAATCCATCATCCCTTTTATACTCTCTGCCAAATTTAGTAGTCATAGATTCATGGGATAAAAAACTGATGTGACCAGCCATCCGACCGATTGCCATGCCTGTCAGCCCTTGTTCTTTTATAATGTCACTGTCGTAATAACCTTGTTTAAAATCCGGGTCTTTTAAAATTGCTTCACTTGCAATCTTGTTAAAAGATATTGCCCATGGCTGAGTTGCATACGTTGTGGCAATTGCTATAATTTTAGTGGCAAATTTAGGATAGACAACTGCAAACTGAAGTGCCTGCATGCCACCCATAGAACCACCAATAATAGCATGTACATGGTGGATATCAAGTCTATCGAAGAGAATTCTTTGGGCTTTTACCATATCTTTTATAGATATAACAGGAAATTTATAGCGATAGGGCTCCGTATAGGGATGCTTAGGACTCATAGGACCTGTTGAACCAAAGCAACTGCCTATTACGTTTGAGCAAATCACAAAGTATTTATCCGTGTTTATTGCTTTATCTGGACCAATCAGCCCATCCCACCAGCCAGCTTTATTTTCACCCTCATAAGTCCCTGCACAATGATGCGATCCTGTAAGTGCATGTGTTATTACAACTACATTGCTTTTATCTTCATTTAAATTACCATAAGTTTCATAGATAATGTCGTAAGGCTCTAAGATACGACCACTCTCAAGGTAAAGAGGATTGGTAAAATGCTCAGTATGTGTTTGTAAGTTTAATGACAAGTTTTCGACTCTCCATAAAATAATAATGTAATTTTAGCGAAAATGACTTAATACTAAATGCAATGAAATGAAAAGCCATATATAAAATGAATTATTGAATTCTTATAATTAGGTAGTTATTATTAGTTGTGTGTGATTTATTGTGTATAATTTTAATTGTAATATGTTATTATTTCAATAAATTAAATTATTAGTAAGGTAAGGTTCTTGATTTATATATATTTTATTTACGGTCTGTCATTTTTCTCGTTTGGTCTAGCAGTATTATTATATCCTAAAATGCCAGATGTCATTAGATTAGGAGAGCGTTTTTGGATGATAGGAGTGTTTGGTATTATTCATGGTATAACTGAGTGGATTGATATGTTCAAATTGATGGAGCAGACTACACTTCCAATAGTTGAAATGATTAATTTTATCTTTTTACCGCTTTCGTATATATTTTTACTTTGTTTTGGACTCAGTTATATGGCAGAACAAAAAAAAATCTCATATACATCTACGAAACTCATAGTAGCAATGCTACTTTTGATATTTTTAGTACTTTCATATCAAAATGATAATATCTATTTAGCGGGAAATGTATGGGCACGATATTTATTTGGCATACCAGGGATATTTTTAACTTCTTATACACTTTTCATGCAAAAAAATGTGAAGGGAATGGAAACATTTATATCAGCCAAAGTTTACTTATTTATTTTGAGTTTTTCTTTTTTCTTTTATGGAATTTTTTCAGGAATCATTGTTCCTCAAGCGCCAATATTTACGGCGTCGATGATAAACTATATATCATTTGAAGAATACTTTGGCGCACCGATTCAAATATTTCGTGCTTTTAGTAGCTTGGTTTCTGCGTTTTCTGCAATTGCTTTATTTAAACTCTTACGCCATAAAATAGAAATAGATATGTTAAAGCTTTCAGGTGCAATTGAGTGTAGTGGTGATAGTGTTGTGATAACAGATGGAAATGGAATTATTGAATATGTAAACCCCGCATTTGAACAACAAACAGGCTTTACAAAAAAAGAGGCAATAGGGGAAAAACCAAGTATAGTAAAATCAGGAGTTCAATTAACAAATTTTTATAAAGATGAATTATGGGCGACGATTACATCAGGAAATATATATAGAGGTTATCTCATAAATAAAAAGAAAAATAATGAGTTGTATCATGAGTATAAAGCAATAGCACCTATTATTGGCAAGAGGGGCAATATAAACTATTTTGTTTCAACCGGAAAAGATGTTACAGAACATATGCTACTCGAAGAAAAGCTCAAAGAGTTAGCGGCAACAGATAAGCTGACAAATATTCCAAATCGTCTTAGATTTGATGAAGTACTCGATTATTCCATAGATAGGGCAAAACGATATAAGGTCAATTTGTCAGTTATTTTATTTGACATTGATGATTTTAAAAAAGTGAATGATTTGTACGGGCATCTTTGTGGTGACGATGTTTTAAAAATTATTGCTAAGTTAGGACATGACGGTATCAGAAAAAGTGATTTTATTGCACGTTGGGGAGGAGAAGAGTTTATTATACTACAGTCTGATATTCCAGCTGATGAAACACAGGTTCTTGCAGAAAGATTAAGATACTCTATAGCATCATACAATTTTACAAGTGTCGGAAAAGTGACTGCAAGTTTTGGTATTACAAACTTTAGAGAAGATGAGACCAGCGACTCTTTTCTTAAACGAGTTGATGAAGCGCTATATTTGGCAAAAGAAAAAGGAAAAAACAGGGTAGAGGTGAAATAAGCACCATATAAAAATAAATTCATATGGTAGTTTGAGATTATGCTTCTAGTGCTTGTTTTATATCTGCTATAAGGTCGTGAATAGACTCTAATCCACAAGAGATTCTAATAAGTCCGGAAGGAACACCGCATGCGATAAGTTCTTCTTGACTTAATTGCTGATGTGTTGTCGAAGCAGGGTGTGTGATGATTGATTTTGAATCACCTATATTTACGACTAAAGAGTAAAGCTCAGTTGCATTTACGATTTTCGTAGCTTCTTCTAAACTCTCAACTTCAAAACTGAGAAGTCCCGAACTTGCACCATCTTCAAAATATTTTTGTGCGTTTTTATAGTTTGAATTGCTTTTTAATCCTGGATAATTTACTTTTTTAACTTTTGGATGAGACTCTAAAAACTCTGAAAGGGCAAGTGCATTTTTAGAATGTTCCCTCATACGAAGTGATAAAGTTTCCATCCCCTGGATAAATAGCCATGAGTTAAACGGAGAAACAACTGCGCCTAAATCACGAAGAAGTGAAAGTCTGGCACGAAGTGTGAACGGCGGAAGAGGGACATCTACATAAACTAAGCCATGATAAGAATGGTCAGGTTCATTAAAATGTGCGTAACGAGGATTTCCTTTTATCTTTTCTAAAAGACCTTTTCTCTCAACTAAAATTCCGCCGATAGCCAATCCTTGACCTGTTGTGTACTTACTTGCACTATGTACAGAAATATCTGCTCCAAATTCAAACGGACGGCATAAAACAGGAGTTGCTACTGTGTTGTCTACAACGGTTAAGATACCATGTTTATTTGCTATGGTTGTAATGGCTTCTATGTCTGCTACATCAATGCTAGGGTTTGTTAAAGATTCAAAAAAGATTACTTTTGTTTTGTCATCTATAAGTGCTTCAATCTGCTCAGGCTTATGAACATCAAAAAATCTAGCCTCTATGCCAAATCTTTTAAATGTGTGAGCGTTGAGAGTTAAACTTCCGCCATAAAGCTGCTTCGCAGATACTATATTATCTCCAGCTTCTGCAACATTTGCAATAGCATAAAAGATAGCACTCATACCGCTGGAAGTTGCAAGTGCAGCCTCTCCGCCCTCAAGCTCTGCAAATCTTTTCTCAAAAACATCAGTAGTAGGATTATTTAAGCGAGTATATATATTTCCAAGTTCTTTTAATGCAAAAAGGTTTGCAGCATGTTGGACATCACGAAACTCATAAGCTGTTGTCATATAAATAGGAACTGCCATAGTTCCCTGAGAGTCTTTTTCATAACCTGCGTGAAGTGCTTTTGTCTGTAAATCCATAGTGTGGTTCCCTAAATTAAAAATTAATTTAGCATTTTAGCAAAAATGACTTAAGTTATTGGTTTGTGTATAAACTTATTTTACTCATCATAAATAACAATAGTTCCAGCCAGCAGATCATGCAAAGCTCTTTTGTCTGCACGAAAAGCCACCATAAAAAAACCAATTAAAAAGAGTAGGGTGGATATTATATATCCAAGTGAACGTGTAATCGCTTGTTTATTGTCTATGTCTTGGTGCGTTTTTGAGTCAACTATTTTGATATGAACAAATTTTTTTCCAGGAGTGGCACCCCTCCATTTGTTCCAAAAAATAATAGTTACAACCAAAACAGATATCTCAAAAATAAACTCCCATGTAAATGAAGTTCTTGGCTGAACATCTAAGGCATGTGTATTTGCACTCATTGCCATTAAGATATTTTGCTGATATTGTGCCAAATCAAACCAATTGCCATCACTTAAGAAGTAAATAACAACTGCTATGGGTAAAGCAAGAAAAACAGTATCGGCAAAAGATGCTATAAAACGAATCCAAAAACCTGCATATCTAACTTGATTCATATTAACCCATAATATTGTGGAGGCTTAGGTTTCCCATAGTAATAGCCCTGCATATAATCAATACCAAGCTCTTTGACAGCATCTGCGAGTTCTTTAGAGCTGACAAATTCAGCAACTGTTTTTATATTGGCATTTTTGGCATATACCAATAGCCCCTTAATCATATGCTTGACATTTTCATCTAGATTGAGCTTTTCTATAAGTGAACCATCAAGTTTGATATAGTCAATATTTAGCTTGAGAATATTTGTAAAATTGGAATATCCAGAGCCAAAATCATCAATAGAGACTTTACAACCATATCTCTTTACCATTAAAATGAATGTTTCTATTACATCGTAATCAAGTATATCTTCAGATTCTAAAATCTCAAAAGTAATACCCTCACCACCATATTTATCTAATCTATTTTTTATATAATTTACCATGGTCTCAGAATTTATATTTCCATATGTAAGGTTCATAGAAATTTCAACATCATTCAAGGCAAAGATATTAAATATTTTTTGCATCATTTGTCTTGTGAAAAATTCAAATGTTTTATCTTCTTTTGCAGAGTCTAAAAAATAATATGGAGAAATTATTTCTCCATTGTCGGTTTCAATCCTAGCCAGAGCTTCATATCTTACAATTGAACTATTTTGTGTATCTACTATAGGTTGAAAGTATGGGATAATTCTTCCTGAGTGAAGGGCATTTTTATATACTTTTAACTTATTTAAATTATCTTCTTGTAATTGTTTTGCAGATTGATTATTTTTATATGTTTTATGGCTGACTTTAGAAAGTACAGCTTCTTGTAGCACTAAGTCAGCATTGTTAAATAAATTTTGTATTCCATAAGCTATACCAGCTGTAAAGTCTGCTAAGAGATAGTTACTTGTGCTATCTTCTTGTAAATCACTATTGACCAGAATAGAATGCTTCAATAGTAAATAGTACTTTTCAAACATATTTTTACTTGTTATTAATATAGCAAATTCTTGTAAATTTAGATTGTATAATGTGCAATCTTCACCTGTTAAAACTTCCTTAAGTTCAGCAGCTTTTTTTATTATTATATTGCTTGCAAACTCAAAACCATAAATATCTTTTAATGAGTTTAGTTGATTTATATGCAAAAGTACGAGCATAGCCTCTTCTTGTAAAATTGAAAGATCATGTACTAATGAATTTCTATTAGGCAACTTAGTTATGCTATCTATATTTTTTAAATTATTAACATAATCTTTATTAATATCCATAACTATGTTATTGCCACCAAGTTTTTTTGCTCTAGATAGGTTTGTATCTGTAATATTGTATAAATCATTGCTGGTAATATTATAAATTTGAGTGTCTAAATTAACTGCACCAATAGATATTGTTAAATATTTTGACATCTTACTCTCGCTATTTGGTATTTTTAATTTTTGAGCCGCATTCAATAACTCTTTAGCATAGTTTTCTATATAAGCATTGTTTTGATTTAAGATAACTATTGCAAATTCTAGTTCAGATACTTTAAATATTTCATATATTTTTTGCTCATTTTTTTTCTTCAGTGTATTTGAAATATCGATTAACATTTTATAAGCTTTTGTTTCTCCATATTTGTTTTTATACTCTCGATAATAGTCTATTTCTAATAGTAACAAAGCGATAGGTAATTGTTTGTAGGTTGATTGATTGAGCTCTTTTTTTATGAAATATTCAAAGTGCTTTCTATTATGAAGAAGAGTAAGTTGATCTTTTGCTGATAGTTCTTCTAATCTTTTCTTAGTTGTCACATCTTCTTTGATTGATGTATATCCTACTTTTACAAGATTTTTGTCATATAAAGGTTTGATGACAACATGTATCCAATACTCTTCGCCAGTGCTTTTGTGGTTTTTTAAATCACCAACCCATATTTTATCTTTTGAAATAGTATCCCAAAGGTTTTTAATAATATTTTTATCTAGACTTTGATTTCTAAAAACTTTATGATTTTTACCAATGACTTCTTCTCTTGTGTACCCTGTAAAGTCTAAATAGGCTTGCGAAATATCTAAAATTTTTCCATTTAAATCTGATGTTGTTATAAATATATATTCATCAATAATCTGGTTTGTTTGTTGCAATAGGAATTTTTTATTTTCAAGTTTAGTATTTAATGTAGACTTGTCAGCAAGTTCAATTAACACTGATTTTATATCATTAAGAGACAAAATAGGTTTTATTATGAATTTATCAATATTTACACTTATAGCATCAAGAAAATATTTTGATTCTGTATGCATAGTTGTAATGGCAATGATCTGATTCTCATTGTATGCTTTTATTTTTTTACTCATATCCAGACCATTCATATTTGGCAGGTCTATGCAAGAAAGAACAATATCGTAATAGTTATTTGTTTGTGAAAAGTATTGTTTGTATAACTGAAGTCCATCTTCAGCATTGTTTGCAACTACTATTTCCTTAAATAAATCTTGTATTAAATTTAGGGTAAAAGTCTGGGTTGATTCATCATTTTCAATATACAAAAGTTTTAGTGAGGCAGTGTGTGTTTTTATTTCTTCTTGGATATTCATTGCACTGCTCCTTTATTTAATCAATTATTATATATAACTATTTGGTGAAAATATAAGAAAGGGATTACATAATTTTCTTTATCTGGCTTG
>Ga0316206_1001499_pt1 | contig 20257 bp, 19 predicted proteins | sample 6monthpyrite_MG_FD_204942 | JGI IMG/M metagenome (GOLD analysis project Ga0316206, IMG submission 204942) | Microbial mat bacterial communities from mineral coupon in-situ incubated in ocean water Damariscotta River, Maine, United States -... | ecosystem: Environmental > Aquatic > Marine >... | reverse complement strand
TTAAAATCAAAACCACATAAAGTTTCCATTAACAGAAACACAAATGAAACAAAAATAAGTGTTACCCTTAACTTAGACGGAAGTGGAAAAAAATCTATTTCAACAGGTATTGGGTTTTATGACCACATGCTAGAACAAATTGCTAAACATGCCAACATAGACTTATTTATAGATGTAAAAGGCGATTTAGAAATTGACGAACACCATAGCATAGAAGATGTTGCCATTACTTTAGGAGAAGCATTTCTTGAAGCTTTGGGTTCAAAAAAAGGGATTGAACGCTATGGTTTTTTATTACCAATGGACGATTGTTTATCACAAGTAGCCATTGATTTTGGTGGACGTCCTTGGCTAGTTTGGGATGCTGACTTTAAAAGAGAAATGATTGGAGAAATGCCTACTGAAATGTTTATGCACTTTTTTAAGTCATTTAGTGATGCAGCAAAATGTAACCTCAACATAAAGTCAGAAGGTGGTAACGAACACCATAAAATAGAGTCAATATTTAAAGCTTTTGCAAAAGCTATTAAAATGGCAATTACAAAAAACAATAATTTCTCTATTCCGAGTACAAAAGGTGTTTTATAATATGATAGCAATACTAAAATATAACGCAGGCAATAGCACCTCAGTTAAAAATGCAGTTCAAAAATTAGGATACAAATGTATTGTTACAGATGATGCAAAAGAATTACTAAAAGCAGACAAAGTCATTTTTCCTGGTGTTGGAGAAGCCAACTCTGCCATGCAATATTTAACTAAAAAAGGGATTGATAAAGTAATTTTAAACATAAAAAAACCATTTTTAGGTATTTGTTTAGGGATGCAATTAATGTGTCAAAAAACAGAAGAAGGTAACACAAATTGCTTAGGTATTTTTGATGCCAATGTTAAATTGTTTCCAAAAACAGACATTGTACCTCACATGGGCTGGAATAACTTTACAACTGTAAAAAGTGAATTATTTAACAACATCAAATTAACAGACAATATGTATTTTGTACACAGTTATTTTGTTGAACAAAACAAAAATAGTATTGCTGATTGTGATTACATTCTGCCTTTTTGTGTAGCCATGAAAAAAGACAATTTTTACGGCACTCAATTTCACCCAGAAAAATCTGCGAAAGTAGGTCAACACATATTACAAAACTTTTTAGAATTATAAATTATGAGAATTATACCAGCCATTGACATTATTGATGGTAAATGCGTTCGCTTATCAAAAGGGGATTACAATACTAAAAAAATATACAATAACAACCCATTGGAAGTGGCTAAAGAATTTGAGGCAAATGGCATTAAGTTTTTACACTTAGTGGACTTAGATGGCGCAAAATCTAAACACATTGTTAATTACAAAATATTAGAAAGCATCACAAATCAAACCAATTTAAAAGTTGATTTTGGTGGAGGTCTAAAAACAAATGAGTATTTAAAAATTGCATTTGAATCAGGGGCTAATCAAATTACCGGCGGAAGCATAGCCGTAAAAAGTCCAGAAGTGTTTATTGAATGGATAGAAAAATATGGTGCTTCTAAAATTATACTTGGTGCAGATTGTTTAAACAGAAAAATTGCTACAGATGGTTGGTTAGAAAATTCATCTTTAGATGTTATTGATTTTATTAAGAACTATCAAACCAAAGGCATATCTAATGTCATTTGTACAGACATTTCTAAAGACGGTATGTTACAAGGTGCTTCAAATGATTTATATGATGAAATATTAGACAAAACCAATATTAATTTAATCGCAAGTGGTGGTGTGTACAATTTTCAAGACTTACTTGACCTTAAAAAAATTGGTTGTGAAGGTACTATTTTAGGTAAAGCAATTTATGAGGGATTTATCACACTCAAAGAATTGCAAAAACTATGTTAAAAAAAAGAATCATACCCTGTTTAGACATTAAAGATGGAAGAACAGTAAAAGGTATAAATTTTGTTGACATTAAAGATGCGGGTAACCCTGTTGAGTTAGCGAAACAATATGCTAAACAGGGCGCAGACGAATTAGTATTTTTAGACATAACAGCCACAATTGAAAAACGGGAAACTTTGGTCTCTTTAGTTAAAGAAATTGCCAAAGAAATAAACATCCCATTTACGGTCGGCGGTGGCATAAACTCAACTCAAGATGTTACAAAAATTATTGAAGCAGGCGCAGATAAAATAGCCATTAACTCATCTGCAGTTAAAAACCCACAGTTAATAACAGATATTGCTAATCAATTTGGAAAACAATGTGTAGTTGTAGCTATTGACACAAAATTAATTGATGATGAATGGATAGTATTTGTGAATGGTGGAAGAAAAATCACCCCCTTAAAAACAATAGATTGGGCAAAAGAAGTTGAAAAACTGAGGGCAGGTGAAATTTTGCTCACCTCAATGAACAATGACGGAACAAAAGATGGGTTTGCAATTGACATTACCAACAAAATTAGTCAAGCGGTAAACATTCCTGTCATAGCTTCTGGTGGAGCGGGGCAAAAAATAGACTTTGAAAATTTATTTAATAAAACCAAAGCTTCAGCCGGATTAGCAGCAAGTATATTTCACTTTGGAGAAATTCCAATTCCTGAATTAAAAAATTATTTAAAAAACAAAAACATAGCCATAAGATGAATATAGATTTTAAAAAAGTAAACGGATTAGTGCCGGTAATTATTCAAGATTATTTAAACCTAAAAGTACTCATGTTAGGTTATATGAATGAAGAAGCACTTGAAAAAACTAAAACAGAAGGTAAAGTTACATTTTTTAGTAAAACAAAAAACAGATTATGGACTAAAGGTGAAACTTCAGGCAATTTTCTTAGCGTAGTCAGTATTAGTTTAGATTGTGACAATGACACCTTATTATTTAAAGTCAATCCAAAAGGTCCAACTTGCCACACAGGCGCAGTTACTTGTTTTAAAGACGAAACTCCAAAAGGATTTTTATACGAATTAGAACAAACAATAGCAACAAAAATTGATACAAACGATAAAAACTCCTACACAAATGAACTTTACAAAAGAGGTATTAATAAAGTAGCTCAAAAAGTGGGAGAAGAATCTGTAGAACTAGTCATTGAAGCCAAAGATGATGATGCTGATTTATTTAAAAATGAAGCAGCCGATTTGATGTATCACTATTTAATTTTATTGAAAGCAAAAAACTTTAACCTTTCTGATATTGAGCAAGTTTTATTGGAAAGATCAAAAAAATAATCTAATCTTTGTATAAAATATATTTTTGGTCAAATGGAAAATAAAAAAATCGCAATAATCGGTTGTGGAAATTTAGGCTTATCAATCGTTAAGGGATTGTTAGATAATGAAAACATCAACCCCTCAAACATTACTGCAACTAAACGTAATGTGGATACAATTAGCCATTTAAAAGAAAGTGGTGTAAATGTGACAAACAATAATGCTGAGGCTATTCAAAATTCAGATATTATTATTGTAGCATTAAAACCCTACAATATTTTAGAAATTTTAAATGTTTTAAAAGAAAATTTTAATGCTGATAAACATGTATTAGTGTCATTAGCAACGGGTGTTTCTATAAGTCAAATTCAAACGAGTATTGGGATTGATTTACCCATTTACAGAGCCATGCCAAATACGGCTACTGATGTTAGTGAATCTATTACCTGTTTGTGCTCAAGCTCAAGAAACACACAACAAACACAAGAAATAAAACAAATATTTGACCTGATAGGTTCAACCACCGTCATAAATGAAAATTTAATGGATGCCGCAACTGTTTTAGGTGCTTGTGGAATAGCCTATGTATTAAGGTTCATTAGAGCAATGGTTCAAGGTGGAATTCAAATTGGATTTGATTCTAAAACGGCAAGTTTAATAGTAAATCAAGTAGTAAAAGGTGCGGCTGAATTATTGATTGAAAGAGGTAATCACCCCGAACATGAAATTGATAAAGTAACTACGCCAAAAGGCTGCACTATAAAAGGTTTAAATGAAATGGAGCATAATGGATTTAGCTCTGCTTTAATAAAAGGAATTGTATCATCTTTTGATGAGATTGATGTTTCAGCTACGTCCAACAACCAATCATCAAATAAATAAACCAACTCAGGTTGCTAAAATAACTCATCAATCAAATCCAATTCAAAATCAGCTAAAGAATTTATAATTTTATCGGCTATAATTAATTTTGGATTTACACCATTGCATTCTTCTGGAACTGCGATTACTTTCATGCGTGCGGATTTGGCTGATATAACACCATTTAATGAATCTTCAAACACTAAACAATCTGCATATTTTGAATTTAATTTATCGGCAGTTGTCATGAACACAGCCGGGTGAGGTTTACCAAAATTTTCGTTTTCGGCAGAATGCACAACATCAAAATATTTTGCAATATTCAGTTTTTGTAAAACAGCATCAATTATGCGCTGGTAAGATGATGTTGCCAATCCAATTTTATAGCCCTTTGCTTTTAACTGCTTTAACAATGGCGTAACACCTTGCATTTCTTTACCTTGTTTGTTTATTTCTCTTATTAAAATGTTGACAATGTCATCTTCAACCTCTTTAATTGTTTTTGATGTCCACTTTACCTTATCATGCCACAGCTGAACCACCTCATCAATTCGTAAACCGACCGATTCAGCAAAATCTGTTTTTTTTGTATTTAAACCAACTTTTGCAAAAGCTTCAATTTCTGCAATTTTCCATAAAGGTTCTGAATCTATCAAAACCCCATCCATGTCAAATATTATTGTTTTCATTAAATTCTCTAAAATTAAGTGATTAAGGCGAACGATAGTTCGACTCGAAAGCACCGGGTTTCATTATCATAAGTTTATTAATCTTGCTAAAGTCTCATTTTTTTAAATACAATTTATACAAATTTCCGCCTCCTAATCCTTTCTTATATTCATCTGTTAAATACCATTTGTTTTTAGAAATATATGCAATAGCTTCTCTTTGTTTAATGTAAGGAATATTGTACACTTTAATATCCCCCTTCCAAAATTCATTGCCTTTAATATTTGTAACAACATAAAGTTTGCCGTAAGTTAAAACAGTTAGTGTATTTGATTTTTGATCATAATCTGCAGCTGTTACTGAACAAAATTGCCAAGAGGTACTGCAAAACTGAAATTGACCAATTAATTTGGCTTCATATTTTCCTTTTTTTGTTGGTAGTTGATAAATTCTCGACACACCAGTAAAAGGTTTTGTTCTACATTTAGTCAACAAATAAAGTGAACTGTCTTTGTAAAAAAAAGCTTCACAGTCAAAATTTAATTCTGATTTTTTTGGTGGAAATTTTGTTTGATTATCATACCAAAAAGTTATTTTTTTTGGCTCAACTCTCTTTTTATTTATAAAACCATGTTTAACTTTATAAATGTGTAAGTTTTTACGATTATTGTTATTGTTTCCAAAATCACCAATGTAAATATTACCTTTTTCATCTTGAGCTAAATCTTCCCAATCGTAATTTTTTGTGCTTTCTATGTCAATGGTTTTGATAAGTTTACCCTCTAAATTTAAAATGTAAATTTCACTTTTATTTCCGCCATCATTATGGGTAATTAAATATTTATTTTGATACAGCAATAGCCCAGAAGTTTCATAAATCTTATGAGGTAAGTCTGTAATTTTTTTCATCTTTAATTGTGCTGTTCCCACATTTAAAAACAAAAAAACACTCCAAAATAAAATTATATTTTTTAGCATTTTTAATATTTGAATCCAAATTTATACCAAAAGTATTAGATTTGAGTTTATTCTTTAATTTTTATTACATTTACCTTTAAAATAAATCAAAATGGGGATTAGTCCAGGAAAAAAAGGTTGGGTCAAAAAATATTTTTCAATAATTGAAAATTATGAAGAGGTGCTAAACCGTTTTCCAGGTAGTATTTTAAATGCTGAAGAATTAGTTTATGCTTTTTTGCAACCCACTGGATTTTTATACGGACACCCCACAAGTTTTGTGTTTTTAGAGGACGAATATCTTAAAAAATTTACACCTGAAGAAGCTTTTAAGATTTTATTATTGGAAGGGTTAGTCTTGGTCGATCATTTAAAAGATGGTCAATTTAACATGGAAAAATTAAATGAATCAGTGTATCGCTTTGTTGATTTTTACGAAAAAACTAACCTTGAAAAAGCAAAAAAAGGTTGGCTTAATTTTTCTAAACTTGACAATTATGGGAAACTCGAGTCAATTATTAGTCAAAGAGTTGAAATTAAAGCAAATATTACAAATAAATTAGTTTCAACCTATCTTTACAATAGTTTATTATTTCACGATTTAATTTTATATCAAGATTTTATTTCTGTATCAAACTCAAATGATTTAACCGAAAAACGGTCTGAAATTATGCTCGATTTGGTTAAAGTTGTGGCTTTAGCAGCCAATGCTGACGGAGATATATCGGATGAAGAAAAAAGTGTGTTTAAAGTGTTTTTAGCCTCTGCCAACTTAGATTCGGAACGTAAAAAAATTGCTGAAACATTTTTTGAAGGGCAACAAAGTTTACATGACATCAGTTTTAAGTTTGAAGATAGTTGGCTGTTAAAACGCTACGTTTTAGAAATTGCCATTTTAACAATTTGGAGCGACAAAGGTGCAACAACATCAGAAAAACAATTTTTAGATGATTTAACACATAAGCTAGATTTAAAAGAAGAAGATCATGACAATTCATTTATTGCTATTCAAAGCTTTGTGCTAAATAATCAAAAAGATGTCATGTTTTTAAACGGTAAAAATGACGTTGAAATGGTGTTGAGTGGGGCGAGCAAACGGTGGGTGAAAATTTTAGGCCGAAACAAAGATAAATTAGCTGCTGAACTTAAACAAAGTAAAGAACTAGTAAGTCTAATTACAAAATCCACAAAAAAAGATTTAAGCAAAGCAGAAAAAGAAAAAGTAAAAACCCAGTTTTACGACCTAGCCAAAACAATCCCTTCTTTAGCGTTGTTTATGTTACCCGGGGGTGCCGTAATTTTACCCGTTGTTCTTAAAATTATTCCTAATTTAATCCCATCTGCTTTTCAAGAAAACAGAGTTGAGGAGAAGAAAAGTTCTGAGGAGGAAGAGGAGTAATTGAGAAACAAGATTGATAGATTTGCGACAAGCTTAATCTGACAGATTCAAGAAACAAGACCTTATGATAAAGCGAATCTGATACACTTTATTAATTGGGTATGTACTTTGGGAAAATTACCGTTTTAACAGTATCAATCATATCTTCCGCTATCACGCTATAAATACGGTCTGGAACATTGAACTTATTCTTTTTCAATTTTATCACCTTATAATCTAAGTCTCCACAACTCCACACACTTGTCCAACTAATATTTTTCCATATACCATTGTGATTTGAATAAACAAAAAACTCTGACCAACAGCTCTGATACCACCCAGGAATTAATGCTATTTCTTTAACGCCATCTTCATTAATGTCATCCAACACATAAAATCTAATCAATTCAATTGCAGTTTCTTGATACAACCAAGAATCATCATGTGTAAAATAAATTTTTGTACTGGGTAATTCACTTAAACAACCCATCATAATATCTTCAGGGTCTTTAAACTGAACAGGATAAACGATAGCAGTGTCAATTACAGAATCAAAATTAATATCTCCCAAAATAATAGTGTCTATTCTTGATAAATAATCGTTATAACTTTTTTCTTTGAACGACAAAAATTGGTTTACTTCACGTTGCGTATTTGAATCATGTATTTTTGGATTTGAAACTGAATTACATCCATATAAAAATGGAATGATATAAAAAAAGAAAATATACTTTTTCATAAAAGCTAAAATATCACCATTCGCTTAAAAACAGTAAATTATTCGACTAAAAAGCGGTTTCTTTTATTATTCGGCTTAAACTTTTATGTATTCTCCTTTATCCATTTTACAATATCCACAAGTACATATTTTGGAACATTGCTTTGTGTCATGTATTCGTCTGGGTTAGGTTTTCCTTCACCTTCTAAAAATAAGTGGTTTAGTTTTTCGTAACTTTTAGCGGTGTAATTCGGTTTTTCGGCCATGGTTTCGTTCCACAACTTATAATCTTCCATAGTGACTTGGTAATCTCTTTCACCTTGCATAACAAAAATAGGAATAGTTAAATTTTTAATCACCTCTTTTTGGTGGTAAGTCTTTAAAGACAACCAATATGAAGCAGGCATTCCTAATGGTAGTTTTTCTGGAGGTGAATCGACAGTTAAGTTATTTTTTAAATAGTTTATTTGTACTTCAATATCGGCAATGGCCTTTTTCATTTCTTCAGAATTATCATTGGTCACCTTTGCAATATACTTGTATTGTTCTAAAATTAAATCTTCCAACGGCCTACAGTTTCCAGCCATCATTACTAGTCCTTTTACCTCAGCGTTGTTTTTTACAATTAATGGTGCTAAATAGGCTCCCAAACTGTGTCCAATAATATAAATAGGATTGTCTTTGATGTTGTCTTGTGTTTTAATCCATTTAATGGCAGATGTCACATCATTTAATACCTCTTTATGGATGTTGTCATTTAAGGCAAGTGTTTTATGTACATACGCTCTTTTGTCATAACGTAAAGATGGAATTCCTTTTGTAGCGAGTCCATAAGCTAAATCCTTAAATATTTTGTTTGGACCAACTGTTTCGTCTCTATCATTTGGCCCTGAGCCATGCACAAATATAAAAATTGACGTTCCTTTTTTTATCTTATTTGGTAAAGTCAATGATCCATACATTTTTAAACCTTCAGATTCAAATTGAATGTTAGTTTCGGTAAACTTTTTTTCTTTAACGTATTTTGGAAATGGATAAATTGTTGGTTGACAAGGAATGCTAGCCGCCATAAAAAAACCAACTATTTTTGAACTGTCATTAAACGAAATGTTTAAATCTTGTTCTTTCCTTTTGAACTTTACATTTACAAATACTTGTGTATATTCAGTTGTGGTGTCAATACAGATGTAATTTGAAGATTTAAAATTACCAAGCATAGTTTCAATTTGTCCCCACATTTTAACCATTTGTTCCAGTTCAACTTTCTCTTTAAAAGATTGATCTAAATATGTATTGTAGGCTTTTACTGGAACAGAATCTAATTCATAAATAAAATCAACAGCCAATTGATTTGTGGATTGAGAAAATCCAAAGGTTGACACAAGTATTAATAGTAATGTAATTAAATACGTTCTCATATCAAGTTGGGAGTACTTTTTCAAAAAGCTATACACTGTAAAATCGTGTGGATTTTTTTCGTCTTTTTTGTATTCCATTACCACACTTTTGTTCCAGTTTGATTCATCAAAATCAGGAAACCAAGTGTCCCCATCATAACTATGGTCAATGTATGTGATTAGCATTTCATCAATCAAATTATTTTTAATTGAATAGTCATAAATTTGACCTCCTCCAATAATATAAATGTCTAAATTTGGATTGTTTTTTTGGTAATATTCAATGGCTGCTTCAATTGAATTAAAAGTATCACAATCGGGGTGAGAAAACTCTGTGTTACGTGTAATCACAGCATTAATTCTGTCTGACAAAGGACGGTATTTTAACGGAATTGAATCCCAATTTTTACGACCCATAATCACAATATGACCTTTTGTTGATTGAGTAAAAAAACGCATATCGGCAGGTAAATGCCAAATTAAATCGTTGTCTTTTCCAATAATGTTGTTACTCGCTTTTGCTACAATTAATTTTATCATTTTTTTCTCGTGTAATGACTGTTATATTATTTCTTAACCGCAAAGGACGCAATGTTTTCGCAAAGGTAGCAATGAGGATTGTTTATTTATTTCGTTTTATTTTTATTGGATTTTGTCTTGTGTCAAAAACATCAATAATTTTCACAACTTTTCTTTTATCGTCAATTCTATAAATAATCTTGTAGTTTGAATAAACTAAATAACGGCATTCATTTTTTCGGTTGTTCAATAAGTTTTCAGTTTGACCAATAAATTGATTTTTTTCAAAAGATTTGACTTTTGTTGCAATGTGTAAATATAATTTTTCTTGCTAATATAGGGCTTATTTTTTCAAAATAATAATCGTGAATTTTGAGCAATTGAGTATTCGCAAAATTGGACCAAGAAATTTTACAAATCATTCAGCATATTTTTTTAAAATATCATCATTTGAAATCACATTACCAGCATCAAAATCAGCTTCAGATAGGTTAACTCTATTGTTTAATTCCTCAATAGTCATGGGTTTAAAATCTAATTCTTTTTCTAGCTTGAAAAAATTTTCAAGACGACTAATCGCCTCTTCACTTTGAAGTTTTAAAAATTCTTGAATTAATTCTATTTTTCTTGCCTGAATGTCCATATTTATATAAAGTTACAATAATTATTTTATTAATCAAAATATCATACTGATACAGCACCTTTAATGTGTGGATGATGCTCATAATTTACCAACTCAAAATCCTCAAAACTAAAATCTTCAATATCCTTAATCGCAGGATTTAATTTCATTGTAGGTAATTTTTTAGGTTCTCTACTCAATTGTAATTCGGCTTGTTCAAAATGATTGTTGTACAGGTGAACATCTCCAAACGAATGGATAAATTCACCAGGTTCTAAATCACAAACTTGCGCCAACATTAATACAAATAAAGCATAAGATGCAATGTTAAAAGGTACGCCTAAAAACACATCTGCCGAACGTTGGTAAAGTTGACAAGACAATTTTCCGTCTGCCACATAAAACTGAAAAAATGCATGACAAGGTGGTAAAGCCGCTTTTCCATTAGCAACATTTTCGCTAAACGATTTTGTAGTGTCGGGCATTACAGATGGATTCCAAGCAGAAATTAAAATTCTACGGTTGTTTGGATTATTTTTTAATTGGTCAACCACCATTTTAAGTTGATCGATTCCCTCTCCGTTCCAATTACGCCATTGCGCTCCGTAAACAGGACCTAAATCACCATTTTCATCTGCCCAAGCATTCCAAATTTTAACGCCATTGTCATTCAAATACTTAATATTGGTATCTCCTTTAATAAACCACAACAATTCATGAATAATTGATTTTAAATGCAATTTTTTAGTGGTTACCATTGGAAAACCTTCACTTAAGTCAAATCTAATTTGCCGACCAAAAACACTTTTTGTTCCGGTTCCGGTTCGGTCTCCTTTTTGGGCTCCGTTTTCTAAAATGTCTTGAATTAAATCTAAATATGCTCTCATTTTAATTTCAAATTAATTGAGCATAAAAGTACACTTAGTTAATTGAAAATTGGAATTTAATGTTTGGATTGTTTTAACAATCTATTAACAAAAATAGCTTCATCTTGGTAAAATTTGAATAATAAAATCGTTTTTGATTACTATTCTATTTCAACTTCACGGCTTTTTAAACCTGTGATGTTTACTATGGCTTGGGGATAGGAGTAATACTAGTTTTTTTTTGAAATACGTTATAAAAATACTCCGATATTTTTTTGTTTTAATCTAAACATCAATATACCAAGCAAGTGATTTTTGATTGAAATGAAAAAAAGCGCATTTCAATGTTAATTCGGTATCACCGTAGATACAAAAAGCGAGTACGGATAGCCCGACCCCGAGATTGAAATGAATCAGGGTAAGCCCCAAACACATTTAATCTACTTTTAACATAATTCGGAATGTTGTGCCAATATTTAATTCTGATTTTAGTACAAATATTTTACCTTTGTGAAACTCTTCAACAATCCGTTTTACTAATGACAATCCTAAGCCCCACCCACGAGATTTTGTTGTGTAACCTGGTTGAAAAACTGTTTTTAATTTTGATGGTGCTATACCTTTTCCTGTATCTTCAATGTCAATTATCACCTCATCTTCAATTTGTTTTAGAGTAATTGATATTCGCCCTTTACCCTCCATAGCATCAACGGCATTTTTGGTAATATTTTCGATTACCCATTCTAAAAGTGACACATTTATTGGAGCAATAATCTCGTTTTGGTCAGAATAATAGGTTAATTCCACTTTATTTGAAATTCTTAATCGTAGGTAATCAACTGAATTTTCAATGACTGAGACAACATTTTCGGGTTTTAAAATGGCTTTAGAACCAATTTTAGAAAAACGGTTTGTAACAGTATTCAATCGGTCAATATCTTTGTTCATTTCGGTAATGGTTGACGGTTCTATGCCTTGAGCTTCTAATAACTGTACCCATGCCATTAGTGACGAAATTGGTGTACCCAACTGGTGAGCCGTTTCTTTTGCCATTCCGACCCACACTTGATCTTGTTCTGCTTTTCGAAAAGTAGAGAACACTAAATAACCAATTAGGATAAATAGTCCAATAATAAAAAACTGTACATACGGAAAATATTTTAAAATTGTGAGCTCTTCTGAATGTTCGTAATAAATTACACCCTGTTTGTTTGCGCCTAAGTTTATAACCAAACTGTCGTTTGATGATGCTAATAATTTCACTTTTAATTGCAGATTAGAAATGGATATTGTATCGTTAATATCTTCTCGATTTGAGGCAATTAAAGCTCTTGAATTTTTATCTACTAAAAGCACAGGAACAAGATCTTCATTATTAACAAGTTCATTGGTAAAGGCACCAAATAATGAATCTCGACTGTAGGATAAATTTGCTAATTTTTTTGAATCATAATAATAAACGGTTTGTTTATCGTCACCAAATAAGTCTAAAGTTAAAGGTGAATGTGTTTTTGACCATACATCAATACTTTTGCGTAATGAATCGTTAATTTTTTGTTTAACCAATTTATCCAAATTTTCATTTTCACCAATATTATCTTTCAAATTATTTCTAAAGATAGAATCTAAATCGTCCATTTTATAGGTGTTTTCAATGTCATTGTTTTGATTTACAATAATCATTGGCAATTCACTGTTTCGTTTTAAAACATCCAACACAAAAGAATAATCTTTTAAGTCTTTATTAACTTCTTGCATAGACAAAGCCCATAATTCAACTTTGTTTCGTTCGTTTTCTCTTAGTTCTTCAAATGCATTATTGGTTAAGTTGACTAAATCGGCTTTTCGGCTAATGGCATCTGCCCATTGTGTAACACGTTCTTTCTCTTTTTGAGCGACTTTATTTACAATTTGATTAGAATACCACAATGAAAATCCCACTAAAATAGTAGCAAATAATACGAGTACAATTTTCCAACGTTGTTTTTTATGGTATAAATTCATAATTTACTTTAAACGAATATATAGAGTTTTTAGTATAAATCAATATTATTTACTCAAATTCATCATCTTCAACAGTCTCTTTTTCGGCTTCTGCTTTTTGTTTTAATTTGTCAAATATTTTATTTGATTTTTTCTTATTTTTGGATTCTTTTGGTGTGGAATCAGTAGGCGTTGCATCTTCTTCATAAATAATAAATTCAAATGCTTCACTTTTGTTTTTTACATCCATTTTTTTGACCGTTGAATCTTTTTTAAACAAGCCAAATTCAGATTTCATAACAGATTTTATGGTTGATTTTTCTTCTTGAATATTTTCTTTAAATGTAGCTTTCATTTCTCCTTTATCTAAACTATAAATAGGATTATCAATGTGCCCCGACATGGTTAGGTAAATTTTCCAACCTAAACCATCATCTTCTACTTTTCCAAATTCGGTATATTCGGGTTTTGATTTTAACTCTCTAAATCTAAAGCTAAAGTGATATTCTATATTGTTATCAAAGTCATGCCAACCTGACAATTCAACATCAAGTGCATTGGTTTTAATTAGCATTTTTGGAATAAATATTTTCCGGTTTTGGATTGTAATAGTATTGGTTAATTCTTCAAATTTTAAATGCGTTAATTTTTCTTCAAATTTGTCAATATGTTTGTTTAATGCTATTTTTAACGCTTTGTTTGAGCGCATATATTCTGCCACATCTTGCATGGTTTGCATATTGTTTAATACCCCGTTTTTAATACTCATATTTGTATTAATAAACATCTTGTCTTCAATCATTACAAAAAATTGATCAAAAAACAAGAGTAAATCGATATTACCAGAAAGTGTACCTGATAGATTTTGGTCGGTGATTGTTTTCTGGTCAAAATTGTTCCAATCTGTAAATAAATTTTTAACGTTTATTTGGTGCAAATGCAATTTTCCTTCAATAATATTGCCCTTTTTTAACAGATTTTCTAGTTTTAAATTGCCGTTAATTTTTCCGCCCAAAGTGCTTAAACTAAAGTGACTTACATTTACTTTGTTGTTTGCTAAAATAAATTGACCCTCAATATTGTTAAACTGATGATTTTCCCACAACAATTCTTTTACATCTAAACTCACATTTAGGTTAATTGTATTCGGGATTTCAAACATTTTTGGTGGACTTTGGTTTTCATTTGCAGTGTTTGCTTGACCTATAAATTCATTAATATCTAACCGCTGTGACTCGATTGAAGCGATTAAGCCAAGGTTACCATTACCTTCAATAAAAGGAATTAAATTTTTAATCGCACCATTAAAAATAAAATCTGATCTGTTAGTTTTAGCTGATAGGTTTTTGGTGGCAGCATCATTTCCTATTAAAACAATGTCGCCAGAAATGTTTTTATACGTAATGGAATCAGTTTTACTTTTATAAAATACGTTAGCAATATTTAATTCGCCATTTGTATTTTCCAAATCAAATTGACTTGGGTTATATTCAATGTCGGTAAACTTTATTGAATAATTGGTGTTAAACCCAATCTTACCTCCCATTTTATCGACTCCGTTAAAGTTAAAAAACTGATGAAATGAGCCTAAATCTAAATCGCCTTCCATTTTACCAATAAATGTTGGTATGTTAAAGTTAGTAATTTTTGTATTGCCACTAAATGTACTTTTTAATAGTTGTAAAGAAAATTTTGAAAACTCTAATAACTCAAGTCTTTTACTTTGCTTATTTTGGTAATGACCATTAAGATTTATGTTTGTTAAACTTAAATTAGATTCGATTTGGGTAACTTTTCCGTTCTGAATTGAAAAATCGGCTTGAATAGACGGCATTTTAGTTTTTGACATTGGTCCTGAGATACTTGCATTAAAATCAACCAAACCTTGTCCTTCATATTTTTTAGAAGCTTCAACTGAATTATTTAAGATGGTTTTTGCCAGTTCGTCTAGCTCAATGTTTTTACCTTTTAATTGAATATTCATATTTACAGAATCTATAAGGCCTGTAATTTGAAAAGGCATTTTTTCAATGGTTAAGTCACCTTGTTGAAAAATGTATTCTTTTTTAAGGATATTAATATGTAAATTAAGGTCCAAATGGGCATTTTTTTGCTTGATTAATGAAAAAGAATTTGATTTAAGTTTAGTTATAAATAAATCAGACCTTGATTTTAAGTTGTATTCTGTTTCAGAAAAATCACCTTCAAACTCTGCCTTATTTATGTCAATTAAATAAAATTGTTGAGTTGCTATATTGGCATATTCAAACTTTAAATTACTAACCTTAAGCCATTCTAGCTTAAAATGAAAATGACCGTCTGAAGTTGAGTCTGAAGATGTTTTTGTAATTAAATAATTAACGTCACCTTGTTTTGATGTTTTTATTTTTAATACGCCATCAATAGCTTGCACATTTTTGACTTTATAATTTTCGTTCCAAATGTCCCAGATATTAAAACTTAAGTACAAATTTTTGGCATATAAAAGTGTGTCGTCACTTTCAATTGTTTTGTAAGCGTCTTTTATTAATACTTTTTGAAAATCGAGTGAAGCATAGGGGAAATTTTTTAAAATTGACAAATCAATGTCTTGCACCTCAACTTTAGTGTTTAGGTGTTTGTTGATTTCTGAAATGGCATATTGTTCAATATCATCTTCATAAATTTTAAGCAAAATAGTTCCCAACGTAACCAAAAACAAGGTTACAAAAAAGGTCCAAAAGGCCATTTTTTTTAAGAAGTTAAATGTTTTTTTAAGCATATTAACCAACTCAGGTTGTAATTAACCAAAGTTAGGTAAATACATAGTGTAAATATTGACTTTTGTTACAGTTTGTTAACGGTTAAAAGTTGATTAGTCTGGATTTTCACGTTTAACCAACAGGTTTTTTTATTTATAAATATTGTACTTTTACAACATGCTAAACATTTTTACCCCCGAATATTTTATGAAAGAAGCCTTAAAAGAGGCTCAAAAAGCATTTGACAAAGATGAAGTGCCGGTTGGTGCCGTTATTGTTTCGAATAATACAATTATTGCACGCACTCATAATTTAACTCAACAATTAAATGATGTAACAGCCCATGCCGAATTAATGGCAATCACATCTGCTACAGAAGCACTAGGAGGAAAATATCTCTCCGATTGTCAATTATATGTCACACTAGAACCCTGTGTCATGTGTGGAGGTGCATTATTTTGGTCTCAAATTAGTGCAATTTATTTTGGTGCAACTGATGAAAAAAGAGGTGCAGGAAGATTGTCAGAAAATATTTATCATCCTAAAACCAAAATTGTTAGTGGAATAATGCAAGATGAGTGTGGTGAATTAATTAAAAACTTTTTTAAAGAAAAAAGGTAAGCCAATAATGGCTTACCTTTTTAATATTAATTATTGGGTTTAATAAATTGGTGTAGGAGAAACAGAAACCCCATTTTTTGTACATATCGCAATACAATATTCATTAAAAGACAAATAATACTTTCCATCTTTAACAATGCAGTTATCAATAAATGAAACGTATTTATTTTTTACATCTAATTCGTTTACAAATTCAAAATTGAATACTTTTACACTACAAAAACTACTTGTATAGATTAAAAGGTTATTTATATTGTCATAATTGTAATTGCTACCTCCCTCAATATTAAAGACAGTAATTACATCATTTGCATCAACTTTAACTACTCCGTCAGAACATCCTAAAATAAAACTATTGTCTGCTAAAGATACGATTTCCATTGAGCGGTTACTAAACCATATTTTTTTAGTTTTCTCTATTTTTGATTCCGAAATATTAACTATTGTATAAGTCATTTCTTTTCCGTCATTTTTTAAATCTTTCTCAATTTCTTCCTTATCAGTTAACCCATCAAAATCTTTATATCCGTAATTTTTATCTTCTTCAGTATCACTATCGATTTCTTCAGAAAGGATTATCAATTTTGAATTATCAACTGTGAAAGTAACATTTTGAATATCATCTTCATCAATTTCAACTACAATTGTTTTTGTAATATTGGCTGTGTTCATGTCATAAAATGTGAGTTTTTTCTCATCATATAATACAAATGTTGAGTTATCATCACTCACAAAGACATCTCCTTCTTTTTTAATCTTTCTTTTTACTTGCCAGTTTTCCGTATTCAACACAAATATATCCCAACCTGCAGAGAATAAAAAGGTTTTTCCATCAGGTGAAAATGTATAAATCGAATTGAATGCTTGATCTGGATCTTTTTCTAATCTCATCCTGTCTTTAACTTGTAAAGTAACTGCATCTATTATGTATAGAGCATAATTTCCTGCACTATAAACAATTGTTTTTCCATCTGGAGAAATGTTATATACACCTCCAAATGCATTTGAATTAACTCCTATTCCAATGAATAGAGAAAGTACTATTATTTTTAAATTTTTCATAATTATTATTTTGTTTTTATTTATTTATTTTAGTCCTTGCTAATTTTATTTAAATGAGCTATATTTAACAACTAATTCAGTTCTGTTTTTCACCTTTAATTTTTTATAACAACTACTTAAATGTGTGCGGACAGTATTAGTAGAAACATGCAAGTTTTTACCAATTTCTTCATTAGATTTACCCTGTATTAAAACCGATATTACCTCTTGTTCTCTTTTTGTTAAACTATTTTTCATAAACAATGATTATTTGTTTGATGGGTCAAAACTACTGTAAACCTTAACCTTTTTTGTCATCCAAAAGGATGATTTTTAGTCTTTTTGGATGAAAACACAAATGATTAATTATATTTAGCCCATGAAACAAATTTTAACATCTATACTTCTGCTTTTATCTTATTTTTCAATCAGTCAAAATGATAAAATATTGAATCTCAAAAATGCCGTTGATACTTTGTTTTTTACAGATAAAGAAGAAGGGTTAAAATTGAGTAACCAAGGGTTAGAATTGTCATTTATTGAAAATGACACCTTTTACATTACTTATTTTTTAGATCAATCTGGAGAGCTTAACAGAATGGCCGGAGATTATGATTTAGCGATTAAACAGTTAAAACAATGTTTAAATTATAAAGTTGGTTGGGAAGACTTAAAAGATTTATCATTGACATATAATAACCTTGGAAAAGCTTATAATCAAAAAGGAAATCATGAATTGGCACTTTTTAATTTTATTGAAGCCCTAAAATTAATGGAAGAAGATGAAAACTTAATTGGCCAGGCTTTTTACCTAAATAATATTGGAACTGTTTGTGATTTGCAACACGATTATTTTAAAGCATTAGACTATTATAAACAATCTCTTAATATTAAATATGCACTTCAAGATTCAAGTGGAATTGCTGCGAGTTCAACAAATGTTGGTATCACCTATTTTAATTTAGGTGAATATGAAAAGGCAATTAACTATCATCAAAAAGCTTATGAATTATATAAATTAGGTTCAAACATTACTAAAACAGCCCGAACTTTAAGTAACATTGGCAAATCTTATGTTGAACTTGGTAAATATAATCAAGCAAAAAAATATTTTAATAAAGTTGTTTTAATTGAAAATCAAATTGAGGACGAACTCCTTAAAATTACATTTAATAATAATTTAGCCGAATTATATTTAAAAGAAAACAAATTAGATTCTGCCCAATTTTTTAATGATAAAAGCAAAATTTTAGCAAAAGCATCTAACTCATATAAAGGGCTAATGAATGCGAGTTTTGTTCAATCTAAAATTTATGAGTCTAATAATGACTTTAGGTTAGCTCTATTTGAAGAAAGAACAAGGGCATTATACAACGACTCTATAGTAAATGAAGCAACCGTTTATGCGGTTGCCGATATGGAATCAAAGTATAATTTAGCAAAAAAAGAAAAAGAGATTCAAAATAAAAACTTTCAAATCCAAAAACAAAAATTGGAACAAGAAAAAGAAGCGAATCAAAAAAAGTTTTATCTCGCATTACTTGTAGCTGCACTTATTTTAATGGGATTACTTTACTTTTTTTATATTAAAAAGAAGCAAATTAATACGTTATTATTAACTCAAAATAATTTAGTTAAAAATAAAAATGAATCATTAGAACAAATAAAACAAGAATTAATGACTGAGTTAGAAGATAAAACAGAAATATTAGAAAAAGTTTTTACTAAAAATCAATCTAAAAATTTACCCCCCGAATTGTTGAGTCTTAGTAAGCGAGAAATGGAAGTGTTAGCTTGTTTGGCCCTAGGTAATACAGATCAAGAAATTGCTGATAAGTTATTTATTTCAAAATCTACGGCAAAAACGCACTTACGCAGAATTTACAGTAAATTACTTGTAAACGGTAGAGGTGGTGCAGTTGCAATTGCTCATAAGTATGATATTATTGGAAATATTGCGGCTTAAATAAAATTATTTATTACACAAATGTTTTGTTATCATTACCTTTGCACAACATGCCAACACAAAATCAAAAATTAACATTCTCTAAAAATGAGCGCTTATGCTCTAAAATAATAATTGATGAGATTTTTGAAAAAGGAAAAAAGGTAAAGTCTTTTCCGTTTATAGTGACTTACCTTCCCATTAATTCTGAAAATTGTGAGTGGGAAAACCAAGCTAAAATTGTGATTGCTGTCCCTAAAAAAAAAGTAAAACTTGCAGTAAATCGTAATGTATTAAAAAGAAGAATAAAAGAAGCATACCGACTTAATAAACAACCTTTTTATACTGCTTTAAAAGAAAAAAACTCCCATTTGGCATTGTTTTTAGTCTATATTGGAAAAGAAAATGAAAATTTTAGTTACTTAGAAAAAAAATTAAAACTACTTTTAACAGACATTCAAGATAAAATATGATGACAACACTCAAACAACTCTTCTTCTTTTTTATATTTATTTTTTCTTCAGCTTTATTTGCGCAAACAGATGAAGATTTGGATAATTCAAATTTCGAAATTCTAAAAAACTTAGAATTATTTGAAATGGTTTACAAAAATGTGGATTTATACTATGTTGATGAATCTAATCCTGGTGAATTAATGCGAACTGCTATAGACGCTATGCTTGCCGAACTTGACCCTTACACCAATTATATTCCAGAATCAAAAATGGAAGACTATAAA
>Ga0316206_1001498_pt1 | contig 20268 bp, 18 predicted proteins | sample 6monthpyrite_MG_FD_204942 | JGI IMG/M metagenome (GOLD analysis project Ga0316206, IMG submission 204942) | Microbial mat bacterial communities from mineral coupon in-situ incubated in ocean water Damariscotta River, Maine, United States -... | ecosystem: Environmental > Aquatic > Marine >... | reverse complement strand
AAATTATAAATTAGATTTAGTCAATATCATCAAATACGCAATTAAAATGATCTTTTTTCTTATTATTCCAATCAAAATTGGCCTTCTTGGCCTTGCTTTCTTTGAATTTATAGGGAGAAAAACTTTTATCTTGAGAATAATAAAGTGTATTTAAATATTTTGTTAAAAAGTTATACATTGTATGGGCACCATCTTGTAGATTTTCAAATTTTTTGAAAGTGGTGTAAAACATTGCGGTTTTATCTTCATCGTTATCATTTGTTCCTTGAGAAATAGATAATTGGTAACCTTTTTTTGATTGAGCGATACTTAAGGTGACTTCTAGCTCATCTACTGATGCAGTACCATTGTCTGCAATATAAATAACATTTCGATTGAGTTCACAATAAAGTTCTTGTTTATTATCAATCTTAGAGATTTGCTCCCCCGTCAATTCTAGTGAATGGTGTTGTAATTGGTTATTAATCTCCACTGATCTGTCGCTATCTTCATAATCAGTGTGGATAATATTCAATTTAAAATTTTTGTTCAGCTCTACAGAATAAACATTCGTAGTTAAGCTTGTTAAAACGGCAAGAGCGAAAATTAACTTCATTTTTTTCTCCTAGTTAAGTTAAGTCGTTCTTGTATGGTAAAAATTATCTAGCAGTCAATGATATTAGTCGTCCTTACGCTAAATGTGTGGCTTAACCTGTGGCAAAGATTATTGTCACGACTCTAATCTTTGCCAAATAATTTATAATGGTGCTTGTAAAAATTCGATATTTTTAATTTGTTGGGCCAGTGCTATTTCTTTTTCGTTGAGTAATTCACTAAGCTTAAAGATGTTTGCAGCATCATCAATTAATGAAACGAGGTAATATGGGTATTGGTACGCGGGTACCTATCGCGATTTTAAAAGCTTAGGGAATTTGACACTTATGGGTGGGAACTTAATAAAAACCCGCTCTATGGTGTAGCAACATAATTTAGATCTGGAATAAAATCATTGTGAGCGAGATCGGTTTTCTTTGAGAATCCTTTTTCAATTTTTCTTCCTGTTTGATAAAATAAGTCATCAATATATGTCTTAACTTTTAAGCCTGTTTTAGTGACTCTTTTTTCGACAAGGAACTTGACCATTTCGTAAGACCTCATCATTACTCCTGAAATAGGGGGAGGGGCCTTGTAATATAAGACAATTTTTTTTAGTCAGATCTGTATAAATAATATTTTCGTTCATTGGATCTCCTGCAGTATGATCCTTGATGATGTTCAAAATATATCATCAATCTCAGGGGATACTTCCACCAACGGTTTTCTACCTGCCCCTTTTTTTTCTTCATAAATGGTACGAGTAGAAATAATTAGGAGTGAAAAAAAGAGATTTCTTTCCCCCACACGACAACTGCATCGTAGACATTGCGGAGAGATGTCTACGATCTCCCTCGTTTAAATTATTATAAAGAAGTCATCATTGCGACTTCTATTTCATCTCTATAAAAAAACTTTTTTCATTATCAAATCCTCAATTGATATTAAAGTTGAGCATGAATATTTCATATTTTTTTTATGAAACGCGCACAAAACAATTTATTTTTATATTAAAAAAGAAAAGAGAATTTATATGTTTTAAAAATAGCATTTATCTCTTTTTTAATTTCTGCCAATATCAATTGTCAGTCTCTATCAATTGTATTAAATTGCCTTTAACTTTCGACTGAAGAGAGGGGCAGGCAAGAATTAAATCGTTAGAGAATCGAGAAAATAGTGCCAACAAAAAAATCTAAAACCATTCAGCTAGATTTATTCACCAATCGCGGCAGGGGCGGTAGGCGCACGGGTGCGGGCAGACCGCGCAGCAGAGATTCTCTGCAATGGCATCATACGCGCCCCGATTTTAAACCGAGTCAGCCCCTGCATATCAATGTCAAACTGATTAAGGGGCTGCCCACCCTGCGCGCAAAAAATAAATTTAAGTTGATTAAGAGAGCGATTTTAAAAGCGCGAGAGAGAGGTTTGCGCATCATTCACTTTTCCATTCAGAGCAATCATCTTCATTTGTTAATTGAGAGTGAAAACAAACGTCAGCTAGGGCGTGGCATGCAGAGCTTTTGCATGAGCTTGGCGCGCAGTTTGAATGGTTTTTTAAAACGCCAGGGCAAGGTCTTTGTGGAGCGCTACCACCTGCATATTTTAAAAACGCCGACTGAGGTGAGAAATGCTCTTCGCTATATTTTTATGAATTTTGCCAAGCATACGCGCACGCCCCATCGCTTTGATGCATACTCCTCGTTGATTTGTTTTCCGGAAAAAATTAAATTGGGTCTGGCGCGGGTGAATACCTATGCCATATTTAAAAATAAATTAAAGCGACAGAAATTTAAAGAAGAAATGAACTTGTTACTTACTCCTGCCCAGAGTTGGTTTCTCAACTTTGGTTGGAAAATTGTCAAGTGAAGAGTGAGAACTTGGGCCTAGAGGTTTTATAGGCCGATTGTTAAGAGAGACTTCAATCCACCAAAATTCATTATCAGTATAATTTTCGAAGCTGGAACTTTTTGCAAGGTATTGCCGAATGAATCGCGTTGAATTTTCGTTAAGACCCCTTTTCCACCACCTCAGGTTGCTCTAGCGATATAGGCAATGACAGGAACTGTCATCTTTTTCGCTTTCTCGGCCGTTTTAAAGTGAACCGCCACAATGTCGTGTGCTAATTTGGAAGGATATTTTTTGGGTCTGTTTTGAGTCTGCCGAATTCAATAGTGATTTTACTCACGATAATTTTATTGCCAATATTTTCTATATTACTAAGCCGTAGATCGGGTCTTTATTAAGTTCCCATTCTTTAAGGCGAAAGTACGCCCGAAATTATTAATATTACCGGCAAAGAGCTTCGGGCGCAAAACGAGTTGAATTGTTCCACGAAAGAATTTAATTCAAGCAAAGCTAAGCTAAGGGCCAAGGCCCAATTTGAGAAAAATGTTTTTTCTAGAAAAGACTATATGGAGCTATTTAAGAGCATCTCAAGCGCAACGGGCAGTAAGGTTTTAAAAGATGGATTAACTCAAAGAATATTTAATAAAGTAGTAGAGAAGAGGCAAACCAAGTATGTTTTTGGGTCAATTAGTTTTTATTAGGGTTCCTGCGTGCCGAAATTAGATGGTCGTTAAATGTTTAGAATCGCGATAGGTACCCGCGTACCGATGGCCGAATTAAGGTGAATTTAAAAATAACCGAATGGGGACCAATAGATAGGCAAAATCAAGGGGTCCTTTATGAAATTTATGGTGTTTATTTTTATTCTATTTTCAAGTCATATCAATGCAGATGATAATTTAATATGCTTTGTAGGTGAAAAAAAAGCTCGAGAAGGAGCGACAGAAGATGATTATATGGAATTTTGTTACGGTAAAGATAAGAAACTTAAACATCGCCAAGCATATATTGTTAAAGAGGGTGGTAAGGTGGTGGAAACGGGCGAGTATCAGAATGGCAGGAAAGTTTATATGAAAAGAATTCAATATGCAGATAACGGTTTTAAAACAATAAAGGCCGTAACTAAAAATCCTAACTATAAGAGCAAACATCAAGCGAGAGAAGATATTGAAAATAAAGTCGTCCCACTTAGCGAGCTAACTTGCGGGAAGATTGACGACGACAAGGTTTTATGTCCCGATGGAATCTATGTTAGAGATAATGCAGTCAGAGTTGGGCAGATAGAGCTAGAGGCCAACTCATCAGCGACTCATGTCTATAAAGTAAGAGATGGAAAAACTCCAATGAAAGGTCATACATTATATTCCATGCCAAAAGCATCAGTTACCAAGAGAAAGCGGTAATTTATTTGTTTATAGAGGGCGGTCTTACAGAGTAGGGGCAAAATGTCGCTGGGTATTTTGCTCTTTGATTGGCCCTCTGTTCCAATATGACCCCGTGTGTTTGAATCAGGAATTCTAACTATTTGAAATTAGGTTAATCTTTTTTGGCATTGTCCTTGCTTTACTTATGGTGAGTGGCCAGGAAGGCTTCAATCAATGACTTAAGGATGAGTATATGTTGTTTTTAAATAAGACTCTTGTGTTTTGTTTAGCTACGGTTGTATTTTTTGACCCCTCTTTGGCAAATGCCGGGGGGGTTAAAAAATTTAAGGCCGCCAAACCAGTTCAATTACAGCGCCGTTTTATTATTCGTTATAAAGAAAAAGTCTCGGGGCAGCGCCATGCTTTAGCGGTCTCCCGTCGACAGGGCATTAAAATTTTTAGGAAAGGTTATGCTCGACACCAGTTTAAGGATTTAGAAAAGTCCCTGCAGGATGACGACCCATCGATTGATTGGATTGCGCCAGATTTGCTCTTGCAAGCGCAATGGGAACCGGGAGATGGGGCGACGCAAATGGACCCCTTGTATCGCCAGCAATGGCATTATTTTGCTAGCTTTGGCATCTCCCTGCCCCAGGCGTGGGACCTCACCACCGGCGATAGTGGCATTGTGGTGGCGGTGGTGGACACAGGAGTTTTGCCGCATAAGGATCTACAAAACAAATTATTGCCCGGTTACGATTTTATCAGTGATGGCCATATGGCCAACGATGGGGATGGCCGCGACGGCGATGCCCATGATCCCGGGGACTGGATAGGGTGGGGTGAATGCGAGCAAAGGAGTCGTCAAGATTCGAGCTGGCATGGCACCCATGTAGCGGGCACTATTGGCGCCAGCTCCGGCAATGGGCAAGGGGTCGCTGGGGTCAGCTGGGCGAGCAAGATTTTACCGGTGCGGGTGTTGGGAAAATGCGGCGGGTACACCTCGGATATTGCGGATGGGGTTAAATGGGCGGCCGGTGTGGCAGTGCCAGGAGTGCCGCATAATCCGCATCCCGCCAAAGTTATCAATCTCAGTTTGGGTGGGGTGGGGAGCTGTGGTGCGGCCATGCAAGGGGCGATCAACCAGGCGCTTAATCGCGGCGCCGTTGTGGTGGTGGCAGCGGGCAATGCCAACGCCGACTTAGATTTTAACGATTATACCCCGGCGAATTGTAGCGGTGTGATTGTGGTGGCGGCGACCAATCGCCTGGGAGAGCGCGCCTCCTATAGTAATTTCGGAGCGCGGGTGGATGTCGCGGCACCGGGTGGAGATGCTTTTGATCAGGTGCTCTCGTTGTCAAATAGCGGTGCTACTGGCCCGGCCCAAGATACTTATAAAGGTTATCGGGGAACTTCTATGGCGACGCCCCATGTGGCCGGTGTGGCCGCCTTAATCTTCGCTTTGGTGCCCAATTTAAACCCGCAACAGGTTAAAGAAATTATTTTGCAGGGAGCAGATAGTTTCGGTCATTCCTCCGATTGTACTACGGAGACCTGTGGCGCCGGGTTGCTGAATGCTTTTCAGGCGCTTTTGCTGGCGCAAAAGACCTCTCCCGTGGCCGCCACTCCCTTACCTGTGAATGCACCGCCAAGGGAGAATTACACCGCCATTGCCAAGATTCGCGACGACGAGGGGGGCGGTGGTTGTGGCAGCATCGATGTGCATGGCGATGGCCCTGGCCAAGGGCCAAGTCTCCTGCTGGGATTTTTTCTCATCGGCCTATGCGCGAAATTGGGAAAAAAGGCGAAAACATTTTGACACCAGTGGCAGTTTGCGTAGGGGGGAGTGAGTAGGTGGTAAAACATTAAAGTCCATTATCACCCGTTTTTAATGGTGGCGCTTGGCGTTTACCTTTTTGGTCAGTAAGTTGCATAGAACCCGAGCTATTAAGACTTCGAGAACAAGGATGAACACTCGAACCAATATTTTTAGCGGGGAGATAACTATGTCTACAAAAAGGCTTTTACCTTTTTTGGTGTTTGCAGTGTCGCCATTATGGGCACAATATAGCAGTTCGGGGGCGATCAACCGGGGTCAGATTTCGCTGGAAAAAAATCGGCCGGCGCCCCAGGCGAAAAAAAGAATAGAAAAATTTGAAGTCACCGGCTCGCATATTAAAAGAGTCGATATTGAAGGGCCATCGCCCATTCGCACTCTCGACAGCGACTATTTGCAAACCACTGGGCATAATTCCGTGGCCGATGTGTTGAGAGATATATCCGCGAACTCCTTCGGCTCCAGGCGCGAGCAATCCGGTAGTTCAGTCGCCGGAGTCGCCTCGGTTAATTTAAGAGGATTAGGGGCGAATAGAACCCTGGTTCTCTTAAATGGCAGAAGGATCGCAAAAGATGGTATTGCCGGCACCCCAGACTTAAATCTCATTCCCATGATAGCGGTGGAGCGTATCGACATCTTAAAAGATAGCGCCTCGGCAACTTATGGCTCCGATGCCATCGGCGGCACCATCAATGTCATCACGAAAAAAGATTTTAATGGCTCCGAAGTGAATATGCGCCAAGACATCATCAACGCTCGAGGGGGCAATAAGCGGACTGTCTCACTGGTTCATGGCGCCTCTAATTCCAAGGGCAATATCGTCTCCTCCATTCAATATAGAAAAAATGAGAAAGTCTTTTCCCGCGACCGAGAATGGTCAAAAGAGGGATCTTCAAATTTTAGCCCGCATACCAATGTCAATGTCGGGGATGGCAATGGTTATAAACCCGGGCCCGGTTGTCCCAGTGCGAACGTCAGCTCTAGGGATGGCCGTTGCAAATTTAATTTCGCCAATTTTTCTACGGAAACTCCGGAAATTGAACAGGTGAATATTTTTACCAATGGTGCCTACGAGGCCAATGGCAATATAAAGTTTTTTGGCCAGGCCAATGCCACTTTGAAAAAAACTAATTGGCAATACGCTCCAGGGACGGTGAATACCAGTTTGCAAGGGGCCTTTGTGGACGCGCAAAATTTACCCGGGCATACCGCTGGTGAAGCCGTTAATATTTTATGGAGATCGTTGCCCTTGGGCAATAGAGTTTCTGAAACCAAGACCACCGCTTTTGGCGGTACGGTGGGCACTACCGCTTATCTCTCGGATACCTGGGACATCACAGTGAGTGGCGGCACTGAAGTCATCAAACGAGACGATCGCTCGCCAGAGGGTTATGCCAATGCCGATAAACTCAAAGCGGTTTTAGAGTCCGGGCAATACAATGTTTTTAATGGCACAGGTGCCATTCCAGAGGATGTGCGCTACGAAACATGGGAAATTATGCAGTCGGAAATTACCCATGGAGAGGTTAAAGGCAGTGGCGAGCTGATCACTTTACCAGGTGGCGCCGCCGCTATGGCGTTGGGAACAACGTATTCATACGAAAAATTTACCGATACTTTCGATCCGCTTTCCACCGCGCAAAAAGTGACCGGTGGTGGCGCTGGCAGCAATGGGTACGGCACCAGACAAGTGCTGGCAGCGTATTCCGAATTGTCCCTACCTTTGCATAAAACTTTTGAACTGCAATTCGCCGGTCGCTATGACCGTTATTCAGATTTTGGCGATACCCTCAACCCAAAAGTGGCGCTCAAGTGGAGGCCCACTCCGGTGCTGATGTTTAGGGCGTCCGCGGGTACAGGCTTTAAAGCGCCAGATATGGTGGATATGTATAATGGTGGCTCGGCCGGTTTCCCAACATTTATCGATGCCAAAGGTTGTGCTGCAGGCATCGCCGGCGCCTGTGATCCCCAACAATACCCAGTTTCCTCCAGTGGCAATACCGGGCTCAAGGAAGAAAAATCAAAATCCCTCAATGTGGGGGTTGTGGTGCAACCAGTAAAATCTTTTAGCGCTGGGGTAGATTTCTTTTTTATAAAAATGAATAATGTTGTTGGCATCAATTATAATGATTTAACCGCAGCGGAATTGAGTGGTGTCAATCTCGGGGATTTTAATACCCAGGTGACGAGAGCGTCTGATGGTTCCCTGGAAAGTATCTCCAGCCAATTGCAAAACTTGGCGGAGAGAAATGTCCAAGGCATTGACTTTAGCATGGATTATAATCGCGTGTTTAAATCCATCGGCGCGGTTAAAATTAGAAATGAATTTTCCTACTTGTTAAAATTTGCCGAACAAGGTTTTCCGGGGACAACTTTTACCGATGTCTTGGGAGATAATGGCCGCCCCAAATGGAGAAATAATTTAGACCTGGAATATGGCCCCACGGAAGCACTGCACTTTGCTCTCGCCTTCAATACCACCGGCAAACATAAAAAGTTTAAACCAGAAGAGGGTGAATTAAGAATCTTCACGCAAATGGACGCCCAAGTCTCTTATAGTTTTAAAGTGGGCATGAAAATTAGTGGGGGTGTGAAAAATGTCTTCGGTGCAACACCTCCCTTGGACTTTACTAATACCAATAATAAATTAGACGAAACAATCTACGATCCCATAGGTCAGAGATTCTTCGTCGCCTATAAACAAAATTTTTAAAGGAGAGTTCATGAAGAAACTTGTGATGCTTTTGGCGATCACCTTGGTGCCGCAAATTTTTGCCAATACGGATAAAACTGGTGTTGCAAAAGTTATTGGTGAGCAAGGCAAAGTTGGCGACGCAGCTCGTGCCAGTCAAAAAAAAATTGATAAAATTGATGATGAAACACGGGTCGCCTTAATGCAGTACCGGCAAGCTATGAAAGAAATTGAAAATGCCCAAATCTATAACGCCCAATTAGAGAAAATACTTGTCAATCAAGAAAGTGAAAAAGCATCAATCGCGGGGCAAATTGATTCCTTAAAGGCGACCAATCAAGGCATCTTTCCGTTAATGTTAAAAATGGTCGAGACGGTGGAGGCATTTGTCGCCGCAGATTTGCCCTTTTTGTCAGCGGAAAGATCAAAGAGAGTGAGTGATCTCAAGTCTTTAATGGACCGTGCAGATATCTCCACCTCAGAAAAATTTCGCAGAGTTCTCGAGGCCTATCAGGTGGAAAATGAATATGGACGCACTATTGAGGCCTATAGAGGAATTCAAAAACGGGGTGGTCAGGATCTGACGGTGGACTATCTAAGAGTTGGCCGGGTGGCGCTTATTTATCAAAGTTTAGATGGTAAAATCACCGGTCTGTGGAATCAAGAGAAAAAAACATGGCAAGATTTGGGATCTGAATTTAAAAAAAGTGTGCGCGATGGACTGGCGATGGCGCGAAAACAGCGCGCCCCTCAACTGCTTAAATTACCCATCACTGCCGCGCAGGGGGTTTTATGAAAAATATCTATCTTATCTTCTTTATACTCTTTTCCTGCAAACTCCTCGCGACAGCGACCCCGACCCCGACCTCTGCAACGGATCGCTTGGCACAACTTCTAAAGGAGGTGAAGGTTGGTAAAGAGGCGGCGAGAATCGTTGCGCAAAAGCGGGAAAAGGTGTTCTTGCAAAAAAGGCATCGCCAAAAATCTTTGCTTTTAGCGGCGAAAAAAAATCTTAAGAGGCTCAATGAGCGCACACAACAATTGACCACAACATTTGAAAGCAATGAAAAAGAATTGGCGACACTAGAAGAGAAATTAACGATCACCGCCGGAACATTGGGGGAGATGTTTGGCGTGGTCAAACAAGTGGCGGGAGACTTTAAAGGGCAATTTGAAAACTCTATTATATCCACACAATTTAAAGGTCGCGATCAACTCATGAATGATCTTGCACAAAGAAAAAAACTGCCAACTATTTCTGAAATCTCCAGACTTTGGTATGAAATGACGAGGGAAATGATTGAATCGGGAAAAATTGTAGCTTTTAAGGATGACGTTGTTTCGCCATCGGGACATAAAGCACAACAGGAAATTATCCGCATTGGCAGTTTTAATCTCATCGCCAATGGCGAATATCTTAGCTACCTAGGATCCACAAAACAAATTATAGAATTGCCACGACAACCACAGAACAAATACCTCGCCATGGCGGCCGACTTCGGAGTATTAAAAGCGGGGTATAGTGCCTTTGGTTTAGACCCATCACGAGGCGCTATCCTCTCAATGTTGGTGCAAGCGCCAAGTTTTCAGGAGAGAATCGAACAGGGGGGCGTGGTTGGTTATGTTATTTTAACATTACTTTTTATCGGATTAATATTAGTGGCGGAGAGATTTGTGGTGCTTTTTAAAGAAGATCAGAAAATTCAGCGACAATTATCTTCGGAAAAACCATTGGACGACAATATCTTGGGCCAGCTGATGAAAATATTTAACGCTTACAAAGATAGAGATAGTGAAACTCTCGAATTAAAATTGGAAGAGTCCATCATCAAGGCAACGCCTAAACTGGAAAGAGGTATTTCTAGTATAAAGATTCTTTCGGCAGTGGCGCCTTTGCTCGGGCTCTTGGGAACCGTCACCGGGATGATTGCAACTTTCCAATCGATCACTTTGTTTGGTACTGGTGACCCAAAATTAATGGCGGGAGGTATTTCAACCGCTCTGATCACCACCGTTTTAGGCCTGGTCTGTGCCATTCCTTTATTGCTCTTGCATAATGTCGTCTATACAAAATCAAAAAGGTTGATGCAAATTTTAGAAGAGCAAAGTGCGGGTTTTATGAGTTTAAAGGTGGAAAATGAGTGAGTCATATGAGCTCGTCTCCGACTTTTTGGCGGCCGGGGGAGATGTTTTAAAAATCATTTTTGTCGTCACATTTTTATTATGGGTGCTGATCATAGAGCGCTTTATTTTTTATAAATATAAATGGCCCGAGTTGCTTAAAGAGATAGAAAATTCTTGGCAAGAGAGAGCGGATAAGGGGAGTTGGTTTGCCCATCGAGTGAGAGAGTTTCAATTGTCCACTGCGGATATGGCATTGCAGGCGAATATAGGGTTGATAAAAACTTTAGTCGCGCTTTGCCCTTTATTGGGACTTTTGGGAACTGTCAGCGGCATGATTGCCGTTTTTGATGTGATGGCCTTGACGGGAACGGGGAATGCACGGTTAATGGCATCCGGTATTTCTTTGGCGACGATTCCCACTATGGCGGGGATGGTAACCGCCTTGTCGGGGCTCTATTTTGGCAATTTATTCGCCGGCAAGTCTAGTGCGGCAAAGCTGGTCTTAGAAGAAAATTTACCGTTATCAATTTAATAATATACCGTTTGGTTTAATGGGAGAGTATCATGCGTAAAAAAAGAGTCACCGCCAATGAAGAGGCCACTGTGGACTTGACTCCGATGTTAGATGTTGTTTTCATCATGTTGATCTTCTTTATCGTGACAACTTCTTTTGTTAAAGAGTCTGGCATTGATGTTGCTCGACCGAGTGCCGCTACTGCGCAGAAAAAGCAAACGGCGAGTATTTTAATTGCGGTTAATAATAATGGAGATATCTGGATCGATAAAAGAAAAATTGATGTGCGTTCGGTGCGCGCCAATGTCGAGAGATTACATGCAGAGAGCCCCGAGGGCAGTGTTGTCATCCAAGCGGACAAGGCCTCCAAGACTGGGACATTGGTTAAGGTTATGGATCAAGTTCGCCTCGCCGGTGTGACAAATATTTCTCTGGCGGCGACCCAAGGGGCACCCTAATGCGGCTGCTTATTGCCTGCGGTCTCGGGCTACCCGTCACCTTTGCGCTCTTCTTATTTATGGCGAATTTAATTCAGATGAATAATACTCTCAGCAAATCATTCGACGGTGAAAATTTTATCGAATTCATTCGCTCCGTTCCCAATGATCAGCTGCAGGCGAGAAGAAGGTCCCTGCCTAAAAAACCACCGCCAGCAAGTGAAACCCCGCAAATGCCGAAACTCGCCATTAAACAGGACGCCACGGCACAAACGACTAAGTTAGCGATGGATATGCCGCTTTTGGCAGCGCCACTGAGTCTTGGCGATGGCCCTTATTTAGGTGGTGGTACGGCAGCTGCTGGCGGCGCAGGGGGAGATGGCAATGTTATTCCCCTGGTCAGAGTCGCGCCACAATTTCCGCGCAAAGCGGCCATGGCCGGGAAAGAGGGTTGGGTGCAATTAAGTTTTGATATAACCGCCGAGGGAACCGTTGCCAACGTGCAATTATTGAATTCCAAACCACGACGCTTATTCGATCAGGCGGCCACCAGAGCTTTGTATAAATGGAAATATCGACCAAAAATATTTAAGGGAAAAGCGGTGGCACAAAATAACTTGCAGGTGCAAATAGACTTCAAGCTACAAAGGTAAATGATGGTGAGACTTATAATTCTTTTTTACTTTTTGCTCTCTTTATGCGGGAATTTTTCCGCCGCCAGTTTCAATTTTAACAAAGAAGAACTGCAAAGTAGACAATCTGGCCTGACTTCTAAAAGCGTGCAAAAGAGAATCAGCAGGGCCTACCACTATATGGGTAAAAAAGAGTATAAGGACGCCATAAGAATTTTAAAAAATATTACCGATACGGCAGTCAATAGGCCCTTTGAATTGGCAAAAGCTTGGCAGACTTTGGCCTATGCCTACGCACAAAGCGATGATTATCCTCGTGCCAAGGGAGCCTTTTCTAAGGTGCTAGAAATTAATTCATTGCCCTTGGCGCCCACTTTACAATCTTTATTTGCCCTGGCGCAATTGGAAGGGATGGATAAAAATCATCGTCGCGCTTTACAATTAATGCAAGAATGGCAACGTTTAAACACGCAAAAAAACCCCGCCGCCGCTATTTTTATGGCCTCGCTCTATTATGCCTTAAAAAATAATGATCGCGCTTTAGATTTTGTATTAGAGGGCATCAATAATTCCCCCAACCCAAAAGAAAACTGGTTGGTCTTTGCGGTTTCTCTCTTTTATGAAAAAAAGCAATTCGCTCATGCTGAAAAATATTTAAAAAAATTAATCCACTTGAACCCACAGAAGAAAATGTATTGGCGTCAGTTGACGGGTAGTTTATTGAGTCTGAATAAAGAAAGAGAGGCCTTAGCGGTCTTAGAATTGGCCTATAAACTGCAATTATTACAAGAGGAAGCGGAAATTCTCAGTATTGCTCAACTCTATCTGCAAACTGAACTACCCTTCCAGGCGGGGGCCTTGTTACGCAAGGCCATACAAGACAAAAGAGTCGCCAATAATTCAAAAAATAACGAATTATTGGCGGTTAGTTTTATCCAAGCTCGCGAATTAGAGCGGGCGTTAAGGCCCTTAAAATTGGCCGCCCAGACGGCAGAGTCTGGAAAACTTTTTGCCTATCTAGGCAATCTCTATATGCAACAGGAGAAATGGCAATTGGCATTACAGGCGTTCAACCAATCTCTTAAGATAGGAAAATTAAAAAATAATGGCCAAACCATGGTGGATAAAGCAGTGGCACAAATACAATTAAAACAATTTACCCAGGCGAAAAAAGGTCTGGAAAAGGCCTTGCTCTTTCCTAAAATTCAAACCCAGGCGCAAAACTGGCTGAATTATTTAAAAAAAACCAGGTAACAGGCGAGCAATAGTTATTAAGATAAGTTTACATTCCTAAATGACAACCAGGAAATCAGTTTTTAAAAGGTAGCCTCTTTTGCAAAGATTCAATGGTCAATTGCAGTGATTTCTTTTCCTCGTGGATAAAATTCTCAATGGCCTTTTTAAAGAGGGGGTTTTTAATTTGATGGGCACTATAGGTTCTGCTGGGGGTAAAACCGCGGCCTATTTTATGTTCCCCCTGTGCCCCCGCCTCAAAGACGGAAAGTTTATTTTTTATACAAAAATCAATGCCTCTATAATAACACAGTTCAAAATGCAGATTTGGATGATTTTCATGGGCGCCCCAATAGCGGCCATAGAGTCTTTCTTGGTCAAAAAAGAACAAGGCGCCAGCGATCACCTTATCCCCCCGGGTGGCATTGATATAGAGTATATGCTCTTTCATATTATGAAAGACGTTAGAAAAAAAAATTTTATTTAAATAGGGGATGGCGCCCTTTTGAGCAATGGTGGCAAGATAAAAATGCCATAATTCTTGAGCATGAAGTGGTCGTATTTGGTCCCCGCTATACTCGGCGATGGTTATTTCATGTGAAAACAATCTTTCTTTTCTTATTTGTTTGGCCTTTTTGTTTTTCACAGTGCTGAGAAAATCGGAAAAATCTTTATAACCTGGATTCAAAAAATGATATTGCAGGCTTTCGCGGATCAGGTACTCTCTACTGCTAAAAATGGGGATTTCTTTTTCGCATAAAAATAAAAAATGGTTTGTAGAGTAGTTATGTTCGGCATAATAAGCTTCATAAGAGTCGAGCAGCCTGTGGGCAAGGCTTTCGTCAAAGTGTTGCATTAAAAAATGATTGGTTGTCGCCGGAGTAAAGGGAATCATGGAGGTGAGTTTGGGATAATAGTCTAGGCCATGATGGTGATAGGCATCGGCCCAACTCCAGTCAAATATATACTCACCATAACTATGTTTTTTTGCAAAGGAATAGAGAATCGCCAATTTATCAGAGTCTTCTAAGACAAAATAAAGCGGCCCCCAACCACTCTTGGTGGCAAGGGAATCGCTTTGCTCTAGGCCATTAAAAAACCTATAATCTAAAAATACAGGTGTGCTAGCTAGACTATTCCACGTTTTTTCTCCTATGCTGCTAATCGTAGTGTGAATGGTGGTTTTCATTGGGCATCTGGTGCCACTAAATAATCATTTCTCATGATTATTTTCTAACAATTTGTTTGTTCTCAGTCAACAAGGCGACCCCCCCCCTGTAGACGGCCGCTCTCTTTGTTTTTGCGGACTATTCGCGGCAGCTGGTAGCGTAGAGGTCATAGGAATAGCGACTATCGTTAAAAGAAATATGACCGAAGGATCTGGCCTTATCAATATTAAAGCCTTTTATTTTTGCATATAATCTCCTTTTTAAAAGTGTTAAAATTTATTAACATGGTTAAAAAGGAAGAACTCTGACTGTCGTGTTGGAAATTAATCAACGCCTCTGGGAGATAAAACCTTGGCCATGAATATTATTTTTTAGGATGAGGTTTTTATGCAGATAGTATCGAGAATAGCGCCCACACCAAGTGGGTATCTGCATTTAGGGAATGCCTTAAATTTTGTTTTAACGTGGGCGATGGTGCGCCAGGCGGGAGGTCAGCTATGGTTGAGAATCGACGACATGGATGGCCCCCGCTGTCGACCTGAATATGTGGACGATATTTTCTGGGCCTTGCAGTGGCTGGGGCTAGATTACGATAAAGGGCCAAAAGATGCCACCGACTTTTATGCAAATTACTCTCAGCTTAAGAAGATTGATTTTTACCGCTCCAAGCTCAAAAAATTGGCGCATCTTTCTTATGCGTGTGAATGCTCGCGCCAAGATATTAGGCTACTCGCCCATTCCGCTCTTTATCCCGGTACCTGCTTTTCAAAAAAACTAAAATACGATGTGCAAAAACATGCTCTAAGATTACATGTGGACGATGAAGGGTTACGAAAATTATACGGTGATTTTATTCTTTGGCGAAAATTTGATTTGCCCAGTTACCATTTGGTGAGTTTGATCGAAGATCATGTTATGGGAGTGAATTTACTGGTGAGAGGAAATGACTTGCGAGAGTCGAGTCTTTTGCAACAATATTTAGCGAAAAAATTAAAGTATACACATTTTTTACAGGCCAAATTTATACACCATAAAATGATCTTCACCAGCGCGGGTGAAAAATTATCGAAGTCAAACGCTGCACTTTCTCTGCAGGCAATGGCCCAAGCTGGGACCTTGCCAAAGGATATTTTCCAGCGGCTGGCGGGCAGCCTAGGTCTAGAATTTGTCACCGACATAGAGACAGCACAAGACTTTTTACGAGCGTATAAAGCGCGCAGTTTTAGTTGAGAACGAGTTTCGCCAGGACAAAGGGTTGAGCGATGAGAAATTCAAATCTGACGGAAGATTTATCGGCAGAGAATTTCTCTATAAATTCTTGACTAGGTTTCTTGATAAGTTCTCGCTCGATCAAATCTGAAATTTTTGCGGTCTCGTCGTCAACCACCAATAAGGTGGTCTGCGCTAGGTCTAATGAAGAGTCGAGAATAATCAGCGCTCCCCTGGCGATATGCGCTTCTAGGTCGGTAAAAGGGCATTGCTGGATTTGTGTTTGTAATTGTTCTAACGGGGATGGCATAGGCCCTCCTTTGGGCGCCAATTTTTGTTTAAATGTTCTACAATGACCTCAGTTCATAACACCTAATCTGTAATAAGTATCCAATATTAAAGTGCAAAACTTGGCATAAGACTTGCTCCATAAGGGGGAACACGACGAGGGCGATGCGATGCAATTTTGGTTTTTTTTTATTTTCCTCTTTTCCACCTCTTGTGGCAAGTTCAAGGCATCGGACCATAAAAAAGGCATAGGTGGCAGGCAATTTAACAGCACAGATGCGGTTTTTAATGAATATATTATAAATTTTGAGAAACATGCCATCCGTCTAGGCTTGGGATCCGGCTTTAAAGTGGGGGATATCCCCATTAATTTTGGGGACGCTAAGGGGCATTCGGCAATATGCATTAGCTATCAAAACGGTCAGCATGAAGTTCTCATTGATCGCAGCGCTTGGAAGATTGTAAAGAATCGCGAAATCATTGTTTTTCACGAATTGGGCCATTGTAAATTAGAGCTCGACCACGACGATCATAAATTAAAACTGGCCAATGGGTCTTTTAAAACCAGTGTTATGAATTCGCAGTTATTATCCTGGAGACTGTATTTATTTAATGATTATAACGAAGGTTTTTTGCAGGACCTTTTTCTCAAAGATCGCAGTTTAATTGTTAAGGAAATGACTGCGTTGCCGCCTAATACTCTCGAATTTTTCCTAAAATCTGCTCACCAAAAACCTTAGTCTGTAATATTGAGAATTTACTGAGGGTCTATTTGAATAAATTTCATGGCCTTTTTTTTTGCTGATGACAAGGAAGGGTTATTGCGGGATTTTTTCTCCAGAGGCATGCTGGTGTTCACTGGTGTGTAAAAATGATGAGGGCGTAAATTATTGGGGACGGTGGGTCCATCTCAATGTTAAATAGTTAAATTCTCATGAAATAGTTCGCACTGCGCCAATATTTTTCGCGCATGATCGGCAATGAAATGAAGGCTTTAAACTCTGAGGTGTGTTATGCAAATTGGTCGGAAATATTATGCTCTTATTGTTATTACGAGTATGTCTCTAGGCATGGCGGCAGAGGCCAATTTTGGGTTTTGTCGAGAGTTGGTAAAACCCTTTTTCAGTACAAATCGTGCAAAATTGGCCTTGCAAAAGATCGTCGCCAAGGCGGGGGTCCGGGTTAATGGGAGCAGGGCATTTGACATTCAGGTGCGCGATGAGCGCTTTTATCAGCGCGTGTTAGGGGATGCGAATTTAGAGTTGGGAAATACCTATATGGATGGGTACTGGGATGCGCCGGCGATAGATGAGCTGGTGACGAAACTCTATTCCTTGCAGCAGCAAAATGGCGCCGTTAAAACCTTTGCACCTTTATGGCGTGTGCCCGGGTTGGCGCTGCAGGGGTTTGTTAAAAATGGGTACCGCTATCTTAGAGATGCCTTCACTAATCGACAAACAGCAAAACGCTCCGCAAAAGTCAATAAGGAACATTACGATATTGGCAATAGACTCTATCGCATGATGCTCGATCCTACCATGACCTATACCAGTGGTGTCTGGAGGGCGGTAAAAAATTTTACTTTAGAAGACGCGCAAAATACCAAGTACGATCTCTTGGCGCGCAAACTTGATCTTCGGCCGGGCCAGCATGTTTTGGATATTGGCAGTGGTTTTGGCGGTTTTGCTCGTTTTGCCGCCAAACACTACGGAGTGAGAGTGACTGGGATCACCATTTCTAACGAACAACTTAAAGTTGCCAGGGCCCTCTCTGCTGGCATCGCAGGAGTCAATTTTCAATTTAGTGACTACCGAGATATCGCGCACCGTTTTGCAGAAGAGAGCTTCGATCATGTGGTTTCCATAGAGATGATTGAGGCGGTTGGGCCGAAAAATTTGGCGGAATATTTTGCGGCGGCGTCTGCGCGGCTTAAAGATGGTGGCCGATTTGTCATCCAGGCCATTGCCAATAACTCCGATGTGGTGAATACCAACGCTTGGTTTAGCGAACATATTTTTCACGATGGCGTGGCCCCCTCCACCAATCAAGTGGACCGAGCGGCAGCTCGCTATTTTGGCGCCCCGGTAGATCGTCACCGTATAACCGGTGACTACGATAAAACATTAATGCAATGGCAGAAGAATTTTCAAGCAGCTTGGCCAGAGTTGCAAGAACAATACGGTGGTAAATTTAAAAGGATGTGGGATTTTTATCTGCTCTCGGTGGCGGGCGCTTTCCGTTCGAGAGAATTGCAATTAGATCAAACAATTTTTATCAAAGGTGCCACAGCGCAGGCGCGGCGAATACCCATAGTGAGAGCGCTGGCGCCCGCTCAAGAAATGCGCGCGTTGAGGGCCACTGCAGAGGAGCGGGCAGCGCTTAAAGAAGTCTTACAAAATGTTGATACAGAAACAAAATTTGTTAAAGATGCCTTGCTGACTGGACAAAGAGCGAAGCGCGGGAAGGCCCTGCGGCCACTGGCAAAGAATGCTCGTCTTGCTATTATTGGCGCTGGCCCAGGTGGACTGAGTGCTGCGCATAGATTGCGCGAACTCGGTCACACCAATATTACCGTCTTTGAAAAAGAGGCAAATGCCGGCGGCAAAAGCCATACCGTAGATTTTGCTGGGCGCCCTCACGACTTGGGGGCGACTATGGGGGTTCCCCTTAAATATAAGCAAATTGTAAAGTTTGCTAACGCTGAAAAACAGGCCACCATCAATTTTCCAAAAGAGGTGCAATACGATCTCTCCCGGGGTGGTGCCGCCCTTGCACCCTCAACTTGGGACAATATAAAATTAAAGTATCAAGGGTTGCGCTATTTACTTTATAGAATAACGCTGCAGGGGTTTGGCCAACGCTCCCTCGAAGTGCCGGCCATGGAATTGTCCGATCCCTTTGATGTTCTTTTAAAACGCCGTGGATTGGGAGAATTTGCCAAATCTTTAAAATCTTATCTGATTGGGTATGGTTATGGTGGGCCTACCACACCGGCGGTCTTTGCTGCACGTATGTTTGATAGTAATGCTATCTTAGGGGCGGCTTTGGGGCGCCAAATAATGTGGAAGAATGGCACACAACCTATATGGCAGGGGCTGGCATCAACTTTAAATATAAAGGTTCGTGCCCCGGTCAAGAATATTCTGCGCACGCCAGAGGGAGTTCAGATAAATTTAGCGGGAGAGTCGCAACCACTGTCTTTTGATAAGGTGATTTTAGCGATAGACCCCAAGCAGGCGTTGAAAATATTAGATGCTAGCAGCGAGGAAAAATCCGTGTATGCGCATATGCGCACGATGCCCTACGCGACCTTTGCCGTGCGCATGACGGGGTTGGCAGAGAATACGGCCGAGGTGGGTTATTTGCGAGAAAATATGACTTTAGAGCGCATGGGTTCACCGATGGCGTGGATTAAAAGATACCCCGACGACAATCTTTTTATTTTTCATCTCTTTGCGCCAGAAAAATTCTCCGATCAGCAAATTATGCAAAAAATTTCCACCGATATGCAACGCCTTGGCGCTCGCAATATTGTCTTAGAGGATTCTCGTCGTTGGGATTTTTTCCCTCACGTGGATGCGCTGGCGATGCGCGAGTCGTTTTTTTATCGGCGAGCGAACAATCTGCAGGGCCAAAATAATACCGTTTTTGTCAATGAAGCATTGGGTATGAGCACTATGCCGGATGCGGTTGAGCTGGGGCGCAAAGTGGCAGAGCGTTTGGCGAGTGGAGAGTATTAAGCCTAACTAAGAAATTGCTAAAACGGGAAATGACTTCTTTTAACATTTGATATTAAATTTTTTTAAGTTTTTATTATCAATGGGAATTTCCTTTTGATGGCATCGTTTCATAAATATGCTGCGCCAGATATTCTGTGCAAACAAAAATATTCAGATCATGCAAGACGCCTACTGGCCGCCCGGTCATCAATAAGCGAGTCAAAACAGCTTGTATATTGTATAAGGGGACTCCACTCCATACGCAAAGGTCTTGCCGCAGAAGTGGCAATAATTTCTTTTAAAAATGCTGGGCAATTTTGCTAAGAGCAAGGAAATAAATAATTTGATAAGTGATCTTTTCAGTAAATACCCAAAAGGTTTTGTAAATTTTTTTATGAAAGGTGACGATCCTAAACGATCATTATCAACTCATTCGCAAATGAACCCGGTGGTACTTGAAAGTTTTTCTGCGCCATCCTCTGCACCAGAGCACCAGAGCACCAGAGTACCAGAGCACCAGAGTACCAGAGTACCAGAGTACCAGAGCACCAGAGTACCAGAGCACTAGTGTACTAGAGCTAGCGCGCCCCCATCCCCGCCACGCCAAAAATCTTCACACCCTCCCGAAAATT
>Ga0316206_1001495_pt1 | contig 20294 bp, 16 predicted proteins | sample 6monthpyrite_MG_FD_204942 | JGI IMG/M metagenome (GOLD analysis project Ga0316206, IMG submission 204942) | Microbial mat bacterial communities from mineral coupon in-situ incubated in ocean water Damariscotta River, Maine, United States -... | ecosystem: Environmental > Aquatic > Marine >... | reverse complement strand
CGGCCATGAGAATACGCATGATTGATTATGTCGAAAAAATAATTTAATAGTGACTAATAATAATGGGTGACCTGGCAAGCTATCGACTATCTGACTTTATTCTGTTTTCACAAACGACTTATTATCGACAATTTGAACTTTATAATCAGGCTATATGGCCGCTGCATTGTGTGGCCATATTATTTGCGTTGATGATTTTCTACGCGCTCTGGAAAAATCCTGTCTGGGCGGGTCGGGGCGTTGCACTATTATTTGTTGTGAGTTGGGTATGGGTAGCGTTGGCATTTTTATATCAACGTTATTATCAAATTAATGTTGTGGCTGACTGGTATGCGTTCGGTTTTATTCTGCAAGCGGGATTGATTGCATGGTACGGGGTTATAAAAAACCGGTTTACTCTATCCGTAGAAAGTCGACTTGGGGTAAAAATTGGCTCAGGATTATTATTTGTTGCCCTGGTTTTTTATCCTTTTATCACAGTTATATCCGGCCGTAGCTGGATGCAGTTTGAAATGTTTGCTCTTGCACCGGATCCTACGGTTTTAGCGACACTTGCCATTTTGCTTTTTTATAAAGCTTCCATCGTTCTTTATGCAATACCGATTATCTGGATATTATTAAGCGCCATGACATTATTTGGCATGTATTGATCAATGATTATTACGCAGACTACGTATTAGTTGATAAAGATGTTTGGTTTCATCCAGGATGCGTTGTAATACTATATCAAACATCTCATCAGTATCTTTCTTGAGTTGCTCATGGTCACCGATCCTCAAGGATTCTCCTCCTTTAGCAGGGCGCCATTGATTATTGTCAAAGCGATGCAAGGTACAGTAACTACGAGTTTGTGCTGTGAGAGGCCTGATCCTTTGTAACATACTGAATTCCAGTAAATGGAAATACCATAAATATTTTATGCTATGATCTTAGTAGCAATCAAAATAGCATTGTTGTTTAGAGGCAGCCCATGTATATGTACTAAGGTGATAGAATCGGAAAATAATGCAGAATAATAAATCCAATAAACTCAATATAGGGATAATATGCCATCCATCACAGGGTGGAAGCGGAATAGTTGCAACACAGGTCGGACTAGGACTTGCGAAGCGCGGTCACCAGGTTCACTTCATCAGTCGAGCCTTACCCTTCCGCCTGACAGAAAAACACCGTAACATCATATTTCACGAAGTCGATGTTACCAATTATCCACTATTCAAATACCCACCATATACCATAGCACTTGCAGGAAAACTGGCCACCCTTGTCAAGAGCGAAAAGCTGGATATCATACATGTACATTATGCGATTCCTCACGCGGTTTCTGCTTACCTATGCCATCAGATTCTGGGGGAAAATACACCACCAATTGTCACAACACTGCATGGAACGGACGTAACCCTGATAGGGATCGATAGTTCATTTCATGAAATCACTGAACTTGCCCTCAACTACAGCAATGGCCTTACAGCCGTATCCAGATACCTTGCAGAAAAAACTTACTCCTGTTTCAATCTGAATAAGCAAATTGAGGTAATTTATAACTTCATCAATTCTGACGTGCTGCGACCTGATTTGCGCACACCCGAAGCGAGGGCAAAGTATCTGCATGGGAGTGAGTTCCTGATTGGACACATGTCCAATTTTCGTTCGGTAAAGCGGATCCCCGATGTCATTCGTGCCTTTCATCTCATTCAGAAACAGATTCCCGCACGCCTGTTATTGATCGGAGATGGCGCAGAAATTCCCTCTGCAAGACATATGGTTGATGAACTCGGCATATCACAACGTGTTGAGTTCCTGGGTTCCATTGAAAACGTGGGCTCAATACTTGCCCAGCTGGACCTGTTTCTTTTACCAAGTGAAATGGAAAGTTTTGGTCTTGCCGCACTGGAGGCCATGGCATGTGGTGTACCTGTGATTGCAACAAGAATAGGCGGTATTCCCGAGGTGATAGAGGATAATGTTACAGGACTCCTGTTTGAGGTGGGTGATTATCAGGCAATGGCACAAGGAGCAATTGCTTTACTAACCGACAAACCCCGGCATAAAGCTATCAGTATTGCATCACGCCAATGTGTAGTTGAAAGATTCCCGGAAGAACGTGGAATTGATATGTACGAGGACTATTATTTTCGCTTATTACAGGAACCGACTAGCTAGTCTTTCTACGCTATTCAGCCAAGATTCTGTATCAATATTTCTGCGATACGATCTGAAGCATGGCCATCACCAAATGGATTTGGACGACCCCGCATAGATGAATACATGTCTGTATTTTCCGTAAGTCTGCTTATCCACTGGACAATATTATCCGGGTGCGTACCTATTACAGCACCGCCACCTGCAGAAACAACCTCCGGCCGTTCTGTTGCTTCACGTAAAACCAGCACCGGAATACCTAGTGTTATTGCCTCCTCTTGAATTCCCCCGGAATCAGTCAAGACTAACCAGGCCTGCTTTAGCAGATGAAGCATTACCGGGTATTGCAAGGGTGTCGTAAGCAGAACCCGCTTTCGCTGCTCCTGATCCAGATAATCCATTTCCCGTTTCACGGCATCTTTAATCAAGGGATTGGGGTGCAATGGCCACACGACGAAAATATCATTATGTTCGTCTATTGCAGTCCTTATGCCAGATGCTATCTCTCTGATACCTTGCTCCCAATTTTCCCGTCGATGAGCAGTGACTACAATCAGACGACATTCCTGGCGATACTGCTCATACTGTTCTACAGGGAAATCAAGACTTCTTGCGTATGGCCTATCATTTCCCTCCAGGTGTTTCACACCCCAAAGAGTTGCATCCACAATGGTATTCCCAACTATATGAATGTCTTTTTCGGCAATACCTTCAGCAAGAAGGTTGTTTTTTGCCTGCCCGGTTGGTGTAAAATGCCAATGCGCGAGTCTGGATAATAGTTCTCGATTCTTTTCTTCCGGGAAAGGCTCATATTCACGATAAGTACGCAGACCTGCCTCGACATGCGCAATCGGTATTTTGTAATAAAATGACGAAAGAGCAGCCAGGAATGCGGTTGAAGTATCTCCCTGGACTACCACACATGATGCATCTTCAGTCCTTAAGGTATTATCCAACTTCTCCATAATCAACGCAGACAAATGCCCTAATGTTTGTTTTTGCCTGCCAAGTGGCATATGTAGCGCCGGCGAAATCCCGAAAAACTCGTAGAATGGCCATGCCAGCTCCTCATGCTGACCCACATGCCACACCACGGGATTTGCGCCTCTTTCCTGCAATGCAAAATACAGTGGTGACATTTTTATAATCTCTGCACGAGTACCCATGCACAGAATTATCTTTTTTTCTGGAAGAGTATTATTTGTCATGTTTTATTGAGTCACCAATTCATCAAAGGTACTAACAAAACGATAGCCGAGCTTTTTAACACCTGTAATCAGTTTTTTCAGGTCCCCCTTCCTTCCTTCTCTTTCGATCATGAATGGATGAAAAAATATTACGACTACAGGATCTGGGATAATCTTACCAAGGTCTGATAATTGCGAAAGGATATTATTTGCGCTGTTCTTATCGAATGCATCGATATACCCTATGGAACTGGGAGCATAGATAGTTGAACTCCTGCTCGTAAACCAGGGCAACATCAGAGTCATCGGTTTATCAAGATAAAAAAGAGGCTGATGATGCATAACAGGATATAAATTGCTGGCGACTTTCTGCTCACTGGGTGAAAGCTCATAATGTGGTGCCTCGAAGATTTCGGGCTTAATACCAACGCGGGTGAGCATATTATAACCCTCGGTCATTCTCTGAATCGCAAATGCCTGTGCTACATCACGGCCCAGGGTAACATCATCGGTCAAAAAATACTCATATGCATCACCCGACTTCTTACCATGGTTTCTTGGGTCAATTCTATGATGTTTGGTGCCATGCTGAACTACAGCAACCATTGATGGATTATTCTTTATATATTTCAACACCTGTTTGGCATCTGTAATATCTGCCATGAACTTTCCATCCGCATTCACGAAGATGGGTATAATCCCCAGGTGGGTAAACACACTTTCACTTTCCAGGTATTTTACCGTTTTTGAAAAACTGGTATCGCTTGCCCCATAGTCATCCGCATTGATGTCTTCCAGTCGAAAAATCACCCGTGGGTTTGCTTTATGCTTACCCAGCATGCCGGACATTGCATCTATGGTAATCGCCAACGACAACGTATAACCGTCTTTTGTGAAAGGGACAAAAGAGATATAGGTCAGCTGGTTTTTCCTGATAATTGCTGGAATATGTTTATTGCTTGATATTCGCAAGGTTGCCAGCTCAGTGAACTTTGATTGCTTGCCGGATATTTTGGTCTGCACAAGCATCAAACCACTGGCAGGGACCGCCACCCCTTTATATTCAATAAATATATTTTCATCTGCTGCTTGCAGTGGAGATTCGTCAAGGTGGGATATACCGAACAACGACGCAACCTCGGGAAATCCCGCACCAATCCATAAAATTGGCATTCCCCTGGAATTCACCTTTTCTGCCAGCTTTCTTATTATCTTCTTATTCTTGAATTCCGTATTCCCTAATATCAGAATGCCCTCATACTTTGACAGCATTCCTGGATGATACTCAAGAATATCAAGGGAAGTTACATCAGCACCGTAGTATGAAAAAACAGCTTCTTTTAATGCTTGAATATTTGCTTGATATGGCTCATCTGTAGACGCGGAGATCAGGAGCACCTTTTTCAGCAAAAGGGGATTTCCCCTTTTTATAATATAAGAATGCTTTTTTTGAATTGCCTGAGAATATTGCAATGCACTATCTCTCTGCATCGCCTCCTGGCTATACATATAGCCTATATATATTGCAGAAAATGCAATAATAAAACCGGCAAGCCGAAGAAAATATTCTCCAGAAGTCTTTTTCCATCTTCTTCGTGCAGACTTCATTTTATGTAAGCCACGATCATTCATTCAGCATCGCCATCTATGTCATATATGATTGTTATAAACTACCCGTTTTTCTTTTGGGTGTTCTGGGTGTTTTGTGCCAACCAATTCTTTCTCCTCGCAACCATTTATACAATCCTTTGAAATAGGGAATCAATTGGAAGAAGATATAAGGAAATGTCCAGATTAATATCTCTTTGTGTAACTTCGTCCACCTTGGAATCCATTTCCTTTTTACCATTTTTACACTGTATTGCAGGATATCATGGAATTCCGTTAATTGTTCAAGCAGCACCCCATCTTCAGTCAGAGCATTCCCTGATGTTGACAGTATATTCTCACCTGGAATATTCTGGTTTTTTCTGATTGTCTCCTGAAGCTGTTGTAGCGTCAGCGTCATATTCATAAGATCTTTGCTATGTACTTTTGTGGGTGATTTTTCCAGTAAAAAATCATAATATGCAGCCTTCTCTCCATTCTGCAGGCACGTAACCTCATCATCAACACAGCGGGATGCATAGTAGATAGCTGCAAAGCCATTTTTCTTTTGCGCATCCTTGAGCAATCGAATAATCTTGTCAATTAATGCGAGTTCCCGTGTTGTACATGTTCCAGAATTGCGTTCTATTTCTCGTATCAAGCTTGCGGTATGCTGGTAAAAATAGTCCATTGTTATAATTCTTTGCCGGATACCGTAATATCGCTCAAAAACCGCTTCAAAAGATATCACGTATACAAGGTTCCCGAATGTCAGGATAACGGCCCACCAGGCAAAAATTGGTTCCACAACCAGAAGTCCGCTAAGCAATGCAACAAGCAAGGAAATTGATATCACGGGACCAGAGCCATTTACCATTATTTCTATCGGGTGGACGGCAAAACGCAATTTTTGAAGCATCGGGATTCTACTATTCAAAATATAATGAATCGTTTGCAAGGTGCCCAATGTCCAGCGTGTTCGCTGTACTACCAAACCTTTTGGAGTTGGAGGAACCTGCTCCAATTCCAGCACAGGATGCCATTCTGCATTTATAGACCAATCGTTGAAAAAACGGATTCCGGCTTCAAGATCTTCCGTGAGTTGTCTGGGATCAAAGCTTAGTAAAAATCTTCTTTTATTCTCTTCATAAGCACATTCGCGAATCAGCGTATCGTCCTGCTCGATACCTTCAATGCGAAAACACCAGTTTGTACCCGCCAAAGGATGTGCCCAGTCCTTGTTATTCATCAGTCTTGGGTAACTTGCTGCATGCCAGAACGCCATCCAGAGACCACCCAGCTTGCACAATGGATGGACATCATCATAATTCAACACGGGCGCTACAGGGCCCTGAAAACCCATTACTTCCGGTGCTGACAATATCCTTCCAGCCAAATATCTCATTAAATCTGCCGGTGCATCTGCATCTGCATCATATACCATCAGCCAGCGAGAATTCAGTTTACGAGCTGCCTGGAAGATTTCCTCACCATCTCGCGCTTCTGCTATTTCACGAGATAAATACGGCATAGTTTGTGTAATTGCATTTTTTCTATTATCGGCGAATTCTTCCAGTTGGTCCCTATCTTCTTGCTCAACTGATTTCATTACCTCATATAGAAAGGATTTTTCCTGGTTGGCACAAAATTCGAGTTTAGGTATTTCATCCTCACTAAGCTTATTCGTAAAATCGACATCCAGGAAGAATCTCGGGGCCTCAACCATAATGTAACGCGACAAGATCCCAATGCTCTCTTTATCCAAATTGCTTTTTGCAAAAAGCAGATTCGCAGCTGAAATCAAGGTTTCAAGCTGCGAAGATAAGGCAAGAGAACCAATATACTGCTTGCTGCCAGGGCAAAAGTGCTGATTCAGCAACTTTACAACACTATTCATATTCATAATTTGCTGTATCAACTGTTGGATAATTCCATGTGTCCTGTCGAATCCACCACATTTACACATTTGACCCAAATAAAAAGAGCGTTCATCTCGCTCTATTTCTTCGTGAATGGAGCGAAGTGTATAATTCAAGCCTCTGGACTTGCCAATATGCCGTTCTCCTGCAGAAAATTTGCCGGGAAAAAATCCATTATAACGCTCCGGTACTACTACCGACTTGATCAACTCATGACTCACTTCCGCATTAATCTCCCGTGCTATTCGCTGCACGACATTGGTAGTGGATACCGCACCTTCCGCCACAGGCTCATCTTCATAGGTTGCAATGTATACCTGAAAGTGGGTAAGAGGGTAATTCATCCTGGCAAGACGACGGATAGTTCCTTCAATTACCTCTACTTCCTGATAAGCTGGAATCACAATCTTGAAACCAGGCATGTCCTTTTGACTGGAGGTCGACATTTCCACAAGATCACACAGCGATAATTTTGGCATTGAGCCATACGTCTTCGGGAATGTCTTGAACTGATACAGCAGCACAATCATCCGAAAGACGGTATAGCTAAACCATGCAATTGCAAGGCTGTAAACAGTATAAGAAAGATTCATTATTCGCCTTTTTATGACCCATATCTTTATAGGTATCTGCAATCTTGATGGTCAACTACTCATTCGCGCCACCCATTGATTTGGCTTTGCGATAAGCACTCAGTGCTTCTTTATATTTCCCGGCTGAGCTTAATCTATCACTCTCACGAACCAGTTCTTTTCCCTCATCGTAAATGGATGATTTTCTCCATAACTTTCTGCGCGGGTTTACCAAAAGGCGTATATCCTTTGCTTGCAGTATCGTCATCCTCATCGGTCGAGGCGAAAAAATGAACACCTTCTATGCCACGGTAACTGGAAAGAAAACCGTATAATGCACGATAACACTGCAACTGCTCATTGACATTTAGGCTATTGCCGCGATCTGACTTCCAGGAATACGGCAACACACTGGAATATGGTTGGCTTACATAGCCTATTTCACCAAATTCAACTATAACTTTCGGATGCGCACGCTTCCAGGCTTTAATGATATCTTCGATACCGTTCCATGCTTTTTGTAATACCCGTAGATCCGGATTCCTTTCTTCGGACAATGGCCAATAGGCGGCGATGGCGACGAAATCAAGCTTATCTGCCCAGCTGATTTGCATTGCATCAAAATTAATTTGATATCCTAGTAACCCATGATATTGCGCTTTATCTCTTAACAGTCCAACAAGCATTCGCCAATTGTGCGCATCTTGTTGCATTTTACTTAATTCCGCGCCCAGAACAAAAGATTCTACTTCATTTTCTTCGGTAAATTTTGCCAGTGTGAGTGCTATTTTCCGGTAAGATTTCCACCAATGCACCTTGTTTTTTGGCCAAATAAAGCCACGCCATTCATCATTCTTTGGTTTTGCGATATTCACGATAAAATACAGCCTGACCCGCAAGCCGAGTTTGTGCGCGTCTGAAATAATATTTTTAAGCGAATCCAGCGTTGGTGTACGCTTTTCGTCAGCGTAAATCCTGGATGAGTCAACATAATCCTGGTAATAAATTGTGACAAAATCCACCCATTCTGCCCCCATATTTTTAATCCGCATAAGGTTTGCATGCCATTTATCCGAATCATAACCATCTACGGTATTTGTTGTCCGCGAGGCATACACCGGCAAATGTATCCCGGTACGAAATTGATCCTGGCGTATATCGACAATACGCTGAAGATAGCTGCCCCATACTCTATGCTCCATGCCGCGAGAAATTTTACCAAAAGAGCTTTGCAGGACTGATTGAAAAGGGGCGAAGTCGGGGCGAGAAATATCTATAGTGGGACTATAGCCTACATAAGTAAAGTTTCCGGAATGAACGGCAGCCGGTACCAGCCCTTTATCCGGCCTGAAGAACCAATACAACACTTTATCGCCATTTGCCTTTATCAGAGTCGTATCCGTAGGCGACAGTTTACTGGCAACATGTGAAACCAGACTGGTATATTGATCATAATGCACATCTAAAACACCAAACCCTTTGTCGCGAAAAAAATCTTTACCCAAGAGCCAGGCGTGATAGTTGATCCACAGTACCGGTTTACTGGTCTTGCGGATGTCTTCAATAAAACCCGGTTTGGGCGGCTTGTTGTATTTACCACCCAGATAAACAAATCCATCATAGTAATATTCATCTACCAGGGGGTTATAATGATCCGAATCCGTTACCTCGACATCCAGCCCCAACTGCGTTCCCAGCAAATTGGCCATTTGCATACCAAGATCACCGGGTGATGTAATGATTAATATTTTACCGACCGAACGGGTATTCTCCGAAACTGACTTTCCATGCCCTCCCTGGGATAGTTGTGCATATGATATTGCGGAAATCAAATACAGGAACAAGAAACCGGAAAACCGCAACATAAGCTTATTTCAACTCGGAATGATGTGGCGGTTGTTTCAATATTGGGGAAATGCCAGTCTCGTTAACATAAGTACAGAAACGAAAATACTCAGACGGAGTTCCGATATCAAAGAAAACTTCTCCGGACTCATACGCACCCAGTGCGTGGTTCTGGATAAGGGCTGGATAAAGATCATCGGTTAATGACGCCTCAGGCGAATCTGTTATATAGGACATTGCCTCACGTTTAAAAACCAGAATGCCCGCATCAAGTACCAAGCGGTTATTACCGCTTTTTTTCATATTAAATCCAATCACCTGGTTGTGATGATCCACTAACACGTTGGACTCGGCACCTTCTCCGCCTTGATTATCATGTATGGCCATCTGCATTGCATGTTCCGGATGTTGTTTGAATGTCTCTACAAACTGGCCAATATCCAGGGGATGAAATACATCACCACAATGAACGATCACCTCTGCAGATTGAACTTTGTCCATCGCATGCATCACTCTGGCCGCAGTCATAACAGAACCGGCATAGTCATACTGAATTTCCATGCCTAACTGCTGCCCGTTTCCGAAATATGCCTCAATCTGGCAGGACAAATGGTCTACACACAAGATCAATTTGCGGATACCCTGTGCATACAAATGGCTAAGCAAAAAAACGAGAAAAGGATATTCCTCTCCCTGGTAAGGGACTGACACCATTGGTTTGGGTATTTTATCCTGCGTTATACTACGCAATCTCATCCCCAAGCCTCCTGCCAGAATAATCACCGGTGGCATCATGGACGAAAATTTCCCAATCCTGGTTTCTCTTGCAGGGAATCGTCAAAAGTAAACTCATCACCCGTGTGCGCACAATATATTTTTATATCTTTCCCCTTATATCGTTTACGCAATATTTTCTGAATATCATCGACTTTTTGCAGTAACTGCGATCCAAAATGAGACACGATTGCGGTTCTGGGCTCAACTGCATCGATTAGTTCACATACACCAATATAGCCTAGATGGTTTTGTACTGAGGATACTTGCTTCGGAACTGCACAATTGAAATCCAGAGAAGAATTCAGGTTCAGCGTGTTCATGTTCATCCAGAGTATATCCACGCCTTCGTATTCTTGAGCCAAACTCGGGTAGAATTCCGTATCACCGGTATAGCCAATCTTTCCCATCGGGGTGGATATGATAAATCCACTCACGGGCATGTGCGCATGCTTTCCCTTGGTTGATGTAAGTTTGATATTCTCACCAAGGGATACGGATTTTACAGATTGGAAGGTGGTTCCATCATATCTGGTAACCTCCATATCCTGCCAATACAGCACATTCACATTTCCCTTCCATGCATATGCAGGCAAGGTAAATCCAAATCTGGTGGCTTCTGGATTTCCATAATCGACCAGGGAGGGTGAAACCATAATATTCGTATCACTCACAGCACCAAGATTGAGTTGCAGAGCAGCTGCAACGATTGAAGTCAGGTCACCGATATGATCATTATGGGCATGGGTCGCAATTACATCCGTGATTTGATATGGATCGAAGCCCTCCCTCGTCAAAAACCCAAGGCTGTTTTCACCCGGATCCACAATTATGCACCTGTTGGCATAACGAACCAGCATGCCCCCGGATGGCTTTCCATGGATAATGGAATCACTTCCGCCTGCATTTCCTATACAGGTAATACCCAGACCTTTATGGCTCTCGGTGCGCGCTTTTCGAATACCGGCTAATAGTTCCCGATACTCCTCGCACTCGAGTTCGAACAATTTGCGTTCTTCAGCGCTGATGTCCATACAATAGTTCACTTTCTGTCACAGTAAATGGATACCCATGATAGGCCCCTTGTATGCAGGATATAGAGAATATATACGTATTAATGATACAAGCCATATCCCCGATAATTATTTATAAATATTATAAAGTTAGAAAAATAACCCGGATCTGAAATAGCTATACTTTTTCTATAGATTCATTATAGGTAATCAATTTCTTGAAATGCACATTTTTAAGTTAACATACTAAAGAGGTGTCCAAATGTCGAATAGTAAAGTATAGCAAAACATTTATGCTAGATGCAGTGAGTGTGGCGGTGTCGCGCGATAAAAGCCAGGCACAAGTGGCTTGAGATCCAGGTATAAAAGAAACCAGTCTTTATGCCTGGGTAAGCAAATATCGAGGAGAAGTACTCGGAGCTCAGCATAATATGATGCCAGAACAGGAATTGGTCGCATTGAAAACCGAGCATGCGTATCATGAGAGATATAGAAATATAAAGGAAGCCAGAATGAGTATTGTTTCAATACATAGAAGGATTCTATAATCGTAAACGCAGACATTCAACGCTGAGAAATATATCGCCTTCCAAATTTGAAGATCAGGCTGCATAATCCGTGTCCGTTATGCGGGGTACAGGCCATGAAATATAATTTTACATTATATTTCATGGGGTTACGTTTACTCAATTCAAGTATTCGAATTTCCGGCCGAAACACTGTATAAAGGTGAGTTTTGTTCTGTAGCAACTTTTAGGTAAGACAGCTAATTTCTGGATGGAGAGGTTGATAATGTATGTAAAAAACACTCCCCATATTCTGTTAGGAATCTTCTGCCTGTTGCTGGTGGCGACTCCTGTTTCTGCGGCACATTCCCTTTCTTCCCATTCCATTACCACGGATTCCAGCCTGATAAATAGCCCCTGTGCGAGACCCTATGACAAGCAGGTCAAACATCCCTACATGATACATGCGACCTGGATGTATAATCGGGGGAATGCCTGTGAATGGCAAAGAACACTGGAGCAATTTCATCGCATTGGCGGGAAAGCCGTCATTCAGTTTGGCCAGGCACTGGTAAAGCTGGATCGCAGCAATAACGACTTGTATGAAGTCACAAATGAAGGCCAGCGTAAACCAGTGCTGGGCACCTGTAAGGACAATGGCACTTCGTGTATTGAACAAACCTTACAGGATTTTCACCAAGCGGGCATTCCCTCAAAGCGAATCGGCAACTGGCTCAGCGTTAACTCAGACGAGCAATATAGTGATGCCATCCTTTGCCCTGGCTCGGCATCCCTGGATAAAAAGATTACGGTTAAATCTGGCGGTGAAACCATTGTCTACTGGCGCATTGTCCTGCCCCACAGAAAAAACCAGAAAGCCTGCGACTACACGGTCGGAAAACTGGATGTGTTATTCGTAAAAACCCGGCCGGGAAAACTGCATGAAGCCAAAACATTACTGCAGGTTGCTGATGCACTGGAAATGGATGTTTATTTCGGTGCACCGGCGTTCCCACCCCTCCAGGGTCGCGAGTGGATGGTGGATAAAAACCTGGAATACGCCACCCTGGACTGGTCAAGACGCGTTTTTACCCACTATGCAAGACAATATAGCCAACACCCAAGCTTCAAGGGGATCTACCAGACCTTTGAAGTGGCCTTACAGCCCGGATGGGAAGGCAACGAACACAAGGTGTACCAGCAGCAGTCACATCTGTTCCATAAAACCAATCCCGGGAAAAAATACATCATCTCTCCCTATTTCATGGTCAACAAGGGTATGGAAGGCTATGATCTGGCTGGAACCGTAACTGGTTTCAAGTTACTGGCCCGGGCCGGTATCGATATCATCATTCCCCAGGACGGTCGCGGCACGGGTAAAGGTGCGCTCTACTGGCCCTGGCAAAAGAACATACCCATAAGAACCGTTGACCCGCAGTTGGCCAATTACAGAAATGTAAAAACCTCTGCTACCTTTGCAAGTCAGTATTATGCATCTTCCCTTGAACTATTTCGTGCCCTGAAACGCGCCAGACAGGAACTAAAAAAGAGGGAAGGCATTACGGTAGAACTCTGGGCAAACGTCGAGGCATTTGATGAAGATCAAAAAGATGCCTCCTATACCGGTTGTGGATACTCTGATCTTTCCCAAACCAGGAAGGCACGTGTAGACCGGGCAATTACCTTTTCTGCCGGCCTTACTAGCAAGGTTGCTGCCTTCATGTACGACCCTTTATTCACCTGCAAAGACCGCTATGGCATTTCCTTGCTGGATGAAATTAATGCGGACTATGACAGGCCGGTTATTACGGCTGCATCATTCGGTAACAGACAGGGCACAAACCTCACCCTGAAAGGGCATTATCTGACTAACCCGGGGGTAACATTCAAAATTACCTGGAAGGACAAGCTCGGCAACACCCGGAAAAACACCATGAAAGCAAGTTCGATAAAAGCCGGGGGCTCAGCAGACAAGGATGCTATTGTATTGACACTGAATCAAGTTTCACCAGTTCTGGAGTCGTATATCCAGGTAGAGGCCATCAGTCCGGATGGAAAACATAGTCATGAGCCCTATAGCATCAAGCTACGCAGACTGCTTGCTTACCAATAAAAAGCCGCTTCGGGTTTTGACCCTTATCAAATAACAGATGTTATTGCGTCACATTCTGACAATGACCACATAGACAATCTCACCTCAATAGTCTCATCAGCATTAAATAAGGCCTTTGGCAAAATTTCACCGTCTGAACGTAAGAACTTGAACGATTATAAACAGCGACTATCCGATTTCCGCAAGGATGACTTTCGAACCAGTATTCATCTACCGGTCTATGCAGCCGGGTCAACAGAAGTTATACATGCCTATGATCCAGATTATTGGCACTCCAATTTGATGCGGATCAAAGAAATCGGTGCAGAATGGGTTAGTATAGTAAGTGTTTATTATCAGGAATATGTAGGTTCATCTCGGATTTATACTGATCCAGAACGTACACCAACAGCGGATGTATTGAGGGTGATTATCGACGATGCCCAAAAACAAGGAACATTGGTAGAGGTCATACCGGAAATTCGCCATAAACTTGGTTATACTGGCAAAAGAGAAAGAAGTAGAGTCCTTCGTATTGGATGCCAGATTAAATAAAGTGAGATAGGTTATGTAAGCCAGCCACATACGAGTGAATTTCCGTATACCTGGAAGCCATTTCGCGGTAGAGAACAAAGTAAAAACGAACAGTTACAATGTTATCAGAAGTTGTATGATTTTCTTTTCGATTCCAAGGGTATAAAGGGCGTGCATATTTTTGCTTTTCACCGAGGAAGACGAGTTAAGTGGAGGCAATGGTTACACTCCATTCGGTAAACCAGCGCAAGGCATTTTGAAAAAATCATTGATATACGATGAAGGGAAAGAAAACTATGCTATCTAACAAACGTAATAAAGCACAATACATTACTTCGGGCCTAATGATGGTACTTATGCTTGTGTCTGTTGCGGCAGCTGCAGAATCAAGTCCATTACCTTTAGTGCTGGCGCAAGCTTCTGCTACTGTAAAGCAGGATGGCCGGTTCTGGATTCAAAAAGGTGATGAGCTACGTGCTACCGGAAAACGTGAAGAAGCGCTACAGGCTTACCGTAAGGCGGAATCAATGGGTGCGGGAAGTGATAAATTGTCCTTTGCTATTGCCGATACTTACACAGAGATGAACCGTTTTCGTGAAGCATACTGGGAATGGAGAAAAGTCAGCAAATCACAAAATCATGAAAACAGGGTAGAGGCTTGTGTACAAATGGAATGGGCAAAGCATAGCCGTTTCAAGTACCTTCCTGATCCTTATTTTGCCGATCTGACCACTAATGCTAGTTGGCAGGAAATAGGTGATGTGGACGTATCTACTATTGACATGCTGGCACGTGCTGGAGTGGTTATAGGGAAAGAAAAACCAGCCGAGTATTATCTGTATGCAGGTTATACAAAGGATAATCGTTCTGGTCTGGTGGGGGGAATCCCAATTGAGTATGTTGATAATCTTGCAAGAATGGGAGTAGGTTTTCGCAAGCCGTTAACGGCAAATCATAACTTATCCTTTATGGCAGAGGCCGGGCGAGCTCGTGACCTGATAGATAAGGCTCGTGACCGAACCCGAAATGATTATCGTGCCGGGTTTGAATATTATAAGGAATGGAATAAGGACTACGATTGCCATAGCATTAACAAAACACCAAATCGTTTCTTTATGGGTGTTTACAGTGAACTCAAATATTACTCGATTTATGATGATGCAGTAATATTTACTCTCGATCTAGTACCCGGGATAAGGTTGATTGAAACCAGTAAATCCAATGTTGATGCATTTTTACTGTTTTCATACAACACCAACCTTGATGACTCTAAAAATACCTATTCAGAATACGCTATTGGAATCACCTGGCTCCCAGATCGACAATATGACTTCACGGTTACAGCACGTGCAGGTGAAGTATTATATAAGGGTGGTGGTTCAGACACCCGTGTTCTCCTTGAGTTACAGCACTACATACGCTGGTAGCAGGTTATCGTCGTAAACAAGGGGGGTGTATGGATACATCGTATACCATTTATAGCCTTGCCATTGCTTGGTTTACGTACACTGTTTTTCGGATGACCGTACTACTTTATCAGTTCATGACATGTCCGAAAACTTAATGGTTCTATGCCAAAGATTTCATTATGCTTATAGCAAGAAATTTCAGCAGAGCGGAAGAAATACAAGTTTAGTCAGCTGATGTCTATGTGTTAATAGTGTAAAATAAATTGTGCACTTAACTACACATGAACATTATCAGGGGGATAAATGAACTTACAAGATTATCAGCGTGAATTTCTCGATTTTGCAATCGATATCGGTGTTTTACGATTCGGTCAGTTCACGTTGAAATTCGGCCGCGTCAGCCCTTACATGTTTAATACCGGATGGTTTGACACCGGCGCCAGTCTGGCAAAACTCGGACGCTACTATGCCCAGACTATTATCAACTCCGGTATTGAATTTGATATGATCTATGGTCCTGCCTACAAGGGTATTCTACTAGCAGGTGCCACCAGCATTGCGCTGGCCGATCAACACAACATCGACATTCCGTATGCGTTTAACCGCAAAGAAATAAAAGACCATGGTGAAGGTGGCCTTATTGTCGGCTCCAAACTCAAAGGCAAGGTTCTGGTTATTGATGATGTCATTTCATCCGGTGACGCGGTCAAGGAATCCGTTGATATTATCCAGCAAGCGGGTGCATCCATGAGCGGTGTTGTGATCGCTCTCGATCGCCAGGAACGTGGCAGTGGCACCACCTCTGCAATTCAGGAAGTAGAATCCGAATACGACGTGCGGGTTGCCAGCATCATCAACCTCGATATTATGATCAAATATCTGGAGGAAAAACCGGAATATAACGAACATCTGCAGGAACTACCGGCTTACCAGCTGCAATATGGCATCACTGGTTAACTGTGTGAGCTTGAAACCCATCGTCAGAGAGGTAATTGAAGAGGATGTTGAGTCATCATATTTATGCAATAGAGCGTGTTGCCAGGCACTATGAATCCAGATAACAACAACGAAGTAATTGATGACGGAATTCCTTTACTGGTTGATCTGGATGGAGCTATTATTGCAACAGATACACTGTTTGAAACCATTATTCTTTTTCTAAAAAAATCACCCTATAAGTTCTTTATGCTTTTCGTCTGGTTGCTCAGGGGAAAGCATGTGTTGAAAGAGGAATTGTCAAAACGGACTCATCTCAATGTTGAGACGCTTCCCTATAGGCAGGATGTGATTGATTATCTTGAGCAACAATTTAAGCAGGGTCGAAAAATTATTTTATTAACGGGGAGCTGGGTAGATATTGCCAGACGTGTGGCAAATCAATTTGCATTTATCAGCGACTTAATCGCCACAAATCATGAAAGAAATATGACCGGGCATGCCAAAGCACAAATTGCCAGGGAAATGTGGGGCGATCGATTATTTGATTATTTGGGTAACGAAAAAAAGGATCTTCATATATGGAAGATTGCCCGTAGAGCCATTGTAGTTGGTAATGAACGCCTGGCCAATGCTGCGGGGGATGTCACTCAACTGGAGAAATTTTTTCCAGTCGAGCCACTTAGTCCCAAGACCTGGCTGAAGGCGATACGGATACATCAATGGGCGAAGAATGTGTTGGTCTTTGTTCCTTTGTTTACCTCGCATAGCCTTTTCAAACCGGACGCGGTTGTAAGTGCCTTGATTGCATATTTCTCTTTTTGCACAGTTGCTTCAGCAACCTACTTGCTCAATGACTTGCTAGATCTCGAATCAGATAGAAAACATAGTATCAAGAAGTATCGCCCACTCGCAGCAGGAAAAATGAGTATGCTGCAAGGTATTCTGACCGGTATTGTATTGCTCAGTACCGGCATTATTTTGACAATACTTTATTTGAATATGTATTTCCTGCTGGTTTTGTTAATCTATTTGACACTGACGATTCTTTACAGTTTTATACTTAAACATGTACAAACGGCTGACGTTATTAGCCTTGCCAGTTTGTTTACATTACGAGTTATTGCAGGTGCGGTGGTAATCGGAGTACCCCTGTCCTTTTGGTTACTATGCTTTTCGATGTTTCTGTTTCTATCGCTCGCAATGATAAAGAGAGTGTCAGAACTGATACATGCTGAAAAACAAAGTGGAGGCGAATTACAGAAAGTAAGCGGCAGGGATTATCTTACAGCAGATATCGTAGTGCTACAGAGCCTGGGTGGAGCATCCGGTTTTCTGTCGGTACTAGTATTCGCACAGTATATCAACAGTGACCAAGTCGTTAAAATGTATAGCAGTCCGGAATTCCTGTGGCTGGTTATTCCTGTCCTTGGCTACTGGGTGATGAGAATCTGGATAATGGCGGCAAGGGGGCAGATAGATGAGGATCCCATCAGTTTTGCCATCAGAGACAAACAAAGTTGGTTAACCACAGCAGCATTGTTTCTCATCTTTGTCCTTGCTGCTGTTTTGTGATGTGTTAAATGTTCATGATCTGTAAAATCATGAGTGTATTGATCTGCCGGTGACAAGAGATGCCTAAAAGTACGCCATTGTTTGACTTGAGGCAACATCCGGAACGCCGTTTCAAACTGATCGGTTTTTCATTATTTCTGCTTTTTACAGTGATCTGTTACTGGTCGATGCCATCTCTCATCTACCAGGAGTGGGATTCAATTGCAAACGCAGGCGCTGTTGAGAACTATCCTCTTCCATTGGAGTGGGGAAATCATCCGCTAGTACACCTCATACAGTCAATCGTCTATCGCGTTGCGATCAATGTTGGTTATGACGGGCGTGCACTGACACTGCTGCAAATTATCAACACCCTGGCCACAGGCGCCTCGATTGCCGTTTTCTTTGTCATATTGGTTCGGCGAATGGGACTTGATATCAAACAGGCGGCAGGCTGGGCGGCTTTCCTTGGTTCGGGGTATTCGATACTCAGTTTTGCCGGCACTGCCGAAATATATTCTGTATCGCTGTTACTGATGCTGTTAGCCTGGAGCAGCATGCTTTTTGCATTTACTCGTCCGGAACCTTCCCATCTGATCATAGCTGGGGTTCTGATCGGCCTGGCAGGTCTGGCTCATCAGTTTGGTGCCATCCTGCTTGGCGCCGGTGTCGTGGCGGGATTCTTTTATCAGCTGCGTAAAGCCATGATAATAGGAGGTGTGATGGTGGCTACGCTCGTGCTAGGTTACGGCCTGCTCGGTTATCTGGCCACCAGTTCACTTGATCCGCATGAACTATTATCCTGGATCAGGGGCTATGTGGGGGAGTCCATTTATGGTCGTTCCTTCTCTCTGGAGGGCCTTCATCTGGCTAAGTATTCGGGTACCCGATCGCTCATTAGAGGTGCGGAGACAGACCTTTATCTACTACGCATGTTATTGCTTGGCATTATTGTGCTTATATTCCTCTCGTTGCCATTTCAACGTCGATTATGGGCCTCAGATTATATTCGGACTGGTATATATTGTATGCTTCCCATTCTAATTGGCCTGCCGTTGATTATCTGGTGGGAACCTGGTCTGGAAGGCAAGTTTTGGCTACTGCTCGCGCCCTTTTTCACTACGTTACTCGCATTGGGTGTTCCTGACATAAAACGATGGGCGTGGTTTGTCCCTGCGAGCCTGGCTGTGTCCGTTTTGTTCATTAATCAGTTGAGTGGCCTTCAAGATGAACACAAGCCGGACCAGGTATTCGAGGCGTCGCTGCAAACCTGGATAGATCACTCCTCACGCAGTGATGTGCTGTATGAAAGCAAAATGTTTACAGAGTACTTGATGTTCCTGGGAGACCGGCCAAGAACCATTTCCGCAGGTTCGCTGTTCGATGGTTACAATGACATAAACAATCCGTATAGACCACTGCAACAGGCAATTGAGGATGCATGGGCGCGGGGGGCGTCGGTTTTGTATACCGAGGGCATCAATGATTACTACGATGATCATCTCCTGGCGAAGGTTGGTGCATCGAGAGACGGCCTCGATGCCTTCTTTCGCTCCTATCGCCGCGAGGGCCCGGTGTTTGAATATCGGGAGACTGTTAATGGACCGGTGAAACGGGTGTTTCGCCTTCTTCCACCGATAAACCGGAAGCCGGAGTCTTGATTTCGATATGGAGGTCATCCTCTGGATTAATTATTGTTACTCTCCCCATTTTGCAGCAGTTCGGTAACATGGTGATGTTACCCACGAATAGTGGGCACCTCCTTAATTAGGACAGGAGGCAAGCATGCCAAAGTTATAGGAAAGAGGTTGGTGACAAATAATTCTCATTCCTATTAGTGATAAGTAGGTTAGAGTAAGCTGTTTCTATAAGAAATATTTATGAGAATGAGATGCATTTGTCACCAACCTCTTTTATCTTTTATCACCAAAGGGATCATCAGCTATCAAATCATAAATAGAGGGTGCATAGGTTAAAACAGCACCTTGAGTTATACCAAGGTTCTGAAATGCATCAGAAAGTTGTACTAAAAGTGATTCGTTGTCTGGCTCTTGCTTTAATGCTTCTAATGCGGTGATGAAAGGTTTAACGCTCGCATCTTTTACGTATGTATTTAACATTTGAATTGCTTCATCAATTCTTGCGACAGTTATATTGTTAGTAGCATTTTTCATGTTTCTTTTGTCCGTTTATATTTAAAGGGGTCGGGCATATTTCGGAATAC
>Ga0316206_1001494_pt1 | contig 20301 bp, 16 predicted proteins | sample 6monthpyrite_MG_FD_204942 | JGI IMG/M metagenome (GOLD analysis project Ga0316206, IMG submission 204942) | Microbial mat bacterial communities from mineral coupon in-situ incubated in ocean water Damariscotta River, Maine, United States -... | ecosystem: Environmental > Aquatic > Marine >... | reverse complement strand
AGGCAGCATTAAGTTTTGCTACAACTGGCTAGCATTTAGGGGCTGCAGTTCATAAAACAGTTTTACTAAAATATGAAGATGCAAAAATATCTATGGCCATAAGTAGTCCCTCACTTAATAGCGGGTATATACGTGCACATCTAAGCTTGTTTTTAATTTTTTCTTGTGGAGATTAACTGTGCGTCCATATAAGCCCCTAGTAACATGCAATGTACAACTGCATCAGTGCGTAATAAAGTTAATACGCTATGCTGAATCATAAATAACAATGACAACGTTTATATTTATTGGTTAATATTTAACCAGTTGTTATTTTTGTTTGGCTATTATTTAAACCATTTTCATGATATTTATAGATAAGTTTCAAAAATAATAATTTTTTAACATATTTTTTTTGCTGGATATTTGAACCATAAACGGTCATGATTCTACATTACATTAACATTGATACGTCAATTGAGTAGCATGACTAGCCAGTTAATTATAGAAGATGAGATAATTTTGCAACAATTTGAGCAGTTACAAGCTGCGTATGATGATTTACAAATTGAATATAAAAATTTATTTGATCGCCATACCGCATTGTTTAAATTAAATAGGTTGTCGCATGATTGCGCCAACTTAAATGTCTTTTATCGTCAACTGCACCAAACTATTGCTAGTTTATTACCAGCTAAAAATTTTTATATCGTTTTATATGATCAAACCTTATCAACATTAGAATTTGTATACCATGTTGATGAACAAGATACGATGACCAAACAAGCCATACCCTATGAAAGTTTGCAAGGCTCATTAACCAATTACGTGATTGAAACAGCTAGGCCGCTGTTAGCCACGCCTGAAGTTACCGCGCAATTAGCCGCTTCCCATAAAATATCAAATATTGGTGCCATGAGTACCGATTGGTTAGGTGTGCCACTAATGAATGATGGGTATGTCAATGGCGTAATGGCAGTGCAAAGTTATGATGAAACAGTGCGCTACCAGAAGCAAGATTTAGAGTTGTTAAATTTTGCCGCGCAACATAGTGTCTCTGCAATGACTCGTTTACAAGATCATGACCGGCTGCAATCGGCGGTTAATGCCAGAACAACAGAATTGATGCAGCAAATTAGAGAGCGTGAAAAGTCAGAATTATTGCAAGAATCGTTGTTTCACATATCAGAATTAACGAACAAAGCGGATATAGATATAGATAAATTTTATAGCCAAGTACACAACATTGTTGGCCAATTACTAAATGCGGAAAATTTCTTTATTGCCAAATATGACAACGAAACCGAAACGTTAAAATTTATTTACTATCAAGATCAAATAGCAGCAGATTTACAAAAAGAATTTAAAACACGTAAAAGCAGTAAACATTATACCGAGTTAGTTATTCGCCGAGGCGAAACTTTACTTTTAAATCAAGACGATATGCAAGCTTTATATCAGCAGGGAGAAACAGTAAAGCCGCATGGCGATACTAAGTCTTGGCTTGGTGTTCCCTTAAAAAGTGCGGATACTGTAATTGGTGCGATGGTGGTACAAAGTTATACCAGTGTCAATGTGTACAGTAAACAAGATGCCGAGGTATTAAATTTTGTATCACAGCATGTTTCCACTGCTATTAAACGCCGTGAAATTGCAGATTTTGAACGTAAAGCGCATATTCTATTAGAGCAGCAAGTTAAATTACGTACTGCAGCACTTGAAACGGAAATCAAACAGCGCACTCAAGTTGAACAAAAGTTAAAACATAGTGCATCGCACGATAGTTTAACTGGTTTGCCGAATCGGTCGGTATTTTTGGATTTGTTGAATCATGCCATTGCTTTTCAAAAACGTAATATCAATAGTAATTTTGCTATTTTGTTTTTAGATCTCGACCGTTTTAAAGTTGTGAATGACAGCTTAGGTCATTATGCGGGTGATTTATTACTGAAAATGATTGCCAAAGAGCTCAGTCAAATTGTTCGAGATATGGATACCGTTGCGCGTTTGGGAGGGGATGAATTTGTGATCTTGATTGAAGCAATTCAAACAGAACAAATTGTATTTGAAATTGCTGATCGAATCACTCGTTTATTAAGCACTCCTTTTACCATTGAAAATCAACCTGTTTTTATTGGTACTAGCATTGGTATTTTATTCTGTGATGAACGTTATACTGATGCTGACAGTATGTTGCGTGACGCTGATACTGCAATGTACCACGCTAAATCCAATGGTAAAGGACGTTATGAAGTATTCGATGCCAGTATGCGCGACAAGGTTCAAAATGCCTTAACCTTAGAAGCCGATATTCGTAAAGCAATTGAAAATAGAGAATTTGAACCGTATTTTCAACCCATACTTGATTTATCTAATGAACAAGTTGTTGGTTTTGAAGCATTAGCGCGTTGGCACAGCCAAGCACGTGGTTTAGTGATGCCTGATGATTTTATTCCACTTGCTGAAGAAACCAATTTAGTGATGCCGATTGATTTACAAATCTTAGAAAAATCCTGTCTTCAATTAAAACAATGGCAACAGAAATTTCCAGAGCACGAATTGTATGTAAGTTGTAATCTATTTTGTCATCACTTTTTTAATAATGCTTTAGCACAAGAAATAAGCACTATTTTAACTAATACCGGATTATTACCTCGTCATTTACGGGTAGAACTAACCGAGCGAGCATTATTGGAAAATGCTGAGGTGGTATTATCGAATATGGAATCGCTAAAAGCGTTAGGTGTGAAAATTTTATTGGATGACTTCGGAACGGGTTATTCGAGCTTGAGTTATCTGCATCGTTTTCCTATTGATGTATTGAAAATTGATCGGTCATTTATTCGTAATATACATGAAGATGCTAATCATCGTGCAATCATCAAAACGATTATTGATTTAGCCGTTAATTTAGGTATGACTACGGTAGGTGAAGGTATTGAAAATAATGAAGATGCTGATTTGCTTACCCAAATGGATTGCCATTTTGGTCAAGGCTATTACTTCGCCAAACCAATGACTGTCGTCGCAACCGAAAGTTATTTAATGAATCATCAAAACCACGCTGCTCATCTCTGTTAATAAACACTATCCTGCAGGTTCATTGGTAGTCGTCTTGCGCCGCACACAGAATGACCTTTGGTTGAACAAAATTCATACACCAAAGGTCAGCACGTTCTAGTTAATAGATAAAATGTTCAGTGATATTAATGACTAAACAAGGTTAGCTGCCATAGTCATTAAAGATGCATTGCCGCCTGCTGCAGTAGTGTCGATAGTAATGGTTTTTTCTGTTACTAGGCGGGTAATTAATGCACTCGCTGAATGTGCGGTAAGCACTGGAGTTATTGCACCTTGACGAGCTGCAAGCTGTTGATTCACCCACTGTATTAATGCACTGTTGGGTGCAATGATTACCCCTGCTAATGTCGGCTGTGCTAATAGCGTTGGTAACTGTGACAAGGCGATAGATTGTAGAAGCCCAGATTGTGCACTCACCGCATCTAAGCTTGCACATAATGCTGTGGATTGTGCACTAGCATGTTCATCTATGATCGATATCACGCAGTTACCAGCGGCTAACGCACTAATCACCGATACCAACCAAAATTCAAATGAGCTTTGCTCACAGCGAATACAAGCAAGCACACCACGCGCTTCTAAGTGCAGAGTATTAGATTCCCCCGTCGGTCCCGGTAATGTGGTTGGTTTTGCCAAGGTTTTTTCTAAGGTAAGTAATTGTGCGCGTGCTGCTGACAATGCTTTAGTTAATTCCGTAGGTTCAACATCAACAGGGTGACTTGCTAAATGTGCCAATAATTGACGTAATAGCGACAAACGGTTGTTAACTGGTTGTATGCTCCATGCAATTTGGCGCTGTTCAGCTAGGTGCATGCTGCTAGCAACTGTATTGCTTTGTACTTTGGCTTCGTTAAAACGTTGTTGTAATTGTTGCCATTGACTTGCTGATAAGCGAGTAGGGGCTGGAGTGACAATTGATTTAACTAGGCGGGTTAAATACCATGGCCCGCCTGCTTTGGGGCCAGTGCCAGATAAGGCACGACCTCCAAAAGGTTGTACGCCAACAACTGCACCAATCATATTACGATTTACATACACATTACCGGCTCGTGAACGTGCGGCCAAGTATTTGCTTTTTTGGGCAATCCGCGTATGGATCCCCATCGTCAAACCGAAACCGGTGGCATTGATCTGATTCATAACATCATCTACAGCATCTGCTTTATAACGAACCACATGTACAATTGGTCCGAATACTTCTGCTTTTAGTACCGATAAATCTTTGATCTCAACTAATCGAGGTGCAAAAAAATGGTGCTCAAACGCGAGCTCGGGTAATTCACATTGATAATGTAAGGTGCTACATTGTTGCAAATAATCCACATGTTTAGATAATGCGGTATGGGCTTTTTCATCGATTACAGGTCCAATATCGGTGCTTAATAAACTGGGGTCGTCAAGTTGTAATTGTTGCATGGCGCCGCTGATCATAGCGATCACTTTATCAGCGATATCGGCTTGCAAAAATAGTACCCGTAAAGCAGAGCAGCGCTGCCCAGCTGATTGAAAACCCGAGGCGATCACATCGTCAACCACCTGCTCAGGTAATGCGGTTGAATCAACGATCATACAATTTTGTCCACCGGTTTCGGCGATTAAAGGTACGGGCTCACCTTCTCGTTCGGCCAATTTTTGGGCGATCCACGCACCTGTTTCTGTCGAACCGGTAAACATCACTGCTTGAATGCGTTCATCCGGCACTATGGTTTTGCCCACTTTACTACCACGAGCAATCACTATTTCTACCACTCCTTCAGGTAAACCTAGTTGCCGCATTAACTCAACCGTACGTAGCGCAATTAAGCTGGTTTGCTCAGCGGGTTTGGCGACTACGGTATTACCTGTAATTAATGCTGCCGATACCTGCCCTAAGAAAATAGCGAGTGGAAAATTCCATGGACTAATACATAACACTACACCACGCGCAACTAAACTATTATCTGTGAATAACTCGGTTGCACGTGCTGCGTAATAGCGACAAAAATCGACAGCTTCACGCACTTCTGCAACGCCATCGGCAATATTCTTACCTGCTTCTTTACAGCATAAACCAATTAATTCATCACGATGTGTCTCAAGGGCATCAGCTGTTTTTAATAATAACTCAGCCCGTTCAGTTACCTTAGTGGTTGACCAGGTTTTGAATGCTCCATGACATTTACTCACTAATGCACTCATGGCTGCTTCATCAATATGTTCAATATAACCAACCACTTCGGTTAAATTCGCTGGATTCGTTACTGGGATAGCAGTAGTTTGTTCGGCTGTTTGTTTAGCAACGGTTTGCTGTGTGGTTTGCCACCAAGCATCCATATTGGCTTTCATGGTGGATAGTTGAACCACATCCGTTAAATCGATCCCCTTTGAATTCAATCGTTCTGTGCCATACAAATGTAATGACGAAGGAATTTGTGGGTTCACTTTGTTTTGCCAAGCGCTAACGGTTTCTAACGGATCGATCAATAAAGATTCAACGGGAATATGCTCATCAACGATATTATTCACAAATGAACTATTAGCCCCATTTTCTAATAGCCGACGTACTAAATATGCCAATAAATCGGCATGTTCACCAACCGGTGCATAAACGCGACAAGGTACGTGCTTTCCAAGTAATACTTGATCATATAGTGACTCACCCATACCGTGTAAGCGTTGAAATTCAAATCCTGTTAATTGCCCTGCGAGTTCAATAATTGTGGCAACGGTGTAAGCGTTATGTGTGGCAAATTGAGGATAAATGCTATCTCGATAAGCTAATAACAGTTTAGCGCAGGCTTGGTAGGATACATCGGTTGATGGTTTGCGCGAAAATACAGGAAACTCAGCATAGCCTTCTACTTGACTGTTCTTAATTTCACTATCCCAATAAGCACCCTTTACTAAGCGCACCATCATACGCCGGCCTACTTTTTGAGTTAGCTCACGAACCCACTCAATAACATATAAAGCTCGTTTTTGATAGGCTTGCACCGCAATACCAAAACCGTCCCAACCGGTTAATGCGTTATCGGCAAACACTGCTTCAATAATATCAAGGGATATATCGAGTCGATCGGCTTCTTCAGCATCAATAGTAAAGCCAATGTTATAAGCTTTGGCAGCCAGAGCTAGCTGTTTTAATCGTGGAATTAATTCATCAAATACACGTTGTTGATTAGAAAATTCATAGCGTGGATGTATGGCCGATAATTTAATTGAAATGCCAGGGCTTTGTTGTGGACCTTTACCTTTTGAAGCATTACCAATGGCTTCTATCGCTTGCAAGTAACTAGCAAAATAGCGATCAGCATCACGCATAGTTCTGGCGCCTTCGCCAAGCATGTCATAAGAGTATGTATAACCTTTGGCTTGTTGAATCTTAGAGCGCTGTAAAGCTTGTGCAATGTTATGGCCCATCACAAATTGGGTGCCCATAATTTTCATGGCATAGCGTACCGCTTTACGGATCATGGGTTCTCCTACACGACCAACCATACGTTTTAGCACACCAAATTGTGCATATTTCTTTTCGTCAGAGTAGTTCACCAACTTACCGGTCATTACTAGCCCCCATGACGAAGCATTAACAAATAACGACTCGCTATTGCCAATATGCGAACTCCAGTCACCTGATGCGAGTTTGTCGCGGATCAAATCATCGGCAGTTTCATCATCAGGCACGCGTAACAATGCTTCGGCTAAGCACATTAATACTACGCCTTCTTCGGATGATAATGAAAACTCATTTAATAGCGCATCAACTCCGCCTTTACCTATTTGTTCTTTACGAATATTGACGACTAATTTTCGGGCATATTCCCAAGCGCGCAATTTAGCATCAACATTAATCTCTGCTAAAGTAATTAGCTGATTTAAAATGGTGTTTTCATCAATCCGATAATAATCTCGAATAGTTTGTCTTAGCTTGTTAGTGGCTGTTAATGAATGGTTAAATAACATAAATCACCGGATGTAATGGTTTTTGATTAATAGATTAGGCGCGAATTTTAAAGAAATTGCCGCAGTATGTGCTGGTTATTTTCGGAATTTTTCGATATTTTAAGTGGTATATTCTTTTAACAACCAAATTTTATACTGGAACTATTTTGAGCAATAGCCGTGTACTTGATCGTATCGATCTAATCATTCTAGATATCTTACAAAAACAAGGTAGGATTTCTAACGTTGAATTAGCGAAAATGGTTAATTTAAGCCCTAGTCCGTGTTTAGACCGAGTGAAAAAATTAGAACAAAATGGTTATATTAATCGTTATGGTGCGTTATTAAATGCAAACAAATTAGATTATGCGATGACGGCGTTTATTCAAGTGACATTGGATCGAACCAATGCCGATGTATTTACTAAGTTCCGTGAGCAAGTAGTAAAAATCAAAGAAGTAGCTGAATGTCATATGGTGGCGGGTGGTTTTGATTATCTATTGAAATTACGTTTTAAAAATATGGATGCTTACCGTGAACTGCTAGGTGATATAGTTGGCCTCCCAGCTGTCTCGCAAACCCATACTTATATTGTTGTGGAGCATGTAAAACGAGACGAGGGGATCCCTATTTTTTAAACATTAATGGGAAATTACTTTTGCATTGGCTAACTAGCCGTTAAACTTAAAACCTACTCGTGTCATTAATTAACATGGAATCTATATGATGAATGCGTATGACTACGCAGTGCAAGCAAATGGTTCGTTTGCATTGCCAGATGCTTGTTTCAAAGTAAAAGCATTAATGGAAGATGAAGCATCGAGTGTGGCAGATTTTGCCAATGTGATCAGCATCGATCCATCAATGACTTCGCGATTATTAAAAATTGCCAATAGCTCAATTTATAACTTTCCGGGGGAAATTAGCACCATATCCCGGGCGATTACGATTATTGGAACTTCAGCTATTTATAATATGATGTTGATTGACGTAGCGGCATCAGCCTTCAAACACTTTTCCAATCAAGCCATTAATTTAAAACGTTTTTGGCGTATGAGTGTGTATTGTGGTTTAGCGAGTAAATTATTAGCCTTTCAAGCAGGTATTCGCGACATAGAGCGGTTATTCGTGGCTGGTTTATTGCAAAATTTTGGTGAACTACTGGTTGCCAAACTATCACCTGAGTTAGCGCAACAAGCTGAACAATATCAACATGATCTATTGCCATGGACGTTACAACAGCAAATATTTGATTTTACCTATACTGATATTTCCGCTGATATTTTAAAAATCTGGCAAATTCCTGAAAAAATTATTTTACCAATCCGACATTTTAATGCTGCCAACAATATTCAAATTAATAAAGACGTAAAAGTTTTGCATTTAGCTTCGCGTCTAGCGTTAATAGATAGTTATCCTGATTTATTTACGCTTGAGCAATTACTTGAAGTGGATCTCTGTCAACAATTAGGTATTAATGAACAGCATATTGAACAAACGATTAGTATTGCAGCGCAAGAAGCGCACAGTATTTTAACGATGATGAATGGTAAAATGTTTGGCTAACAACGAATTATTTCGTAGTATGGTTTAAGGTTGGCAATAAACTGCATCGAAAAACTGACAGTTAGCGATAAAAAATGTCAACGAGGTACAAGACAAGTAAGCAAAGCTTTGCTAGCATCGAGCAAATCATAACGTAGAGCAACTGCCCTATGCCCTATAACAATAAAATAATGAAGGACATTTATGAGTGCACCCAGAGAACATTTTAGTTCTAAATTAGGTTTCATTTTAGCAGCCGCTGGTTCTGCGGTTGGTATTGGTAATATCGTTGGTTTCCCTGTAAATGCAGCAAAAAATGGCGGTGGTGCTTTTTTGCTGATGTATGCCGTATTTGTAGTATTAATTTGTTTACCCGTGATGATGGCGGAAATGGCGGTTGGTCGTAAAGCGGCTAAAAATCCAGTTGGTGCATATTCCGCATTGAGCGGTAACAATCGGTGGTGGAAGCGGATTGGCTTTTTAAGCATTATCACGCCATTTATGATCGCGGTATTTTATACTGTCTTAACGGTGTGGATTTTTATCTATTTTATTGCCACATTAACAGGCGAATTATCGTACTTAGCTAATCCTGATGCATTTAATCAAATTATCAATAGTCCCTATTTGTTTATTGGTATGCTTGCCGTCGGTGGCTTAGTGTATTTTATTTTGGTTGCTGGCGTGAAAGACGGGATTGAAAAAGGCGCTAAAATCATGATGCCAGCTCTGTTTGTTATGCTAATTTTACTGGTTATTTTTGTGCTTACCCTGCCTAATGCGATGGCGGGCGTGAAGTTTTTCTTAATTCCAGAAATTCATAAAATAACCCCCAAGGTAATTAGTGGTGCATTGGCGCAAGCGTTTTTCTCATTATCATTAGGTATGGGTATTTTAGTAACCTATGGCTCATATATCAGCAAGCAAACGAATATCGAGGAGTCGGCAGTTTTAGTGGCTATTACCGATACCGCGGTGGCATTTATTGCTGGTTTACTGGTGATGCCGGCGATTTTTTCATTCAACCCTAATACCAATCCAGCGGAATTGAGTGATAGTTCAGTATCAATGATTTTCGTATTTTTACCGAAAATATTTTTAGCATTACAAACGACAGTTGGTTATGTTATCGCGAGTATTATTGCCGCGATATTTTTCTTATTAGTGTTTTTTGCGGCATTAACATCCTTGGTGTCGATTATTGAAGTGCCGGTTGCCTACTTAATGGATGAAAAACAAAAATCACGTAAGCAAGCGTTGAACCGAGTGTTTTTGTGGGGTGGTGTGCTGTCAGTTTTGTCTGCATTATCTTTTGGCATGATAGATTATTTAACCAAATTAACTAGTTATGGTGGTCAGTCGAAGTCATTATTCGATCTGATTTATGATATGTTTTACGATACCATTCTACCGTTTAATGGCTTAATGGTGTGTTTATTGGTTAGTTATCGCTGGAAAAAACACAATTTAAATGCTGAGTTGTCGGAAGGTAATCCTAGCTTTGGTAAATCGATTCTAGCTAAGTATGTCGATTTTTCACTGGGCACTATTATTCCAGTAGTAGTAGCAGCCATATTTATTATTACAGTTGCCAGAATTTACTTTGGTTACAATGTATTTAGCTAAAGCGCGTAGAGCTTTGGTGTATGAATTTTGTTCAATCGACCGTTATTTTGAACGCGGCGCAGGTTTGCAGGCTTAGTCATCTAAGTCAAAAATCTGCCACAAAGCACAAGCTCTAATTGATACTGATTAATTTTGTTCATTAAAGGCCTCTTTGAGGTCTTTTTTATTAGAAGTGATTTACTCATGTTTGACTATATTCAAGTTGATGATCCACAACAATGTCAGCGTTTATTTCATGGTCGTGGTCATTATTATACTGGACTGAACCACGTCAATGTTGATTGGTTTCCTCCTGTGATGTTAATTACCTTGTATCAGTCAGTTGATGCCGATTGGTTAATGCAACAAGCGCAACAATTGCTGACATTGCTGCCAGCTTGTCAGTCGATACAGGTTCAATATCGATATCGCCCTAAAGCGCCAACTGAATTACTACTTGGAGAATCGATTCAAAGTACCCAAGTGCATGAGAGACAATTACAATTTCATATTGCCTTTGGCCGAGCACAAAACAGCGGTTTATTTTTAGACATGGCTAATGGTCGAACTTGGGTGCAACAACATAGTCAGGGTAAAAAAGTTCTCAATTTATTTGCGTATACTTGCGCTTTTTCAGTGGCGGCCATTGCGGGTGGTGCTTCCCAAGTTGTAAATATTGATTTAAGTAAAACTTCATTATCTACTGGTCGAGACAATCATAGATTAAATCAACAAGATACAAACAAAGTGGTATTTGAAGCAGTAGATATTTTTAAATCGAACAGTCGGATTAAAAAATATAGTCGTTATGATTTACTCATTTGTGATCCACCATCATTTCAAAAAGGTAGTGTGGATATTGAGCGTGATTATAAAAAATTGGTCAAGCGTATACCCGAATGGATGAATCATCATGCCGATATTCTGTTGTGTTTAAATTCTCCAGATTTAACCGAACAGTTTTTATTAGACACAGTAGCCGAATATTGTCCAGAGTGTCTTTTCCAACAGGCCATTAAACCGCCTGCAGTCTTTAAAGAAACAGAACTTGGGAAAGGTTTAAAAGTTTTATTATTCAAATATTTACCTTAACTCGGAAGATTGCATGTTAAGGACTATTGAGCTCGTAGTTAAATTTTGTTCGGCTATTTTAAAGAGAGTAAAACATTTTAATCGGTGTTAACCGTATGCAACTCAATTATCCAACGTTGATTGAATTGATGCCAATTACAAGATTGGTTTACTCCCAAATAATACGAGCGGCTAATAAAATCAGAAAACTGCCGGTAAATTTATCTACCCAAGTATGCTTTTGTTGTAGTGTTTTTAAAATAGGCCCACGAGAAATACCATACACCACCACACAATACCAAATGGTATCGATACAACCAACCGTTGATACCATAATGATTTTCTGCGTTAAACTGGCATCACTACTGAGAAATTGGCTAAATAATGCTAGAAAAAATATCGCTAATTTAGGATTTAAAAAGGCAATTAAAAAACCATCACGCCAACCATTAATGTGCTTTTGTTGAGTGTTATCAACGGTGGATAATTGTAAATTGCTACCTTGGCTGAACAATGATTTGATACCAAGATATAATAAAAATGCGGCACCCGCGTATTGAATAAAGGTAAATAAGGCGGGCGTAGTGGTGATCACCACAGCGATGCCAGTTACTGTAAATATGGCGTATAGGGTAACGCCAAAGCCGTGACTAATAGCGCTTGCATAGCCAGTAGGCTGACCGCCAGCTAAGGTGTTTTTTACCACTAACGCTAAACTGGGGCCAGGCGATAATGCGCCCATAAAACAAATCGCCACTAATGATAACCAAAGATGAATTGCCATAATCTACCTATTAAAATGTATCGGTGCGCACTCGATAAAAACTTGCAAATCTGGGCGTACCTTTTGTGGTTTTGCCAAAAAATTTATAGGTGATTAGTGTACCAATGGCAGGGGGATGTTGTCTTTGCTTTTTAGTAAAACCTGAACCAATTTTAAATACGACACCTTGCGTATTTTTTACTTTAATTGCTCCTAGCATGCCAGTAAATTTACCTTTGCCCGGAATGTATTCTAAAATTACTGCTTCATCGTCTTGGTATTTTTTGAGCTTCATTAATAGCGGATTACGACCAATTAGATAATGTGCATCTTGATGATGCAACATTAAACCTTCGCCACCTATTATTATGACATGTTGTAACTTATCCATAACAGCTTGTGTATTGGCGTAACGTTGTTGTGGGATCATTTTTAAATAGTTAGATTGTGTATTTTTTACTAGATTTGTCATTTGTAGAACACGTTGCGCAAAATCACCTGACTGGCCGGGTAAATCAAATAAATTAAAAGTCACTTTGCGCCACAAGGGATCATTAATTGAGGCAGCATTGATTAAAGCCGACATGGGTTGAAATTTTGCTCTGCCTAGCCAAATTTCACCATCCATAGCAATGGTTGGCCAATGCTTGGTAAACCATTTAGGGGTGACAATGAGGTTGCCTTGACGAGTAAATAACTGATGTCCATCCCAATATCCACGAACCCCATCAAGTTTTTCACTAACAAAATAATGACTAATATCATCAACTGAATGATATACAATGCCTTGTTGAATAGGTAGTGGCGATTGGTTGGCTGAACATAGCGTAATTAAGCACACATTTAGCAAACAAACTAATATTAAATAGCGCATAAAACATCCTTGTTTAGATAAAAAATTGAGTTAACCAATTTATTATAGACTATGATTAGCAAACTGGGTTGAGATTCACGTTGACTTACTATGTACTTATCAAGGAACGATATGATGATTAATAGATTGATAAAAGCTATTTGGTTATTTGCGTTAATGGCGATAATGTTAGTTGTTCAGCCTACGGCGCTAGCGAAACATTATTGTGATAAATATGCACAAAAAATTGATCAATTGCAGGCGAAACAACGCATGGGGTATTCGGCAAAACAAAGCCAACGACTAACTCAGCAGTTAATCAAAGCGCGTGAGCGTTGGCGTGAATGTGAAAATACACCACTTGCGACGTTTAAAAAGAAACATAAATACAAACATAAACATAAACGTTAAGCTCGGCCATTAATTATGAACCGTGATTAACATAATCTTGTTTTGATTGATTATAACTTACTACGATTTGGTCGATTGTGTCTTGGCAATAAGGTCTGAGGGCACTTAACAGCATATGTTTTTTACCGTGACCAATAACCTTGTTTTCGGCTAATAAATCAAATTTTAAGCAAGCGTTACCACGTTTTCCGTCAATTTCTAAGCTACAATCGGCTAACGCTAGTTGCATCTCATCAATATCCATACGTTGTAATTCAAGCGACATACTTTCGTACATGATCATCGGTCGTTGTGGATTAATCATAACTTGCTGTTGCTTCATCAGCTCTACCAAAATATGTGGAAAGGTGTGGCCTGAAAACTCTACATAAGCTTTAATTAGCGAGCTGATTAACTTTGGGTTGTCACATTTTTCACCCAACGCCTGTACTGATAAATATTGTTTATTATTGTCGTCTGTCACAAACGCTTGTTGATTGATTTGCTCGGGAAAAGTTAAGGCTACATCGTTACTGACCATGCCAGTGAAATTGAAAGTCATCTTAGGGTGTAAACCAGCGCGCGATAAAATCACACTAAATAATAAATCTCCAGGCACACAAAAACGTTTAGCATCAACATCATGTAATGGATTGAAATCATCGGCAAGTTGTTTCGCGAACTTGCTAGCTTGTTCGCGAGTAAAACTTATTTTGTTATCTTTTAGCTGATAAAACGTATCAATGAACATGGTCTACCTAACGGAAAGTAAAAATCGCGGCATTTTAGCAACAGTATTGTGATAAATCGAAGTAAATCGTACACAGCAGACCAGTATTTAGGCATTATTCATTAATTACTGAGCTTGGTAACGTGTGAAGTGCATGAAAGGCAGTGATTAGTGCTTCTTTTTGGTGCTTGGTTAATTGCCGTAATTGATACTCTCGTTGACTGGCATGTGATCTAGATTCTACCACTTCAAAATATACTAATTTCACAGGTCTTCGGGCTTTGGTATATTTAGCGCCTTTTGACTTTGAATAATTATGTTCATTAACGCGGCGATCAAGATTTGTACTAATACCGCAATATAAACTGTTATCAGCACAACGTAATAGATAAACAGACCAAGTTATCATGATGTTATTGGTTATTTTGGTATTGTGAATGGTATTGTAATAGTAACAAATATTTGCGTAATAATGTTATGCTATCGAGTACTTTTCACCGAGCAGGGCGGTATTTTCTGCGATGAATATTAACAACGAGTTAGCTTATGTCTGAAACTATGATTGGTACGTTACGCAAATTAACGGCTGAATTAGATGAACACCATCAAGTACATTATCAATTACCGATCGGTGAGCAGTTATTACCGCTAAATCAATTGATTGGTGGTACATTATCGTTAACTTTTCAAGGTAAAATTACTTGTTGTCACTGTGGCCGAACGACCAAAAAAAGCTATTCACAAGGTTTTTGTTTTCCGTGTATGCAGAAATTAGCGCAGTGCGATATGTGTATTTTGAAACCAGAAACTTGTCATTATGCACAAGGAACTTGCCGTGAACCTGAGTGGGGTGAACAACATTGTTTTGTACCTCATTATGTTTATTTAGCCAATACTTCGGGTCTAAAAGTGGGTATTACCCGTCATACTCAATTGCCGACACGTTGGATTGATCAAGGTGCAACGCAAGCATTAGCTATTTATAAAGTGAATACTCGCTTACAATCAGGATTAGTTGAAACAGCATTGGCGGAATTAGTGGCCGATAAAACTAATTGGCGAGCAATGCTGAAACAACCTGCGGATGAATTAGACTTACATGATCACGCACATCGCTTGCGACAACAAATTACGACACGTATATCCCATATTCAAGATCTATATGGTAGTCAAGCAGTACAAACATTAAATGAAGAAACGGTACAAATACAGTATCCAGTAAGTCAATATCTGACCAAAATAAGTGCTTTAAATTTTGATAAAACAGCGAATATTTCCGGCACCTTATTGGGCATCAAAGGTCAATATTTAATTTTTGATACTGGCGTGCTTAATATTCGAAAATTTAGTTCGTATTTAATTTCGGCACAATGGAATTAATTTACTCGTTATCTGTATTTATCACTATAATTAAATAAAAATCACCTGCTAATTAACGTTAGGGATCATCAAATGAATGCAAGAGAAATTGCGGAACAAGCGAGTGAACTATTCGTATTGTCTGACTCTTTTATTCGTATTAAAGAATTAATCGATAACGAATCGTCAACCATTGATGATATAGCCGATGTCATTGTGCTTGATCCGGCATTAGCCGCCACCACCTTGAAATTAGCGAATAGCTCATTTTTTAATTATCCGGGAAAAATTGATAGCATCTCAAAATCTTTATTAGTGCTTGGTATTACTGAAGTTTATAATCTAGTCATTGCTTATTTTACCCGAGACGCATTTCGTGCCATATCGTTAAATAAAGATTTTTTAGATAAGTTTTGGGAGCAAAGTGTTGATTGCGCCCTCGTTGTGCGTTACTTAGGTCGTGCGATGCAAATTCAGCATGCTGAGCGGTTGTTTATTTTGGGATTATTGCATAATTTAGGCGAACTATTAGTTCATCAATTAACAGAAGCTGAATACAGTGCATATGCTAAACAAGTAAAAGCACAACTACCATGGCATGTGCAACAACAGGTGTTAGGTTATACGTTTGGTCATTGCTCAGCAGAATTGTTAAAATTTTGGAGTTTACCGTTCAGTTTAATTGAACCTATTTACTATCAAGATGAACATAATTTTGAATTTTTAACCACCGAAAGTAAAATTTTATACATAGCTAAACGGATCAGCTTGTTTCATCACGACATTCGTGATCAAAACATTGGACACTTTTTATCTCCTGAACAACAAGCTGAATTGTCGATTGATTCAGCAATGTTAAATGACATTAAAGGATATTGTGACCTTGAACGGTTAACCATTTTAGCATTGTTAAATCCGGGCGCGGCAATGGTTTATTAATTTCTGATTCGACAAATAGATCGGAGATAACATTATTAATATCAGCCATAAGCCGATATCATTTGGTTCAGTTACTTTAACTGTAGGGTTATTTGAGGCTAGAAACTGTTGTTGAGCATTCATCTTGCCGACAGTAGCTAGTTGAGCAGACTGCCAAGTGAAATCTTGATAACGATATCCGCGCCCAGCTAATTGTAGAGAATAGCCAACCGGCGTACTGCTACTTTCTGTAACACCAATATCTATACTGGTAGCACCTACCGCATCGCCATTAAGGGCGGTTATAACCCCTTCGTAAGATAAAAATTGCACTACGAGTTGGTGATTATCAATTAATGCGATGGCATCGCTTCTACCATTTTGCAGGACACTTGAAAAAGCCAGAAACCCTACATGTTCGCTTTGATTGTTGAATATGCCACTTAGCGATAGTTGTGCATAACGATTACCATTGCTGCCATTGTATAGTTGTAGTGTCCAATCTTGTAAATTAACCCCCTCAGTACCGGCTAATTCAATGAACTCGTTGCTATCAGCACCAGTGTTATCGTAATGTAATTCGTTAATAAATACTGCGGGTATGAGTGAAGCAACAGCGTTATTGATAAATAACGAGAAAATTGAGATATAGCAAAATAAAACAAAAAGTAGTTTGTGCATTGGTAAAGTCCTTTTAAGTAATACATCCTGTGTAGCAATTTTTCATTTTCATTAAAATGGCTACATAAAGCATAGTTAATATTATCGATGTTGCAAGTGTTCATCAAAAAATGGGGATGATTTTCTTCTTCAATGAGCACAATGATTTTTAGCGAAAGCTGTCATTTATGCTGTGTAATTTATGCTCGCCAGGGCATAAATCTTTTTGTTTTAATTGATTAAGTGGTTGTTCACTGGTGTTGTTTATGCCATGAAAATGCGTGGCGTGTGGATCTATATAAAATAAACCCGTTAGAATTTCTCCTCGATTTTTATGTTGTTCAATATCAACAACTGCTTGCATGGCGTTATGACAGTCGTAGCTTTCTTGTAGTTTATGAATGCGCATGGTCGAGCCATTATGCAGGCAAACATCTTCATAATCACCAGCGGCACAGTTGCTAGAAATTTCATGCTTTACTGGAATATAATCTGCGATAGCTTCAGTTATCATGTGTTCAAACACATAATCGTACGAACGCGTTGAACCAGCGTGATTATTGAAGGTGACGCATGGTGAAATTATGTCAATAAAAGCAAAGCCTTGATGGTTCATCGCAGCTTTTAATAACGGCACTAATTGATGTTTATCACCGGAAAAGCTGCGAGCGACAAAAGTAGCTCCCAGTTGCAGCGCCATCACGCAAAGGTCAATATCGTTAAATAAACTTAAATCGCCTGCTTTGTTTTTTACTCCTTTATCGGCAGTGGCGGCTAATTGACCTTTGGTTAGACCATAAACACCATTATTAGCGACGATATATACCATATTTAATTGTCTGCGTACCACATGGGCAAATTGACCTAAACCAATCGACGCGCTATCGCCATCGCCTGACATGGCTAAATATAGTAATTCATGGTTTGCCATGTTTGCGCCTGTGGTGACCGATGGCATCCGACCATGCACAGAGTTAAAACCATGTGCTTTATTTAAATAATAATTGGGGGCTTTAGAGGAGCAACCAATACCAGACATTTTTGCCACTTTATGTGGCTCAATCGATAACTCATGACAGGCTTGCACCAGTGCGGAAGTAATAGAGTCGTGGCCACAGCCAGCACACAAGGTTGACAGCGCACCTTCATAATCACGATACGTTAAGCCCAAATCATTAACTGCTAAGCGTGGATGGTGAAATTTAGATTTTTCAAAACTCATAAATGTGCTCCTAGCTTACTTGTTGTTTAACGATTTTTTTGGTGGTGTTGATGGCGGTGGCATTTAATACGTTATCAACAATGAATAAACTGGTTAATGGTAGCCCATCAAAATTTAAGATGGGTTGTAATCGAGCGGGATCTATCGTTAATTCATTACTGAGCAAGGTGCGCATTTGTCCGTCACGATTTTGTTCAATAACAAAAATTTGTGAATGCTTATCAATAAAGCGGGGCACTTCGTCGCCAAACGGAAATGCTTTGATGCGCAGGGTATCGGCTGTTAAACCTTGTTGCTTGAGTTGATGTAACGCTTCGTTAATCGCATGACTACTGGTACCGTAATAGACTAAGCCAATTTGGGCGGTAATTTCACCTTGATGAATTTCGGCGCTTGGCACTAGCTGCTTTGCGGTGTTAAATTTTTTACTCAGGCGTTGCATATTATCCACATAATCTTCAGATTTTTCGGTATATCCAGCGTATCGATTGCGTGATGTACCGCGTGTAAAAAATGCGCCTTTATCTGGGTGTGTACCGGGTAAAGTGCGATAACAAATGCCATCATCATCAACGTCTAAATAACGACCATAACGTGTTATTTCATCTAATTGTTGAGCGGTTAATACTTTGCCTAACTGATAGTTACGCTCATCATCCCAATGCAATTCTGCCGTTAAATGATCGTTCATGCCTAAGTCGAGATCGCTCATGATAATCACCGGTGTTTGTAGTTGATCGGCTAAATCAAACGCGGTGGCACTAAATTCAAAACACTCGGTCGGTGACTCAGGGAATAATAAAACTTGTTTGGTATCACCATGTGAGGCGTAGGCACAACATAATACATCGGCTTGTTGAGTTCGAGTTGGCATGCCCGTTGAAGGTCCGGCGCGTTGCACGTCAATTAATACTACTGGAATTTCAGCAAAATAAGCTAAACCTAAAAATTCACTCATTAACGAAACTCCGGGGCCGCTGGTAGCGGTAAAGGCGCGAGCACCATTCCAGCCAGCACCAATTGCCATGCCAATGGCGGCAAGTTCATCTTCAGCTTGAACTATCGCGAAATTTTTCTTGCCGGTAGCCGGATTGATACGCAAGCGTTCACAATAATGAGCAAATTGTTCAACGACTGAGGTTGAAGGGGTGATCGGATACCAACCGACTACCGTCGCACCACCGTAGATTGCGCCTAAAGCACTGGCGGTATTACCATCAATCATTATTCGGTTATTGAGTAGCTCGCGCGCCTCAACTCGAATTGAAAGCGGGCAATTGAAATATTGATTGGCGTATTGAAAACCGAGTTCAAGGGCATGAATATTGGGGCTAATTAATTTTTCTTTCCCCTTAAATTGTTCACTCACTAAACTGGTTAATACCTTGAAATCTATTGCTAATAGAGCTGCCAAAGCGCCAACATAGATCACGTTTTTAAATAATTGGCGATGGCGCGGATCGTTATATTCCTTTAAGCAAATGGTTGAAATTGGCATGCCGAGATAATGAATATCAGCACGTTGCATAGTTTCAGCCAGTGGCTTGCTACTGTCGTATAGTAAAAATCCACCACTGTGTACGCTGGCCACATCTTCTGTCATGCTTTGGGCGTTCATGGCCACCACCAACTCAGCTTGACCACCGCGTCTCGCCAGAAAGTTATTTTCGTTAATGCGCACTTCATACCAAGTGGGCATGCCTTGAATATTCGATGGGAAGATGTTTTTCGCGCTAACGGGAATACCCATACGTAAAATTGCTTTAGCAAACATATTGTTAGCACTGGCAGAGCCGGTGCCATTGGTATTGGCAAATCTTACCACAAAATCGTTTACGGCATTGATGATGGCGCTGTTTGATGCATTCATTGGGCTTTCACCTGAGAGTAAATTGGCGGTTTTCATTTAATCGTTGCCTCAATATTGTCTAAGATTAATTTTTTCATATCCCAAGCTCCAGTTGGGCAGCGCTCGGCACATAAACCGCAATGCAGACAAACATCTTCATCTTTGATCATCACATGACCGGTTTTCAGCCGTTGTGAAATTAATAAATCTTGGCTTGGATTTAATTCTTGTACTCTTAATTGCGCGCGCACTGGCTCGGGTAATTGGTCGTTGTCATTGGCTGGCTCAGCGACTTCGACAAAGTTAATACAATCCATTGGACAAATATCTTCACACGCCGAACATTCAATACAAG
>Ga0316206_1001492_pt1 | contig 20325 bp, 15 predicted proteins | sample 6monthpyrite_MG_FD_204942 | JGI IMG/M metagenome (GOLD analysis project Ga0316206, IMG submission 204942) | Microbial mat bacterial communities from mineral coupon in-situ incubated in ocean water Damariscotta River, Maine, United States -... | ecosystem: Environmental > Aquatic > Marine >... | reverse complement strand
TCTTTACGAAGGGGCTCACAAACTTGGTAATAATGATATTAGATTTGTTGAAATAAACGAAGCACCGATCGAGATACATGGCAGACAGTTGTGTTTTAATATTATTCGAGATATCACGGATACAAAAGAATTTGTCAGTCAGTTAAACCTTGCTCAGCGCATGTTTGCTAGCAGCTCTGAATCGGTCATGGTGCTTGATTGTCACCAGCATATTTTGTCAGTTAATAACGCCTTACTTAATCTGAGTGGTTTTGATGAAGGTGATTTGCTTGGACAAAAGCCAGAAATGATTTTTGCAGATGATAAACAAAAAATAATTACTGATGAAGTTCGTGACGAACTTGAAAAATTCAGTATCTGGAAAGGGAATATAAGAAATCGTAAAAAATCTGGTGAAAGCTATTCGGTAAATTTACACATAGAAATTATAAAAGACAATCTGGATAATATTCAAAAGTATGTTTTCATGATGACCTCAGACTCTACGGACTGGGATCTGAATTCAGCAACTGAAATCACACATAATAATATTATTGGTCTGCCAGATAAGAAACATTTTCTCGACAGACTGGTATACGCTCTCAAGAAATCAAAAAGAAGTGGTAAATATATTGCTATTGTACTGGTTGATATAAGGCGGTTTTTTGAAATCAACGAACGTGATGGATTTGATACAGGTGACCGATTATTAAAGAGTGTTGGTACTCGAATGCAGTTTATGACGCGTGAGAGTGATTATGTAAGTCACTTCGGTGCGGACAAGTTTGCTATGCTGCTGGAAGATCTTGCGGATCTGACAAAAGTAAATATTGTTGCACAAAAAATATTGTCTACGCTTTCTGAACATTACAATGTAGATGATAAAGTTTACGATCTGACATTTGCGGTTGGCATCAGTTTGTTTCCTGAAGATGGAAATGATGCTGATGAGTTGCTGGAGATGGCAGAGTCTGCACTGGCAACCGCAAAACTGGAAAATAAGAGTCGTTACCAGTTGTATAGCCATGAACTTAATGAGAAAGGTAAGCTCTGGTGGGACTCTGAAAGAAGATTGCATGAGGCATTGAAAAATGATGAATTTAAATGCGTATTCCTGCCACAGTTTAGTTTGAAAGATGATTCGTTATCGGCACTTGAAGTGTTGCTACGATGGGAACATCCAGAAAAGGGTTTACTAGAACCAGGAGAGTTACTGGTTGAAGCAGAAAGCACCGGGTTTATTGTTGCGATTGGCGACTGGGTGATACGTAAAGCCTGTTTTTATTTAAAAGAGCTGAAATCTAAGGGCTTTGATATACCAGAGCTGGTGATAAATATATCTATTAGTCAGTTAGATGAAAATTTTCTCGATTTTATCAATCAGGTTTGTGATGACGAAGGTATCGACATCAAAACAATTGCGCTGGATATTAATGAATCGGCGATGCTTAAAATGTCGCATCATCAGATAGATGTTGTCCAGCAACTCAGAGAAGCTGGTATTAAATTCCAGATCGATGATTTTGGTAAAGGCAATACTTCAGTTTCAGCGCTACTGGATATTGAGTTTGACCGGGTCAAGATGGATGCAAGATTAATTAATCAGCTGGTTGATAATGTTAAAGTCCAGAAGCATTGCAAGATGGTTCATGCAATGTCAGAAGTACTTGGATTTAAAATTATTGCCGAAGGTGTTGAAGAACAGGCACAGATTAACGAACTTAAGAATATGCAATGTGACTATGCGCAAGGTCATTATTTTACTGAAGCAATGGGATTTGATCAGTTAACAAAATATATAGAAAAATTATAAGGGGATACTATGAAGCGTCGCGATTTTATTCAAAAGCTTGCTGTTGGCGGTATTGCTACCAGTAGTGTACTGGCTGCGCCAGCCGTGCATGCTAAAAAAACCATTAAATGGAAAATGGTGACTACCTGGCCTAAAAACTTTCCGGGGCTGGGAACAGGTGCTAACAAGCTTGCCAAACTGATAACTGAGATGAGTGGTGGTCGTTTAAAAGTTAAGGTATACGGTGCAGGTGAATTGGTACCCGCTTTTGAAGTGTTTGATGCAGTATCGCGTGGCACCGCACAAATGGGGCATGGTTCTGCGTATTACTGGAAAGGAAAAATCGAAGAGGCACAATTTTTTTCAACCGTACCTTTTGGTTTAAATGGTCAGGAAATGACTTCATGGTTACATCATGGTGGTGGCATGGAATTGTGGAATGAAGTGTATGAACCATTTGGTGTTATTCCAGCTGCTGCTGGTAACACTGGTGTGCAAATGGCAGGTTGGTTTAATAAAGAAATAAACAGCCTGGAAGATCTTAAAGGTCTGAAAATGCGTATTCCGGGTCTTGGTGGAGAAGCATTTAAACGTGCCGGTGGTACGCCGGTTAATTTACCGGGTGGTGAGCTATTTACCGCACTAAAAACCGGCGCGTTGGATGCAACAGAATGGGTCGGGCCTTATAATGATTTAGCTTTCGGCTTTTATAAAGCGGCTAAATATTATTATTATCCTGGCTGGCATGAGCCAGGTACCACGCTTGAAGCGACAATCAATAAGCAGGCATATGAATCATTACCAAAAGACTTACAAGCGATTGTAATGAATGCTTGTAATGTGGTGAATCAGGACATGCTGCTTGAATATACTGCGCGTAATAATGCCGCATTAGATACGCTACTGAATAAATACAAAGTAGATATGCGTAAATTACCTGATGATGTACTGGATAAATTAAGAGTCTTGTCTGAAGAGGTGGTTCTGGAATTAGCAAGTAAAGACAAACGAGCCAAGAAGATTTATAACTCTTTTGATAAATTCAGAAAACAGGTTGTAGACTGGCATAAAATTTCTGAACAAGCTTACTATAACGTAAGAACAAAAGTGTAATATAATGAATGGGCTATTAACTTAGTCAGTAAGGCGCCGGAGTCACTCTCCGGCGTCGTTGTCTTTGCAGATTATTATTAAGTAAATTGGAAAAAATGAATAAATATTTGATATTAAGTTTTACCCTTTTTTGTTTATGGTCTTGTGAGAATAATGAGACTCCTCCAGTACTTGATAGCAAGGATGAAACTACGAAAAAGGAAATGGTCGATTCGTCTGTTAAAACGCCTGAGTCCAGTAAATACAGTGCAGAAATTATCCCTGAAAAAATGACAGTGCAGGAAAAGAAAGAACGTTTCCGCCAGTTAATTGTTCCTGCAGTAAAGCAGGTTTTCGGTGAGTTAGATCAGCAGTATAAACAGGTCAAGACCCTGATAAAAAAAGATACGAATTCTGACCGTATAAAGACGCTTAAAAAAGAGTATAAAGCTGAATCAAATGAAGATTTATTATTACGATTAAAACCACATCCAGTCAGTATTGTTTTGGCACAAGCAGCAATGGAAAGTGCCTGGGCAACATCACGCTTTTTCAAAGAAGCAAAAAACATATTTGGTGTCTGGTCATTTGATAAAAATGAGCCACGCATCGCAGCCGGTGAAAGGCGCGGCAAGAAAACGATCTGGTTAAAAAAATATAAATCGATAGAAGCAGCAGTTAGAGATAACTATCGGGTGTTGGCAAGAGGGGCTGCTTTTAAAAAGTTCAGAAAACTCAGGATGCAATCAAACAATCCGTTTGAAATTGTTAAAGGACTGGATAAATATTCAGAACTTGGTGCTAAGTACGGCAAGGAGCTTTCAGCTGTTATCCGTTTTAATAAGTTTAATCAGTTTGATTTGTAATCGGAAACTATGATGCCGCATACGTTAGCATAGGAAGAAAGGCGTATGCTGGGAATATCATGGGCAGGTGACTGCACTGTCATAAAGCCAGATGATAGCTTGTCGCAGAGCTTTGCCTCCAACTTTGAATGCTCTGGCTGGGATGTAAGAGTGTTTAACCAGTGGCGGCAGCACATTGAAAGAACGGATTAACCAGAGCTCAACAGCCTGTTTCGTAACAAAACATACACTTTTTTATATACATCAATCATTTTGTGCGGTCATCGTTTATAAAAGATAATTTAAGTTAGTAGACTATTGTGATTATTGTATCTTCAGCTAATATATATCGATGAGGTTTAATTACTAAGGAAAGGCTAGGGATGATTAATAAATGGCAAGGAAGGCTTCATATCTTATTTTTTGTATTCTCAATCACTCATCTAGCGCTAGCCTCTTCATTGTATGCATCTAAAGTACTTGCTGCTGATTCTGCTTCTACACAATCTACGACACTCGCTGATAGCGGCGCCAAAAAAAAATTAGTTTATCTTGTCTCTGATATCAGAATTCCTTTCTGGGCAATTATGGCGCGCGGGATCAAAAGTGAGGCCGATAGACTGGGTTATGATCTTGAAATCTTGAGTGCTGAAAATAGTGCCAGGCGTGAACTGGAGTTCACGACTAGGGCATTAAAAAATAAGGTATCGGGCATAATTGTATCGCCAACCACATCATCGGCATGTGCAACTATTTTAAAATTTGCGAAAAAAGCAGGTGTACCCGTTGTTATCTCTGACATTGGTACAGATAGTGGTGAATATGTTTCATTTATATCATCAGATAATCGAGGTGGTGCCTATAATATTGGTAAAGTGCTTACAAAAAGATTGAAAGAGCTTGGCTGGGAAAAGGGTACGGTAGGTATTATCGCAATACCTCAAAAAAGACTGAATGGTCAGGCAAGAACAGCAGGCTTTATGCAAGCAATGGATGAGGCTGGCATTAAAGGTGCCGATATAAAACAGCAGTCAAGCTTCTCTGAAGTGGAAACATATACACTTAGCAAAGCATTAATTGATAACCATCCGGACCTTCGTGCTATCTGGCTTCAGGGATCTGATAGATATAAGGGTGCATTAAAGGCAATTGCAGATACCGGGAAAAAGAATGAAATCGTGTTAATTACATTTGATGCTGAGCCTGAATTTCTGGAGCTAATACCTAAAGGTGTGTTGGTGGGATCTGCTATGCAGCAACCATATTTAATGGGTGAAGAGGCTGTTAAAGCCTTCGATCAGAATTTGAATGGTGATCAGGTTCAAAAAGATTTGCAGCTACCAATTCTGGCCATTTCTATAAAAAACATTGCCGATAAGTTACAAGTAATAAAAAGGAATGTTCTTGGTTTAGAAACAAGCGAATAATGTAAGTTGTGAATAAAAAATATAAACAATCATTATATATCACGCTTGGGATAATCATTATCTCAACAGTTACAGTCATAATGGCTGTACAGGCTTCGTACAGTTACATATCTACAAAAAACAAAATTATAGAAGAGATGAAGCAAAGCTCAAAGCTTACGATTAATTCTTTGAAAAAAAATGTGACAAACTTAATGGCGTCTTATGCGATTAATGAGTATGAAAATCTTATCCAAAATGAAATGGAACATCAGTCTCACTTTTCTATTGTGTTAGAAGATTACAATATGGGGAAGATCTTAGGTAAAAAGTCATTTGTAAGTGGTAAGATTCGTGATGCTGACTGGAATATCATTAACTTTGATTCGGAAAATACTGAACAGGTTAAACAATTAGAGGCGTGCTTTTATTCAGATGAAGATATTATTATAACGCCATTAGGACAAAAGGTTGGCAATATAACAATTTATATCTCAGACAATATTTTAAATCGAGAATTGAATAAAATAATAACAGGCACAGTCATAAATGCTATCGCTATTTCCCTGATTCTTATTTTCTCTCTTTTGATTACGATTCGCTTTTTTATACTGAAGCCAGTTTCAAATATTATTTCTGCAATAAATGATTCAGATGAAGACGGTATTCCTGTTGAACTAATTCCTGTTCAAGGCGCTGCTGAAATCTTTGCTCTTTCAAAGACAATGAATACCATGATTCATGCGATAAGAGATTCAAGAATTAGAGTGACTGAGCAGCGCGATGTACTAAAAGTTCAGGATGATAAGCTTAGAACATTGTCGATGGCGACAGAACAGAGTCCGACCTCAATTCTTATTTTTAGTGCAGGCAATATTATTGAATATGTAAACCCCCAGTTTGAAATAACCAGTGGATATAGTGCAAAGGATGTAATTGATAAGCCCATTGAGGATTTGTTTAAAGAAAGTCGATTTGATATTTCACTAGTGGCTGCAATAAATCAAACACTGGCCGCTGGTAAAAGATGGATTGGAGAAGTAGCTGCAGTTACTAAACGTGGCGAGAATTATTTCATGCGTTTATCAGTTTCACCTATTTTACTGGAAGATGGTTCTGTTACTCACAATATCTGTGTTGCTGAGGATATGACCGAACACAAAAAAAATGAAGATATACTAAGAAATAGCCAGAAAATGGATGCAGTTGGACAACTTACTGGCGGTATAGCACATGATTTTAATAATCTACTGGGTATTATTATGGGTAATCTTGAATTACTTCAGCTGACCCTTAAAGATAACCCAAAAGCACTCGAAAGAATTGACAGTGCTCTGGCTGGCGCTACACGAGGAGCTCAGTTGACACGTAAGTTGCTCAATTTTTCTAGACAGGATCATAAGAAGCAGCAACTTACTCAAATCAATCTCTTCGTTGAAAATTTGCGTGAATTGATAGCAAAATCTGTTACCGCATCAATTCAGGTAGAAATTTATCTCGAAGAACATCTCTGGCCAGTTGAAATTGATTCTGGTGATCTTGAGGATGCTATTCTTAACCTGTCATTGAATGCACGTGACGCAATGCCTAATGGCGGCGTACTTGTTATTGAGACGGCTAACAAACAAGTTGATGGAAATTTTGTGAACGAAAATCCCGGCTCAAGAGAAGGTGATTTTGTTGTTATATCGGTAAGTGATAGCGGGACAGGGATAAGTGAAGGTGTACGTAAAAAAATATTTGATCCATTTTTCAGTACTAAAGAATTTGGTAAAGGATCGGGGCTTGGTTTAAGCATGGTCTATGGATTTGTTCAGCGTTCTGGCGGCAATATTCAAATTTCTTCAGAAGAAGGAAACGGAACCGCGTTTCATATTTATCTTCCACGTGCTATTGATGGACAGATTGAACAAATAGATGATGAGAAACAGGTAGAGCTGCCTAGAGGTAGTGAAACAATTTTGGTTGTTGATGATGAAAAGGGACTGGCAACGTCAACGGAGAAATACCTGCAAGAATTAGGATATAAAACGCTTGCGGCATATAGTGGTAAAGAAGCGCTCGAAATATTTTCAACCACGGAAGGAATAGATTTAATTTTTAGTGATGTGGTTATGCCAGAAATGGATGGATTTGAACTGGCGTTTACAGCAGCCGAACAGCAATCATCAATTAAAATATTACTGACGTCGGGTTTTACATCTAAACATATGGAGCTTAGAAGCGAATATAAGGAAGCTCACCGTAAATTTGCAAAGCAGTTATTGAGCAAGCCATATAATTTAAGAGAGCTCGCTATTGCAGTACGCAGAATTCTGGATGAATAAAAAATAACATTGAGAAAATGTCTTAACGTCTGTTACCACCAGACCTCTGCCTGAGCGCCAATGCTCCAGCCTTGTGTTTCATCTACATAAGGTGCATCTCCGGGAGTATTTCCAATCAAACCTTTAAAGTCATCACTCCAGTCGGCAAACGTTACAAAAAAACGCATAACAGGACGACTGTAAAAACCGCGGTTTGCAGAAAGTTGTAATGCAGTGGTTAGTTTTGAGAGTGTGCCGCTACGGTTATTAATTTTGTCATCGACATAATCGATACCGGCTTCAAAGGCGAGATTGATGTGTTGACTAAAATAAATCACGGGTCTTACACCTGTGCTAATCCAGTCAATTTCAGAATTGCTGGCCTGTCCATGATCTTCCTGTCGATATAATACAGTCCACTGAACTGAGTAATCAGGCAATGATTTATAAGTAAGTGTGTTACTAACTTCTAGTATTGAGGCATGATCCAGAACCCAGCCAAGGTCTTCACGAACAGGCTTAGCATTGTAATCGCCCTGTGTGATCGCAGGTCCTGTTTGATAAAGTAATACTGCGGTATTTTTAATAGTGGGCGTTATATAGTCCAGCCAGCCTCCGATACCGTAACCCGATTCATTATTGTAATTAAGAGAAGCAAGCTCATGCCTGTTGGCGATTCCGGCCCAGAGTGTTAATGATGACTGTGAACCAATCGTCAAATCATGCCAGCGTAGGTCCACGGATGTGCTGTTTATTAAATAAGAGCTCGTGGTGATATCAAATGTATCTTCATAACGAAATAAAGCAACATTTAGCTTGCCTGAACCTGTCCGGAGATCTTCTACACCAAACCCTGCCTGAGAACCCTGCCCGGGATTGAGCCAGGTATGATCCATGATATGAATATCTTTGCGATCGTAATATCGGCGGCCAAGCCACATCTTCACATCACTGCTAAAAAACTGATTAAAACTTAAATAGCTCTGGGCAAGGTGATCCACAGAAAAATTATTACTGTCACCCTGTGCTTTATAACCATCAATCATAAAAATACCCCGTATATGCGCATCTTTGTTTTCTGGCTGATTTAATTCGTAGTTATAGCTTAATTGTAGTTCGAGGTTGGTATCAGACTCATTACCCAGTCTATAGGTGGCACTTGTTCCTGGAGCCTGAAAGTGTGTCTGAGTATCACCGCCTTCACTTAGACCAAGGCCGCCACGGAAGTAACCATGAAACTCCAGACTATGTTGACCTGTTACGATGTCCAGAGCCATGCAATTAAAGGATGTAAAGAACCAAATCAGAACTAAAGAAAACCTTTTGCTCACAGCTGTTATCTCCTTATAAATTTTTATTTATACGTTGTACTGATTGATTAAATCTATATAGCAGGTATTAAGAGAATTATGAATTCAGCAGGCGTGTTAATACAGTGAGTAAATAAATCTGGAACAGGTGATTTGAATCAGTGATGTTTAAAAATTAGAATTTTGATGGTAACCAGGTTGTCAGCGATGGCCAGTAAGCAATCATAGCCAGAGCTATTAGTTGTATGACAATAAACGGTGCAACGCCTTTATAAATATCCATTGTTTTAATGCTGGCTGGTGCAACACCACGAAGATAAAAAAGCGCAAAACCAAAAGGCGGGGTAAGGAAAGATGTTTGCAGGTTTATGGCTATCATTATGCCTAGCCAGATCGGATTAACGTCCATTGCAAGCAGAATCGGTCCGACAATTGGTACAACAACAAAAGTGATTTCAATAAAGTCGAGCACAAAGCCAAGCAGGAACATAACTAACATAACAACAAAAACAGCAGTGAATACACCACCGGGTAAGTCAGTTAGAAAGTCCTGAACCAGTTCATCACCACCAAAGCCGCGGAACACTAAAGAAAAAATGGAGGCACCAATGAAAATCAAAAAGACCATGCTGGTAACACGCGTGGTTTCTTCCATTACGGCTTTCAAAATATCGAGTTTAAATTGCTTTTGTTGCCAGGCAATAATCATCGCGCCAAAGGCACCGACTGCTGCGGCTTCCGTTGGTGTTGCAAAGCCGCCAATGATTGAGCCGAGTACCGCAAAAATTAATAAAATAGGTGGTAGCAAACTGGTGAGAATATTGTGAAGCAATTCATTACGATCAATATTACGTTCATCGGCAGGTATCGCAGGCATTGATTCCGGTTTGATGAGACTCATAGCGATTAAATAAAATAAATATAAGCCAACTAATAATAAGCCGGGAATAACCGCGCCGATAAATAAGTCACCGACTGATAATGTTTCCGGAGAAAAAATTCCCTGATCTAATTGTGCCTGCTGGTAAGCGGAAGATAAAACATCACCCAGTAATACCAGAACAATAGACGGTGGAATGATTTGTCCCAGTGTACCTGTGGCACAAATGGTGCCGGTTGCGATTTTAGGATCGTAACCACGTTTTAACATAGTCGGTAATGACAACAAGCCCATTGTTACAACAGTTGCACCAACGATACCTGTGCTTGCAGCCAACAACATACCAACAAGTGTCACTGATATTCCAATGCCACCGCGCATTGGTCCAAACAAAGTTGCCATGGTGTTTAATAATTTTTCTGCAACTTTTGATTTTTCAAGCATCACGCCCATGAAGACAAACAATGGAACGGCGACTAATGTTTGATTGGTCATGATGCCGTAAAGCCGGTTGGGTAAAGCTTCTAAAAATGCAGAATCAAATGTATCAGTCAGTCCACCAATGTAAGCAAAACCCAGAGCAGTCCCGGCCAGTGTCATTGCCACCGGATAGCCGAGCAATAAAAAGATAAACACAACTAAAAATAATATCAGCGCCATACTTTCCATTAGTTTGGTTTAACCTCATTAGAGGTATTAATGGTTTGTAATGAACGCAGGATGTTAGCCAGACCCTGAATTAACATTAGAGCGGACATCAATAGAATGACCGACTTTAATAAATATACCCCGGGTAAGCCGCCAGCTTCTCGTGATGATTCAAATACGCCCCAGCTTTCTGAAACGTATGACCAGCTGATGATAAATATGAATAACATGGTTGGAGCAAGAAAAAATAGCGTGCCGAAAAGATCAATCCATGCACGGTTTGTTTCTGAAAGTTTTTGATAAAAAATATCGACACGAACATGGGCGTTTTTTTGTAAGGTATAGGCTGCGCCCAGTAAAAAAACACAGGCATGCATATAGATAATAGATTCCTGCATTGCAATTGAGCCGAAATCAAAAACGTAACGCAGGATTACAATCAGGAAAGTAATGATAACCATTGACAGCGTGAGCCATGAAATCGCTATGCCGGTAACTTTATTAATGGCCTCAAGTCTGTTTATCCAGTTCGTTAACATGACGAACTAGCTGACCCAGTGGCTGAGAATTTCTTCAGTTTGCTGGCGACGCTTTAGCAGAATAGTTTTGAACTCGTTAGGATCTTTCTGATGCGTCATTTCACCTTCTTTTGGAAAGTGCACCGCATATAGACGTGATAACCAAAATCGCAAAGCACCGGCTCTTAACATGACTGGCCAGAGAGTTTTTTCATTACCAGTAAAAGTTCTTGCCTGATGATACGCATTTAAAAAAGATGATACTTTACTGAAATCTAGTGAACCGTCTTCAGCATTACACCAGTCATTAACAGTAACAGCAACGTCATATAAAAGTACGTCAGTACTGGCAAAATAAAAATCTATAATGCCGCTGAGTTCATTATTGTGCCAGAGCGCATTGTCGCGAAATAAATCAGCATGTATCAAACCGCGGGGAATATCGGCTTTGCTTTGCGAAGCCTGAAAATGCATTTCTTCATGCAAAATTTCAAGATCACCAGGAGATAATTTGTTTTCTAATAACGCGGTTGTATCGTGCCACCAGTGTGGTCCGCGAGTGTTGTCCTGATGTTCATTAAAGCTAAGGCCGGCAGTGTGTAAATCGCCGAGCGCTTTTCCAAGTTTCTGACAATGATCAGTAGTTGTTTCGGTAATACTGCTACCCTGTAGCTTTTGTACTAATGCTGCTGGTTTGTTTTTCAAATCCTGCAACATGACACCCTGTTTATCTGCAATCGGATGCGCGCTGGGTACATTGTGTTCGTTCAGGTGTGCCATCAGGTTCAGGAAGTACGGCATTTCCTCAGCATCATGCGATTCAAAGATGGTCAGTACAAAGTTTTTTTCGATGCCGTCTTTTTGTGTATTTACAAAATAGTTGGTGTTTTCGATGCCGGCGCTGATACCCTGATAGGAGACGAGTTCGCCGACGTCATAGCGCTCTAGAAAGGTTTTAAGCTCATCTTCTTCTATTGTGGTGTAAACCGACATGATAAAAACTTGATTAGTGGAATTGGCGGGCATTTTAGCAGTCTGGGTACGCTTGTGAAAGCTTAAAGAGTTTCTTGGTTGTTATATAAAGCCTTCAGACATTGCCGGTATTCGCCCCGGCGGTCGAGGTACTTTTTCCTACAGCTGAAAAAGTACCCAAAAAAGCCGTCCCCAGATCACAAGGCCTCATAAAAAGCATGAGGCTACCCTCGTCATACCTTCTTTTTGTGACTGCTGCGGAACTCGCATAGAAAACGTGCTCAGACATCGTCGCAGAAAGCACCACAAAAAGAACTCATTCCTCAGCTTGCTCAGATGGGGAAAGGTAAATCAAAAGCTTAAAAGCAAAAGCGGTGTAGATGTTGACCCTTCCCTCCCATTTGAACAAGCTGAAGAGGGAGCTAAAAACAGGGAGCCTTCTGCGAGGATGTTTGAGTGCGCTGTTAGCACGAGTTCCGCGGCAGCCCTGTTTTTAGGGAGTGATGAAGGTACTCTCATTGTCTTTTAATAAGAGCTTGCGAATTGGGACGGCTCTCTTTTGCTTACTTTTCTGTAGCTGTAGACAGAAAAGTAAGTCGCCTTGAAGGCGAAATTGAATGCTAGAGGGCGTTAAGAATAATAGTGAAGAACGTATAGCTTTCTAGGCCGAATACTGGCAAAGCGGGAAAGATTTAATAGCAATGTATGAAAAAATAACTTACAACTGCAACAAAATCTCCTGTTCTTCAACAGACGGCTCAAAATCCCGGTTCTCATAATGATCAAAAATAATCTTCACCACTTCTTTCGGTGTTTCGGCCAGTGAGATCAGATCAAGATCTTCAGCATTGATTGAACCATAGCTGACCAAGGTATTCTCAAACCAGTCGAGTAAACCGCTCCAGAATGATTTGTTGACCAGAATGATTGGAATATTTCGAGACTTACCCGTCTGCACCAGCGTTAAAATTTCGGCCATTTCATCGAGGGTACCAAATCCGCCAGGGCAGACCACATAAGCGGAAGCATACTTCACAAACATCACTTTACGGGTAAAGAAATGACGGAAGTTCATTTCAATGTCCTGATAATCATTTGAATTCTGCTCTTTCGGCAGAATGATATTGAGGCCTACGCTGGGCGACTTACCGGCTTTACCGCCTTTATTAGCCGCCTCCATGATACCGGGGCCACCACCACTGACCACTGAAAAGCCAGCGTCGGATAATGACCGAGAGATGGCTTCAGCATTGATGTAATCAGGGTGCTCAGGTTTAGTTCTGGCTGAACCAAAGACACTTACTGAGGGCTTGATGGTGGCCAGACGTTCAAAGCCCTCAACAAATTCTGCCATGATTTGAAAAACCTTCCACGACTCTCTAACCAGAGAATTGTCTGCCTGTGTACGGCTTGTAGGCAGGTCTGGTGAATTGGGAGTATTCATGCTCTTTTTTCCTATTCGTTCTTCATGCTTCATATCAGCCAAAACGTCTGCGATAATCCTGAACTCTTATTCATTGGACTATACACAACTCATGGCCTCCAAATCCAGCAACACAGGTAAACCACCGATTATCGTGGTCGATGGTTCATCGTATTTATTCCGAGCTTTTCATGCAATGCCGCCTTTAACTAACAGTAAAGGACAGAGTACTGGTGCTGTGTATGGCGTGATTAATATGCTGCGAAAACTGCAGGAAGAATACAAGCCAGAGTCGATGGCGGTGGTATTCGATGCCAAAGGTAAAACTTTCCGGCACGATCTTTACAAGGAATATAAAGCTAACCGACCACCAATGCCGGATGATTTGAGAGAACAAATTGAGCCACTGCATCAACTGGTCGAAGCACTGGGCTATCCAATGCTGGTGGTAGAAGGTGTAGAAGCGGATGACGTCATCGGAACACTGGCAAGACAGGCAACTGATGCTGGCAGTCATATGTTGATTTCTACTGGCGATAAAGACATGGCGCAATTGGTGAGTCCACATGTCACCCTGATCAATACAATGAATAACAGCCTGATGGACGAAGAGGGAGTCGTCGCCAAGTTTGATGTTAAAGCAGATCAGATTATTGATTACCTGGCACTGGTTGGTGACACTGTCGATAACATTCCGGGCGTGCCTAAGGTAGGTCCTAAAACGGCGGCGAAATGGCTTAAGGAATATGAAAACCTCGATAACATTATCGAGAATGCCGATAAGTTTAAAGGCAAGATTGGTGAGAACCTAAGAAACAGCGTTGATCATTTACCACTGTCTTATGAACTGGCGACCATACAGTGTGAGCTTGATCTGGAAGCTGGCATAGGTGACCTGAGTTTATTACCGGCAGACAAAGAACGACTGAAAGAACTCTATACAGAGCTTGAGTTCAATAGCTGGTTACGCCAACTGAATGAAAATGCTGGTCAAAATTCGGGTGAAGAAACCGGTGATGTGAGTGGATCAGTAAAAGTAACAGCTGGTGAATATGAAACAGTACTGGATACAAAGCGTTTTGAATTCTGGCTCGATCAGTTAAAACAGACAGATTCATTTGTTTTTGATACCGAAACCACCAGCCTTGATTACATGCAGGCAAAAGTTGTCGGTGTTTCTTTTGCAGTGGAAGCAGGCAAAGCCGCTTATGTTCCTTTTGCGCATGATTATGAAGACGCGCCAGAACAGTTGTCAGAAGAACAGGTATTGGGTGCGTTAAAACCATTACTGGAAGACGCTGACAAGGGCAAGATCGGGCAGAATTTAAAATACGACAAACATGTATTGATGAATCACGATATTGTCTTACAGGGCATCAGTGATGACAGCATGCTGGAGTCCTATGTGGTTGATTCAACCTCACGCCATGACATGGATACGCTGGCCTTAAAATATTTAAGCCATTCAACTATTCACTTTGAAGATGTTGCCGGTAAAGGCGCCAAGCAAATTACCTTCGACAAAGTTGAGCTGGATAAAGCTGGCCCTTATGCCGCAGAAGATGCTGACATTACTTTACAGTTACACGAGGTACTGCACGCTAAATTAGCATCAGAAGAAAGTCTGATGAAAGTGTATCGAGAAATCGAGTTACCACTAGTTGACGTGCTACAACGTATGGAGCATACCGGCGTCAAAGTTGATGTGGATATGCTTAATAAACAAAGCGATGAACTGGATAAAAGCATCAAACGCATCGAGAAAGAGGCCTATGCATTAGCCGGTGAAGAATTTAATTTAAGTTCACCAAAACAAATTCAAAAGATCCTGTTTGAAGACATGGAGCTGCCGGTGATTCGTAAAACACCGAAAGGTCAGCCATCAACAGCTGAGGATGTGTTGCAGGAGTTAGCTGAAGACTATGAGTTGCCCAAGCTACTGTTAGAAAGCCGCTCATTAAGTAAGTTGAAATCAACCTACACCGATAAGTTACCGAAGATGGTGCAGCCAACAACCGGGCGTGTGCATACTTCTTACCATCAGGCTGTCGCAGCAACAGGTCGGTTGTCTTCAACGGATCCTAATTTACAGAACATACCAATTCGTAGTGAAGAAGGCAGGCGTATTCGCCAGGCATTTATTCCTGAGCCGGGTCGCATCATGATGGCGGCGGATTACTCACAGATAGAGTTACGTATCATGGCGCATTTGTCAGCGGATGAAGGTTTGTTAAATGCGTTTTCAAACGACATAGATGTGCACAGCGCCACCGCGGCAGAAGTCTTTGGTTTAGAGCTTGAAGAAGTCGGTACGGAAGAGCGTCGTGCTGCTAAGGCCATTAACTTCGGTTTGATTTACGGCATGTCAGCATTTGGACTGGCAAAACAATTAAACATCACGCGTTTTGATGCACAGGATTACATCGATGTGTATTTCGATCGTTACCCTGGCGTCAAAGACTATATGGATAAGACCCGAGCACAAGCGCACGATGATGGTTTTGTAGAAACCGTGTTTGGTCGACGACTGTATTTGCCCGAGATTAATTCACGCAATGGTATGCGACGTCAGTATGCAGAACGCACAGCCATTAATGCACCGATGCAGGGAACGGCAGCTGACATCATTAAACGAGCAATGATCGCAGTGGATAATGAAATGCAAAGCACTGATTACGATGCGTTAATGGTCATGCAGGTACACGATGAGCTGGTGTTTGAAGTGGCTCCTGATCAACTGGATGATTTCACGGGCATGGTGGTTTCTAAAATGCAGTCTGCCGCCGAGCTGGCTGTGCCATTAATTGTTTCGGTGGATACGGGTAAAAACTGGGATGAAGCGCATTAATTTGTTCCACTACATTACGACTATTTTGTAGGGAAAATCCTATAAAAAGGCGGTTTTTAGCGGCAAAGGTTACAACAATGTAACTAATTGAACCACTCATCGGAACTCTTTTGACTTAAACCTGTCATAGTCTTTAATCATCATTAGTAAGTGATTTTTGTTATGTAGCAGCGCTGTAGCCCGGCGCATGTCCGTTCACCTCCCTGAGCGGACTACATGGGACAGGTTACCCCAAACCGGTCCTTGATTGACCCCGGCTAACCCCAAAAGCCGGGGCTTTTTTTTGCCTGAAAAAAATACCTGGTAGAACCATTTGGTCCTTTTAAAATAAAAAATAGATTAATTCAAACATGAAGAAAATATAATGGGCGTAACGCTGTATAAGTTACATAAGGCCGTTATATTTGATGATACTATGGGTGTTTGGATATAGAAGAAAAAAATGACCCTCCCTCGTAAGAGGGAAGGCAGGATCAGGGGGGAATTCTCTGGTTTATGTTACCAGTTTAGATTAGCCCCTGTTCTAATTTGCTCCCTGAGCTGCACCTAGACTACGTCAGCATAAACAAAATTACAATAGTCTTATAATGAATTGATTGCTTTTTTGAATGCATTTAATGAAATAATCAATAAAAGCGTTATATTTATACAATATTACAAGGAAATTTAGCTGAAATGAAAGCAGCAACACTATTTTCAGAACACGTTGAAAAGGAGAATTATCGCTTATTTGTGGTTCTTAATTTCATTTCATACCTTGGTTTTTTTGCACATTTATCATTTATCCCATTATTTTTCTGGATTCAGCTCGATATTCTGGCCTATTTTAATTTTTTTAGTGTGCTTGCCTGGTTAGCCGCCTACTTTTTTAACCGTCAGGGCCAGCATGTTGAAGCCATCATACTGCTTGCGGTTGAAGTGATAGCGCATGCATCGATGGCAACGTTTTACCTTGGCTGGGAAAGTGGCTTTCATTACTACTACATTCCATTAGTGCTCTTTTTGTTTATCAATCACAAACAGCCATTGCTGGATATCTGCATCGAAGTGGCTTTAATTTTTGCTGTCTATTTATGGTTGCTTCTTAATACGAATGAGCCGGGCTATCAGCAGCAGGTCGATAAGAGTGTGGTCGACTGGTTTCAGTTTATAAACATCGCGATTAACTTTGCGGCCGTTGGCTTGCTTGGTTACGGTCTGAGAACATCTTCGATGCGTGCCGAATCTGAAATGGAGCAGCTGGCGATTACCGATTCACTGACCGGGCTTTATAACCGCCGAAAAATGTATGAAATGATCCGTCTAGAACAAACAAGGCTGAGAAGAAGCGGTAAAAGCTTTGTATTGGTAATAACGGATATCGATTTGTTCAAAGTCATTAATGACCGTTATGGTCATGATGCCGGTGACAATGTATTAACTGAAGTTTCGAATTTAATGAAGAAAACACTGAGGCATCAGGATTTACTGTCTCGCTGGGGCGGTGAAGAATTCACTCTGTTGTTGCCAGAAACCGATATTGACGGTGCCAGTAAGGTCATTGAGGTATTGAGAGGAGTCATTGAAGATCATCAATTCGAGTATCAGTCGAAACAATTTAAGGTCACCATGACCTTCGGAATGGCATTGTTTGATGGTAACCAGTCTATCGAAATGGTATTAAAACAAGCTGATTTGTTACTTTATAAAGGCAAAGAGAAGGGCCGAAACTGTGTTGTTTCGTCTTTAGAGCTTAGCCCAGGTTACTGATCGCCTAGCTCCAGCCATTGATCCAGCACCTGATGTATCTCATCCACGCCATCTTTCTTTAGTGCAGAAAAAAGCTGCACACTGGCTTCTATGCCTTCTTCCTTAATGTGTTTTTTGACCTGTAGCATGGTTGATTTTGCCGGACCACGTTTTAGCTTGTCTGCTTTGGTCAGCAGCACGTGGGCGTGAATTTTGAAATGGTTGCACCATTCGAGCATCTGCCAGTCAAACTCGGTCAATGGGTGTCTGACATCCATGATAATAACCAGCCCCACTATATTCGGACGATCGGCCAGATAGCTTTCCATTAACTCTAACCACTGTTTTTTAACTCTAGGTGGCACTTTGGCAAAACCATAACCTGGCAGATCGACTAGCATGCGACGTTCATCCAGAGAAAAAAAGTTAATCAGTTGTGTTCGGCCAGGTGTTTTACTGGTTCTGGCAATGTTCTTGTTATCAGCTATTGTATTGATTGCACTCGACTTTCCGGCATTAGAGCGGCCTGCAAAAGCAATTTCTATGGTGCCTGATTCCGGAAACTGAGAGCTGCTGGCGGCACTGGTGAAAAAACGAAGGCGTTTGTAGTATGTATTCATGCGGCGATTATACCGATGTCTCTTAATATTGCCTAAGATCCCAGCAAATAACATTACTTTATCTATATATACTAATTTTAGGCCAAATTACCTTTGCCGGTAGGGCCTCTGTGGTGTAAACTCGCCGCACAATTTTTTCGCACCTTATAGAATGTAGGGTGAATATTCCATCTTCTGGGAGACAGTGAATGAAAACTAAAGTATTAATTGCCGCATTTTGCGCCTTAATTGGTTCAACTACATCTGTAATGGCTGCAGGCGACGCAACAGCTGGTAAGAACAAAGCCGCTATGTGTATGGGTTGCCACGGCGCTGATGGTAATGCACCAGCAGACGCATTTCCTAAACTGGCAGGTCAGCACGCTGGCTATTTAGTTAAGCAATTGGCTGATTTTAAAGCAGCTACTCACCGTAATGACCCGACTATGTTGGGTATGGTTGCGGCATTAGGCAAGCAAGATATGGAAGATCTGGGTGCATTCTACGCAGCACAGACAGTTAAACCTGGCATGGCTGATGAGAAGCAGGTTGCTTTAGGTAAAGCGGTATATCGAGGTGGTAACCTGTCTTCAGGCGTTCCAGCATGCATGGGTTGTCATGCACCAAACGGTAACGGTAACCCTGGTTCTAAATTCCCCGCCCTAAAAGGTCAGCATGCGAAATACACAGCTAAGATGTTACGTGATTTCCGTGACGGCAAGCGTAAGAATGATGCGGGTAAGATGATGCGTAACGTTGCGGCTCGCATGACCAATGCCGAAATCGATGCAGTATCTCAGTTTATTGCCGGCCTTAAATAAGACGCTCAATAAATAAGAAGAAAGGGTGGCTTAGGCCACCCTTTTTTTTGCCTGTGATTTATGTTCATAAGCAGGGCTGTAAACATCGCCAAATTTATGGATATACAAGCCGTTAGGGTGTGGCATAATGCGGCCTCACATATTTTTATTCGGGAATTTCAGCGTGGTCGAAGCAGTAAAACAACCACAAAAATCTAGCGGTAAACGATTTATCGAGTTTGTTGGTTCAATGGAGCTGGCGATTACTCTGTTGTCAGCATTAGCCGTCGCCTCGGTGATTGGCACCATCCTGCAGCAAAACCAGAGTTATAACGATTACATCTTAAAATTTGGACCGTTCTGGTTTGAAATTTTCGAGAAAATAGCGCTGTATGATGTTTACTCGGCGATCTGGTTTTTATCCATTCTGGCCTTCCTGATTTTATCGACCTCTGTTTGTGTTTATCGTAATGCGCCGGTTTTTTTACGAGAAGCCAGTCGCTTCCGTACCAATGTGCAACTAAAGTCACTGCAAACCTTTAAACATCAAAAAGAATGGAATACTTCTAAATCTGTTGAAGATGTAATGACCCTGGGTTCCCGCTTTTTTAATTTTCTGAGCATGAAAGAAAGGGCGACAGCGAAGGATGGCTATCATCTGATCGCCGCGAAAAAAGGCGGTGTTAATCGCTGGGGTTATATTCTGACACACACGGGTGTTATTATTATTTGCATCGGTGCGTTATTCGATAGCAAAATCCCAATGATGATTTCAGAATGGTCAGGTGATTTAAAACCTGAAACCAGAAATATTTCTGCTTCGAAAGTACCCGACATCAGTCGTATTGCACCGGGTAATGCTTCATTCAGAGGCAATGTTCAAATCCCTGAAGGTGGTAAAGCCAATATTGTTTTCCTAAATGTACGAGATGGCTATGTGGTTCAGGAATTACCATTCGCCATCGAACTTAAAGATTTCCGAGTCGAACATTATTCAACGGGTGCGCCAAAATCATTTGAAAGTGATTTAATTATTCATGATGATCAGCTGGAAAAGCCACTGCAGGCAACCATCGCAGTTAACCATCCTTTAGTTTACCGGGGCTTTGCACTTTACCAGGCGAGTTTTGCTGATGGAGGTACAAAACTGGATTTGAAATTGTGGTCGTTGAAAGAAAA
>Ga0316206_1001491_pt1 | contig 20328 bp, 19 predicted proteins | sample 6monthpyrite_MG_FD_204942 | JGI IMG/M metagenome (GOLD analysis project Ga0316206, IMG submission 204942) | Microbial mat bacterial communities from mineral coupon in-situ incubated in ocean water Damariscotta River, Maine, United States -... | ecosystem: Environmental > Aquatic > Marine >... | reverse complement strand
TATTAACCTTTTCCCCACGAGTTGGGCCGATCAAAAATTAAAGAAGTATAAACGCCAAGCCATTGGAGGATAGCTCTGTGCCGTGGTAATGATTAGATGAATTGCGCGCCGCGGCCCTTAATGGCTGGTGGCCGGTGAAAAGCAGTTGACGTCCTCTCTCTGCACAATATAGAGCATCACCGCACGATCGCCACCTTTGGCGATTTCGGTTAAAGTTGCCAGGTGCTTTTGACCTCTAGTGGAGACGGCATCGGGGAAAAGTGCGGTTTTATTGTCTCCGAGAAGAGTGACATTTTTAACTTCGACATAGCATTTTTCAGGGGATTTTCTTTCGCTGCTTTTTTGTAAGAGTAAGTCGAGGCGGCTATCGCCAATTTTAGATTCACGCTGGATACTGTCGTATCCTTGTAGTTCAGCAATAACGCCATTTTCTATACCCTCTACCGCCAATTTATTGGGGAGCATGGTATTGACTCCAATCCAGGTCTGTCCATTGTGAGTCATCTCTAAGCTGTATTTATATTTTCGTTTAGGGTTATCGTGAAGGCTTAATAATACCTGCCACCCCGGCGCCCAGCAGGTTGTCATCGCTCCCGTATTCGCTGTATGCGCCGTGATTATGGTTTCATTTTCTAGCTGTATATCGCTTAAGAATCTTTTGTATCGTTTGAGAATTTTTCCTTCAACTAAAACCTCCGCAAAATTCATTTTTTAATTATCTTTGAGAAGATACTGGTCTCTTCTATTTTCCAATTGAAGAGTTCATCGCTGAGATCGTCATCGTTGCGTTCACCGATAATAGTTTTTAACTCACTTAAATGTAAATTATAAACTTCCTTCTTGCCCATTCTGTTAAAGCTAGGTCGATGAGGGTAGAAATTATGTGCCAGCAGTTCTGCAAAAGGAGTTCTGTATTGTGCTGCAAATTTGGGTTTATAAAAAACCAGTGGAGCTACTTCATTGTTTTCCACACTTGGTGATTTTTGTTGCGCTAAAATGACATCACTTTTTGCCATAAGGATAGCTTTTGACAGGGTTGTTATCGTTTTCGCCAATGTTTGATCTATGACATTAAAGTTTTTATCTTTTAAGAGAGTGGCAAATTCTTTGAGTAAGGCGAGTTTAAAAATGGGTAAGTATTTCGCAAATTGACTTCTAATGATAGTTAATTCATTTTCACTCGCCAATGCGCCTAATAAGTTTTCTAAATTCTTAGCGAAGGTTTTTTTTATTTCTAGTATTATCGGCATATTGAATTCGCTATCTAAAATAAAAGGGGTGAAAATGGTGTCAGAGATTCCACCCAACTCAGCAATTGAATTTTTTTGTAATAACAAAATTTTATCCGCGTATTCTTTTTGGTTAAAAGAACTAATAATAGGAAAATCTTTTTTAATGGTGATAAATTCTGCTTTCTTTCCAAGCATCTCTATCAAAGGGAGCAGACCGGTCTTTAATAGTTCTTTGGCATCCTTTTCAGGGGTTAAGATAATTCCTTTGATTTTTTTAAGCCTGGCCGCCTCATCTAAAGGTGGAGCAGTCGTTGCCGAGTCGGCCTCATCTGTATCATTTGTATCATTCTTATCTAAGAAACCATATTTCATCACAATATTAAAGGGGAGGTCGGATAAAGTTTCTTGCCATTTTGTAAAGGCCGCCTGAAAGGGGTTTTCTAAAAAGTCCCAAACTTTACAATCGTGATAGATCCCCTTAGCGCGATGAGTGTCGGTACAAAAACGTGGGAATTGCATATCCTCGGCGCGGGCTTGTGAATAACCCCAGGTTATCGCCTGTTTGTCGTATTCCAGAGCTGCACCACCCTGCCTAATATGTGCCCCGATCATGGCACTGCCCATAGGCGGTGTATAATCCATAACTGTCGAGCCAGGGGTCATTTCACTGAGCAGTTCGCCGGTGAGAAAATAAGTTTTTTGCACCGCTGGTAAAAGTTCTGGGGTAATTGTGGTGCTGGTACTACCGGCAAAATTATGTCGCAAGCCTAGCGTATGCCCAATCTCATGAGCGGTGACGCTTCTGATATAATCTTGGGCAAATCTAAGATAAATTTTTTCCGCTTCTTGAGGGGGAATATTCGCCGTATTATCAATGATTTTTTGCAGCGCTAAGAGAGGGTGCTGCGCCCCCGTATATTGGCATACCGAGGGATTGTGGAAACCTTTAATACCGAGTACGAATTCATTTTCCGTCTGCTTACTCTTATTTGCCAAATATTTCTTTAAGGCCAGCTTGGCCCTTTTTAAGCCGCCCTTGCCAAACACAGATGTCATATAAATATGCGACTGCAGATTTTCTCCTGTCATGGGGTCCGCTTGCATATTGGCATAGGCAAAACCGGCAGTGTCCCAATGTAGCCATTGAACAATATTATACCCCGGCTCGTGGACAGTAATATTTTTTGGTAGCATTTCAACTTGCATCATTTTTTTTGCAAAGACTTTATTCCAATAAAGTATGCCGTCTTTAACCGCTTGGATATATTCCTTTGGAATATTATTGGAGAGAGAAAAAACGATGGGTTTCTTGCTATCGAATTTCATAATATGGGTGGAGGATATTCCGCTGCCCGCCTTAATGGTTGGGTGGACTTCAAAAAAACCAACGACCTTTTGTTCATTTGATTTTTTCGGGATAAATTGCGCATTCTTTTTATAGCTAGAAAAAGTATATTTTATTTGCAGATTATAATTTTGCAAACCATCCTTGGCGGGGATTTCAATGCGGTTATACTGGTTGATAAATAAATATTTACCGCGCAATTCGACATTGCTGATAAAGCTTTTAAGAGTTTTTATAACTGGGAAATGGGTGGGAGTAGGCTTAGGGTCGTCGCTAGCATGATAAGCACTTTGAAAAAATAATAAGTTCATACCTTGTTTAAAATCAAAGGTAATAAAGTCTTGCGATTCGCTGGTGATGGGAAATTCCGTGAGTAAAATTTTTGTCGCAACAGAGTCAGTGCTGAGTTTTCCGAGGGTACTTTCAAAAAGAAAGACATTGGCGGCTTTTCTTTCAAAATAAACCACCTTACTCGCCTGAGCGCGCCCCGTAGGGGTAGGTTTGCCGGTAATTTGCGCCGCCGTCATTAAAAATTTATGGCCAAAACTATTTTTAGCAATTTTTATTTGAATTCCATGGGGTTGTAAAGGATCATTGACGGCGCCAATGAGGACATTCTTTTCATCTAATGGCCGCTGTGGATTGGGTACTGTGGGGGCATTTTGTTTTCCACACGAAATCAATAGACTTCCAAGCAATAATAATGACGATAATGTTTTCATATAAACTCCAACCGTAGAGGTAAAAATAAAGACCTAGACAAATAAGTGTGAAACTTATACATAGTGATTGCTCAAAGGTCAAAGACATGAATAAAAAGCAGATTGCCAAATTACTGATAGCTCATGGATGTTTACAATTAAATCCAAAGGAGCCATTTACTTACGCGTCGGGCTTAAAAGGACCTCTCTACTGTGACAACCGGCAAATTTTATCTATCCCGGCAGGTCGCAAAATAATTATAGAACATTTTTTAAAAGTGATTGGCGAGGATCATTTAACCTTTGATCATTTAGCAGGACTGGCAACGGGAGGAATTCCTCATGCCGCCATACTTGCGGATCGACTAAATGCATCTCTTATTTATATTCGCGCGCAATTAAAATCTCACGGCAGACAAAATCAAATTGAGGGGAAAACAAAAGCGGGGGATAAAATTCTTTTAGTTGAGGATTTGGTCAATCAAGGCTCAAGTCTCAATGCAGCTATCGAGGCCGCACGAGCGGCACAACTTAAAATGGATGCTTGCCTGTGCATTGTGGATTACCAAATGGCCAAAGCTCGTGACGTTTTAACTGAGAAAAATATTCAACTTTATTCATTAACCGACTTCTCAACTATTTTGCAGGTAGCACAGGAAGACGGGGTACTCAGCTCACAAGAGATTTCCTTGGTTCAACAATGGCATCGAGATCCTACTCATTGGCAATGAGGCCTAGACAAATTTTCCCTTTTCAGCTATTATTTTATAAGAATTTCTAATAAAATTTTCTATATAATTAAAAACTTAGGAGTGTAAATGGGTGAAGTTGCAAAAATAGAACTCAACGGAGAAATATTTGAATTTCCCATTGTCATCGGGTCAGAGGGGGAAAAGGGCATTGATATAACTTCCCTGCGAGCGACGACAGGTTTTGTCACCTTGGATAATGGTTTTATGAATACCGGTTCATGCCGTTCGGCGATTACTTTTTTAAACGGCGAAAAAGGTATCCTTCGTTACCGGGGTTACCCCATAGAACAGCTTTGTGAAAAATCTCATTTTCAAGAAGTCGCCAGCCTGTTAATTGAGGGGGAACTGCCTACCGAAAAAAACTTAGAATTGTTTAAAGAGCAAGTTGGGATGAATGTCGAATTGCCACAGGGAGTGGAAAATATTATCGATACCTTTCCTGCAAGGGCGCATCCAATGGGAGTTGTTGCCTCTGGGATTGCCTCACTTTCCGCATTTTATCCCGAGCTGATTGCTGGCGATTTAAGTGCTATCAAGCAGGCCAAAATTATCAGCCAGATCTTGGGCCAGGCGAAAGTCATGGCGGCGCGTTTTTATCGTCGAAGTTTGGGGCTGATACCCGTTAAATCCCGGCCAGAGTTAGGTTATGCTGGTGACTTTATGAATATGATGTTTTCTGCGCCAGGCTATTCGGTTCCGCCAGAAGTCAATAAAGCTTTAGATGTGTTGTTAATTCTTCATGCAGATCACGAACAAAATTGTTCGACGTCTACTGTGCGAGTTGTAGGGTCATCTCAGGCCAATGTTTTTGCCGCTATTTCTTCCGGTATCGATGCTCTTTGGGGCCAGCTTCATGGAGGTGCCAATCAAGCGGTTTTAGAAATGCTTCTGCAAATACAAAAAGCGGGAGGAGATTATAAAGAATTTCTTGCCAAGGCAAAAGATAAAAATGACAGCTTTAGGTTGATGGGATTTGGTCATCGAGTTTATAAAAATTTTGATCCTCGTGCGCAAATTATAAAAGGCCATTGTGACAGTGTACTAGAAACACTTGGTGTGCAAGATGAGCTTTTGGATATTGCCAAAGGACTGGAAGTTGAGGCGTTGAAGGATGAGTATTTTGTTGAGAGGAAGCTGTATCCAAATGTCGATTTTTATTCAGGTATTATTTATCGCGCACTAGGAATTCCTACAGATATGTTTACGGTGATGTTTGTCTTAGGGCGATTGCCCGGCTGGTTGGCACAATGGAAGGAGATGATTGAAACTCCCGGCAACAAAATTGCTCGGCCAAGGCAAATCTATACCGGATTTAATAAAAGAGATTATGTGGATATAAAGGCAAGGTAAAATGAGTTATGGACCTATCTCTTGCGGACATAGGTCCATTTCTCCTCAATTCACAACTTAGTGAAGTTGAACATATTAAGAACTTAAAGCTGCTTTCCAAAAATTTTACTTCAGAACGCGTGAAATGTTTAAACGAATACCAGTTTAATACGGACTTAATTTCATCTTACGCTCTTTTTTATTTCCCCACCAATATACCAAAATTTGACTTTATCATTTCCCGGTTAACAAAATCGGAGCAAATGTATTTAAAGCAATGCCAGTTTATTGATGTTGGTACAGGGCCGGGAACCTATCTCTACGCTTTTTTAAATTGGGCAAAAACCTTTTCATTAAACCATGTGGCGGTAGATCAATCGCAGTTTATGTTGCAACAAGCTGAAAAACTTTTAAGGGGACTTCTACCTGCATTTAATTGCACCTTTACGCAAATAGCGCCAGCAAAAATCTCCGCAAAGTCCCTGCTTTTTTTCGGGCATAGTCTCAATGAAATGGGATTAAAAAATGGTCTGCAATATATTGATAAACTAAACCCAGAATATGTTTTCACTATCGAACCGGGTACCAAGGAAACTTTTTCCTTTATTCTCAAATTAAGAAAGGAGATGGCGCTGCGAAACTACGCCGTCCTTTACCCTTGCGCACATTTAAATTCTTCCTGTCCCTTGGAAGAAAGGGATGATTGGTGCCATCAAATATTGCGGACGCAACATCACGAAAGTATTGAAAGACTTTCACAACTTATTAATAAAGATCGGAGAACTATGCCACTTATTGCTCATCTCTATAAAAGAGAGCGGAAAAAAATTTCTAGCGAAAGTGATTATAAGCATAGGCTCGTTCGCCTGGTAAAAGAGACAAAATTTTCTTGGATTTGGGATGTTTGTATGTGTGAAGATCCGTTGCGACTCCAAAGAATTGAAGTTCTTAAATCTGAGTTTTCAAAATCGCAGCAAAAAGAAATCAAAAACATAAGCAGCGGCATCGGCATAAATTTTGACCCCATTAAAGAGATGCAAGATTTTTGCCGTGTGACCAATGTTCATTTAGATTGTTGGAGCTAAGGAACGTAAACTTATTAAGGAACGTAAACTTATTTCTTAAGTTTTTTCGTATAGCTATCACCGAATTTTTTTCTGAATTTTTCGATTCTACCCTCGGTATCTAAGACTTTTTGTTTACCAGAATAGAAAGGGTGACAGCTTGAGCAAATATCGGTTTTATCAAATTGCTTAGTACTTTTCGTTTGAAAAGTCGCACCACATGCGCAACTGACGGTGATTTCGTTATATTCTGGGTGAATTCCAGCTTTCATGAGGGGGCCTTTGTTTAAGTAGCGTTGCTCTAATACAATCGCAGGTGATAAAAGTTATACAGTAAAAAAGCATAATTTGCCTAAAATGTCTATCCTTGTCAAGCAGCTAGGTATTAATGAGCATCACATGAAGAGCAGCCATCGCCCTCTTTGCTGGTTTTGCTTTCACTTAAGTCCCAATGGCCATAATATTCGTTCAAATACTCTAAAGCATGGTCTAATTCTCTAAAATCTTTAGTTAAAAGCTCTGTATTTTCAAGATCTGTCAGGGTCACAATATAGAGAATTTCAGCGGCAAGGTTATCTGCTAGGGGGATTGCTCCTAGGAAGACGGATGCTTTAATCTGTTTGCTGGCAAAATGATGAGAGGTCCAGTTGGCCTGATGGATTTTTAATGTTTTCATTTTGACAGTATTAGCAGTTTTAGGTTGTCAGGACAATCCTTCCAGGGTAACTTCTGGGAAATATTATACGTTTAATGCGGAGAGAATTATGGCCAAGGGACCAAGAGTAATTATTCATTTAGAATGCCAAACCTGTAGAAAGAGTGGCATGCCTGGAGTGAGTCGCTACTCGACAACAAAGAATAAGAAAACCACACCAGATAGAATGGAATTTAATAAATATTGCCGATTTGAAAGAAAGCATACCCCCCATAAAGAAATTAAGTAGCCTATCAGATAGTGTTTAGAACGAAGCTAAAGGGTCCTTATTGGGCCCTTTTTTGTCATGAAAACAAGTCGTTATATAGGATAAAAATCCACAAAAATTTATAAAAATATTTTCTGAAATGACGATAGTGTTTATACTGTAGATTTCAAGGAAATTATTTTGTCTTTAAAGGTATTAATAGTCGATCCAAATCAAGATTGGCTAGATTCAGCAGAGGAGTTCTTAACCGGTATTCATTACGATGTGAGAACCGTGAATAACGGGAGAGATGCGCAAATTGCCTATCATAACGATGATTATTACGGGGTTATTATCAATGTGGAAACACAAGATCATGCAGGATTTCAAGTACTTAAGCATATTCACAATAAAGTCATTTCCGCTCGCAAAGAGCAAATCATTTTTATGATATTAGACAATGAGGGTTGGTATGAAGATAAAGGTATCTCTAAGGTGGAGTTTGAGAAAATGGACGTTACCGAAACTTTAGTGAAACCCTTTGAAGTTGAAGAGCTGGGAAGAAGGTTAGAAAAGTATCAAAGCTTAACCGACGTATGGACTATTCTACCCACCCGCAAGGAAACTTCCGCTGAAGAAGAGATGGATCAAGGTGATGATAATTTTACTAAAATAAAAATTAATGATTTTTATTCATCGCAATCTGTGCTTTTTGATATCTTTGTCCGTCTAAAAAAAGATCGCTATATTAAAATCCTTCATGCTGGCGATAAATTTGAGAAAGAAAGAATTGATAAATATAAAGCTAAAAAAGTAGAGTTTTTATTTTTTAGAAATACAGATCGAAAAAAATACGTTCAATTTTGCAATAATTTATCGCAAAAAATTATGAACAATAAAAAGGTCGCCGGTGTTACAAAAGTCAATCTTTTGAAATGTGTTTCGGATAAATTTATTGAAGATGTTTTCTCGGAGGGAATTCAAAAACAAGTCATCTCTGAAGGAAAAAAAATATCCTCGAATATTTATGAGTTAGTTGAGAAACAGGACGACCTCTATAAAATACTTAGAGAGTTTCATGATTTCGATCCTAGCGCTTTTTCGCACACCTATTTGGTGACATTATTTTCTAGTTCGATTATTAAGCAATTCGAATGGGAGTCTAAATCAACGATTGAAACCACGGCCTTAGCGTGTATGTTTCACGATATTGGAAAAATGAAATTAGATCGAGCATTTTTGGAAAAAAATATCGAAGATTTAAGTGAAGAGGAACTCGTTGAATATAAAAAGCATCCAGAATTAGGTGGCGAATTGGTGGAAGGCAATAAGTTAATAAACTCTGTTGTTAAGCAAATAATTTATCAACACCATGAATCCAGCGATGGTTCAGGTTTCCCCAAGGGGCTAAAGGGACAACAAATCTTGACTCTGGCCAATATTGTTAAGATTGCCGATGACTTTGTTCATATCGTAATGAGAGATAAACTTAAGCCTGTCGAGGCGCTCAAAAAACTTATGTCCACACCGGGGCAAATTGCTAAATATAATACCATCGTCATAGAAAATTTTATGAAAATTTTTATCGATCCAAAAAGGATTTTGAAATTTGATAACGCTCGTACTCAGGGAAAATTGGGGGAAGGACTTAGTTTCAAGTCTAATAAAAAAGTTTCTTAAAAGGCAGCTTTTTAAGAGATCGTCTATTTTTTGAAAATAATTTTAAATTTTCTTTTGCCAGTAAGTAGGGGTGTTTTCTATTGGAAATCTTGACAATAAAAGCTTGTCTTTTATCTATTTTTAGTCCCTCCAATGAGCTGACTAGTGAGGAAATAGTATAAGTAATAATATTCTTTTCTCCAAAATTAATAATCATGGTGTAGAGAGGGGATTGTAAATATTTTTGTAAACTTTTTTCTAAACTAGCTGTGCGCCGATCCAAAATCATTTGACTATTAAGTTCATAGAGATGAGAAAGAAATGTGTTAATATTTCCTTCATCAAGATTTTTTCCTAAATCGTCGTACCATAAAGTATCTTTTTTTGTAAAAGACAGTTGCGGATTCACCAGCCTTTTGCCTCTAAATATTTTCAAGCTTTGTAATTGAGAACTGGGGTAATGAATAATTTTGGAGTCAATAAAATCTGATAAATCATTGGCTTCTATAGAACCTTGAATGGAGTCAACATGATAAATAGCATCTTTACCAGAGAGAGTTAAGTACGTTGAGTTATCTATAGGATTAATCAGGCCCATTCTTAAAATCTTTTCCACACCTTTTGCGTATCCAAGAGTGATTGTTATTAAGGGGGTGTCGAGTGAGAAATTTGCTTTATTAATGGGGTCTAAATTATAAATCTTTCTTATTTTTATTTTTTTGAGCGAAGTCATGATGTTTTCAACGGTTTTACTATTTGCGTGTAAATTTCTCGGAAAGTCTAATAACCATTGCTGTCGATGGTCTTTGGAGAGATGAAAGGTGCCAATCCTATTGGTTATTTTTAAAGTTTTAATGGTATCTAATTCCACAGTATTAAATAAAAATCTATATTTTTCTAATTCTCTGCTGGTCAAGCGAGGTGCTTGGAAAAACTCGGAAAAGATCGCCGAAATGACCAGAATTACCGTAAACAAGCTGATTAGCCAATAGGAAATAGTTGATTTTCTAACCTGAAATTGCACTTGTAGTTTCAGCTCCTTAAATGGGTCCAAATGAGACATTGTAACTTGATATATGGGTTAAGTATAGCCAATATAGAGGCTAAAGGTTTGGTGTAAAAATTTACAGGAGAAAGTAAGATGGTTGAGTTAATACAAAACGGCGGTTGGGTTATGTACCCTCTTTTGTTGTGCTCGTTTTTAGTTTGGGCCGTTGCCTTTGAAAAGTTTTGGTACTTATCACAATTTCAGAAGCAGTCTCAACTACTTTATACAAACGCTAAAAATTTAGTTTTTGAAAAAAAATTTGAAGAGGCTAAAGGGTTATGTCATACCACCCATCCCATGGTAGCGACACCCTATTTAGCTTTATTTGAGGGGCGTGAATTAGAGCGGGAGATTTGGGAGCAACGAATTGGTAGAAGAATTTTGGAAACTAACTTGAGTCTAAAACGTTTTCTTTGGATTATAGGGACCATAGGTTCTAGTGCTCCCTTTATTGGTCTTTTTGGTACAGTATTGGGTATTATTAAATCCTTTGAAAATATCGCAGCAACGGGAAAGTCTGGTTTTGCAGTGGTGGCGGCAGGCCTTTCCGAAGCCTTAATTGCTACGGCGGCGGGGATTCTGGTGGCGGTTATGGCGGTCATTTTGTATAATTATTTTCTTACGAAATTGGCCTTTATTAATATTGAATATAAAAATAAGATTGAAGATCTCATGGAGACAATGGTTTAAAATATGGCGATTAATTTAAAAGATAATAAAGAAGATGAAATTTTAGCGGATATCAATATGACTCCGCTTATTGATATTATGCTCGTGCTTCTTATTATTTTCATGGTGACGTCTTCAATTGCTCTGGAGTCGGGTCTAGATATTCAATTGCCACAAACCACATCAAAAACAACAGCACAAGATGGAAAAGCGGTGATTGTTTCATTGAGTAAAGAAGGGCTTATTTCCGTGCAAGGAGTACAAGTTGATTTCTCTGCTTTGCAGGAGAATATTGCGGCGGCGATTAAGAGTGCAAATTCAGAATTGGTGATTTTTGAGGGCGATCAAAAATCCGAACTGGGGATGGCCATAGAGATTATGGATATTGCAAAAGCAGCAGGTGCCACGCGCTTTGCTATTGCGGCGGATGGTGAATAGTCAAATATCTAAATTTTCCAAATCTGCAAAATTATTATCATCTGTATCTTCGCTGCCATCACTGCTCTTTTTAGATTTTTTGGCGGTTTCAATTTTTGGTTCAATAGATTTTAAAAAAGTTCTGAGATTTTCCCTTTCTCCAGGCTTAACAAAAGTAAATCTTAATGAAGCTCTATAGGGCATTTTTTTTTCACTAATGATGCGACTTTGCATATTGAATTCGAGGCAATAGGTAATTTCAGCGTTTAAAATAAAAGGCTTTGGTATCTCAAACTGAATGACAATCGATTGGCCTATAATGAATTTTTCACTGCAAAAAATGTACATTTTATCCATGTATATTTCTGCCAGAATGGTCCTCGCCTTATAAATTTTATCCTTGGGGATATTAAAAAGATGGGTTTCGTGACTGCTTGTACCTTCGCTGGCCACTTTTTCTTTCTTCTTCTCGGCCGGCGCATCACCTTCTTTCGCGGTTAATGTTTCGGTGGCCGCCTTTTCCTGATCTTCTTGCTCATTTTCAGGGGCTTCGCTTGTGAAATTCTCAGCAGGCGCTTTGGTATTGATATAGTCGGTCTTATAGGTGCTGGCAATACCCGACAGATCTGCATCGCTGATATCGACCTCTTTTTCTACCAAAGCTTCAATTTCGTCCCTGAGTCGCCAAACTCTTAAAGGAATTTTTTTGACCAGCACTGGATGCGTCGTACTTCCATAAATCATTTTTAGTCTCCAAGTTTCATTATTCTCTTAATTGAAATGAATATCTACGGGGAAAATTGAGGAAGAAATTGCCATAAACTCAGTAAGTTTTTGTAATTTTGAGAATGGCGCGTTATGCCGCTATGCTTAGATAATGAAAAACTATTTATAAAAATATCTCAAGGAGTGAGTTATGACCAAGTTCCGTCTTATTTCAGTTTTGGCGCTAGGATTTGCTGCCAAAGCATGGGCGATTCCCTATGCACCACATGTACCAGGAGAGCTTATTGTTAAGCTGAAAGTCGATCAGAATAAAAATGTACAGCGCGCTTTTTTATCTTATGGTGCGGAGATTAAGCAGCGCCTTAGAAGTAAGCTCGTCCTGGTACGAGTCAGTGGAGAAAAATCCTTAACGGGAATGATTTCTACTCTATCGCAAAATAAGCTTATCGACTACGCTGAGCCAAATTTCATTTATTCCGTGGTACAACCGGCAGCAGAGCAAACATTAGATGATTTACTCGCTCCCTTAAAATATAATGATAGCGCTGCTTATACTCCTAACGACCCCAAATATGCTGAGCTTTGGGGCATGCATAATACGGGCAGCAATGATCCTTCGGGTGCTCAGGGTGTTGCAGGGGCGGATATTTCCGCTCAACAGGCATGGGAAATTACCCGTGGTAATCGCTCGGTCAAAATCGCCGTCATCGACACGGGAATTGATTATACCCATCCCGATTTAGCGGAAAATATCTGGGTTAATGAGGCAGAAAAAAACGGAAAGGCCGGTGTGGATGACGATGGCAATGGTTATGTGGATGATATTCATGGCTATGATTTTGCCAACGACGACGCCGATCCCATAGATGGTCATAGTCATGGAACCCATTGTGCAGGGACCATTGGTGCCGTTCATAATAATGCTCAAGGGGTCGCCGGCGTTATGGCAGAGGTCAGCTTAGTAGCGGTTAAATTTTTATCCGACGCTGGTTCTGGAACAACGGCTAATGCCATTCGATCGATTGATTACGCTACATCGCTAAATGTGGATATTATGTCAAACTCATGGGGCGGTGGCGGCAGGTCACAGGCGTTGTTTGAGGCCATTCAAAGAGCAAGTGATAAAGGCATAATTTTTGCGGCAGCGGCAGGAAACAGCTCAACAAATAATGATTCACGGCCACATTATCCTTCAAATTATGCAACGGCGAATATGGTTTCGGTAGCCGCGCATGCATCAAATGACGAGTTAGCTTCCTTTTCATGTTTTGGACGAAATACTGTGCATATAGCTGCGCCGGGTCACAAGATTACATCTTGTATCAAAAATGGTGGTTATGGAACTTACTCTGGAACTTCTATGGCAACTCCCCATGTAGCGGGCGCCGTTGGTCTACTTTTGGCGCATACTGGTCGCATGGATCATGCAATATTCAAAGAAAGATTGCTCAAAACATCAGTTCCCGTGCGTTCTTATAGAGGCAAAATGCAGGCAAATGGTCGTCTCAACGTCTATAATTTATTAACCGATACCAGACCCGTAAGAAATGAGCCTAACCCTGAAGATTGGGAAACCTTCGCTCTCGATGAAGCTTTTGAGTCTCCCCATCCATACCCCGCCAATAGTGACTTCACTAAGACTATTACTATTCCTGGCGCTAAATTTATGCGTGTAATTATTAGAAAATATGAATTTGAAAACGGTTACGATTTTCTCGAAATTTCGGGTGCCGACGGTGTGACCCTTGAGAAAGTCAGTGGCGTAGGAGAAAATTACACCACTGATTATAGTGAAGGGGAGACCATGAATATAACTTTTCTTTCCGACCGTTCTGTTAATAAATGGGGCTTCGCTGTGGAAAAAATTCAGGTGATTTACTAAGATTTTCTAAGATATTCTAACAAAACAAAAAAAAAGGGCCGGCATACACCGGCCTTTTTTTTATCCAGGCATTTAACCTTATTGTCTAATCGTACCTTTTTTAAAGTTGGCCTTAAATTTAATTTCTATTTCTTGGCCAGTTATAGAAGATCTACTTGGAGCAATGATATTTTCATCAGAGTATTGCATGGTAGCCTTGATACTATATTTTCCAGATTTTTTTTTGTCAAAATAGGAAAACAAACTAAATGGTATTTTAACGATTGTCTTATCGTCTCTCACTATTGTCTTAAATTTGCTTAATACTTTTACTGGATAGCTTTTTCTTCTGTATTTACCCCATTTTTTTTTCGCCAAAAGAAAATGCAGCACAAAGGATGAGTGATCAAATACAATTGAAGGAATAACAATATCTAACCCATCGATAGTGAGATTTTCAATGACCGGCTTTTTATTGAGAATTTCTTTAATTTTTGAAACTTCTATCGCTGCGAGATCGATTTTTCCTTTCATCCTAAAAACTCCATCATCTTCTCCGTTAATTTGAGTTGTGGATAATTTTTTAAGAAAGATAGGTGAATCACTCGGCAAGTCGGCATCAAAGAGTATTTTTCTGCCAAGGCCTCTATTTGATTGATCCATATTAATATTGAATTCAATCGGCTGCTCAATGGCCCCGGCATTTTTTAGGCTAACGCTAATCTGCGCCTCACTCGATCCACCATCGTCATAGGGAACCTTGCGAGTGCCCATTTGTAGACAAGAGTAAGAGGCTTCTCTAATGCGAATTGTTGTTTCACAGCGATTAACCCACTCACCAGTAGTAGAGTCATGCACATCAAAGCATGCTGTGTCCTCGTAGGGTTCGTTGCGATAACAGGTCCCATTATAAGTATAATCTTCGGAGACATTGTAAAACGTCGGTCCATTTAATTGAACATTTTTAGTTTGAAAATTTTCGTTTAATAAAAGTGTTTGATTGCTGGCAGCAAAGGCAATATTTGCAAATAAAAGGGCACCAATGAATAAAAATGATCTCATGCTAAATCTCCAGTCCAAGGTAAATAATAATTTCACCAAGCCTCTCTGCAATTTATAAACCAATTTAATTTATGATATTTCAATAACAAGATGCACTTCGCCCACCCACTGGCCCCAGTGCGTTTTTACCCCTGCTAGTCGCAAAGTGGAAAATGATAATGATAAAAAAAATGAGACAGCGATGCACCGTAAATAAAATTACTAAATGAAGCTGGGATAAAACTAAAGATACGAGTGGTAGATAATTTTAGTTCAAGCAGTTCTTATTTAATTAATTGGGCAGTAGATGTTTGAACTTGCGCAAAAACTTTGAAAGCGAACCCAATTTATCTAGAGTTCTGATAGCGCTTACAGAAAGTCTAAGCTTAACGGTTTCGCCAGACTCCGGATCATAAACCCTTTTTGTCTGCAAGTTAACTTGTTGCTTCATCTTTGATCTATTTTTAGCATGGGAAACTTTATTTCCAATAAGTCTTCTTTTTCCTGTCAAATCACATGTTCTGGCCATCTTATTAGTCCTTTGAATTGTCTTGTCACTGTCGCTTATGAGTCGCACAATATATATTGGAGTCATAAAAAGATCAACCCCTTATTTTCGTTAACGCGGCTGGTCTTCCTCTTTTGACCTACCCACTAAAATAAATTGTCTATTCCCGGGCCTTTGGCCACCATAAGTCCATGGTAGAATCAAAAAACAGACCCTTACGTGAGATTAAATACCCCCCCACAACTCCTAAAGAAGAAGCTTTTACACGTTTGCACGAACTACCCGATGAAAAAAAATTTGATTATCGGTATTGGGAAAGGTTTCTCTCCGGCCATAAACGCAACCCATGGCGCTGGCAAATGCTCTTAATACCCGTTTTAATTCTTGCCATCGTTTTACTCTATCGCGCCAAATTTCATTCTTTCGACAATAAAACAGATGCGCCAAAAGAGTCCTTATTGCCATCTGCACATCCCATCGACAAATGAATTTTTTATGAGCATTTTACTAAATGTTTATTTCAGGAAAAAGATAGGAGATATTTTCTTCCTTTGAGTTGGGTTCATATTCAATATAATTATTGTTTGGCCTATTTTCATTCTCATATTCTTTTGATGATTGAATGCCACTGATCTGCGCCAAATAAGTATACAGGGTAGCAGCAGCAAAACTACTACCGACCTTTGCAGGGAGCATTAATGCTTGGGTAGCTGAAGTGCCAATTTTTTTTTCGAGAGTCTCTGATAATTTGTAGATACCTTGGCTTCGAAGTGGAGAGGTCGTGGCCATGAGAGAGGCGGCAAGAAGTGTATTGAGAGCGGCGCTCATGAGCTTTTCTTGATAATTTGAGCTTTCCCCTTTTTGAATAGCTTGCCAATGAAGCCAACTCGCTAAGGTCGTTGTCGTTATACCATAAACAGGCAAGGTTAATTTTCCTGTGGTCACTCCTTTCCTGAAAAGCATCTTAAATTTTTCTTTCATGGGAACAACTTTATCGAAGACATTATTTTCTTTTTGTTTTGATCCATTTTTAATAAAATTAGCGCCAAAATTTTGAGAGGTAACGATGGCGACAAGGGAAGCTGCACTCATCATATTGAGAACGACAAAAGGAAGTTCATCCATAAATCTGTCACCCCGGGTGATATATTCCGCATATAGAATAGTTCCCATGGCCGCTATAAAATCTGTAGAAAATTGTTTTAAAAATGGATTTCTATTATCTTTAGAAAAATGTCGGTAATAAAAATCTGAATCTTTAAATTCTTTGATGAGTACTTTTGTGTCAACTTTTAATTTTTTGGCCATTTTATGAAGTTTTTGATTCACTAGGTTTTGATATCCCTGCAAGGGGTGGACCTGCGCGCCAATCTTTTGACTGAAATGATTTTTTAATACTGGTGGAATTTTTTTAGAAAGAGATGCCAGCGCTTTTAAATAGGCCCCTTTAGAAACTTTTATTAGATTTTTTCCGGGTAGGAAATGGAGTGGAGGGATTAAATCTTTTATCAACCCCCTGGCCAACACCATGCTTAGGGCAGTACCAATGATAAGGTTATTTAATTGGTTTACACTGATTTCAATATATTTTTGATTTTCAGAAAAACTTCCACTATCCCTGGTGGCAGAAAATAATGTCGTATAAAAACGCTCTTGATTTTTACTCTCAAGATAGTTCATTAAATTATCTTTTACGACAAGCGCACCACTGGCCAGAAATAGGCCCGGGCTGAAGAGGGCCAATGGAGAAAATGTAGATATAATTCCGAGTCCCAAAAGTCCTTGACTAGCATAAGTATTTAGTTTGCTATAAAATTCTTTTCTCACCTGTCTTTCTTTTAATCTAGTTATTAGGTCTCTCTTGGCCTTTTCCCATTTATTCTTAGTGATATGGGGGAAATTTCGTTGCGCCTCTTCCCAATTTTTTTCATCTAACCCTAAAATCCACAAGACATCCTTATTATCACTTGATCGAAAATAAACTTTTCGATTAAGCTCTCTTAGCCAGAATGTGTTATTTTTCATACCTGTTTTAATGATAAAATTAAAACGACTCTTTTGATATTTTAATAAGGTGGTAATCCATGAGGTCTCATTACCAAATTGTTTCCACGACCGTGTAATGAGATAATAGAAATTCATGGGTAGTTGAAGAGAGTTCTTTTCAACAACAATTTTTCTCTCTAAAATTGGTAATTCTCGCGCAGGGAAAGAGAAGCTCGCCACTAATTGATCATAAATTGCTTGATAAAAATAAAGACCCTCTTCTGTTTTTATTGAAAGCATTGGGTATTTATCGAATAAAATTGATTTAATTTGTTTAAGCTCGGAAATTTTTTCATCAATTAAACTTTGCACACTTTTTCTAATTTTAAGATAAAGAACTTGCTGGTCAAAGGAGTCTCGGTTGAGACGGGGATTGGATATGGAAACTTTACTAAATTTAGATTTTTTGTGTTGGTTATATAAGTCGTTGTTTAAGTAAACCATATTTTTTTTCTTAAGAAATTTTAAATAATAATCAATTTCGGCCAATTTACTGCTAACCTGGGTCAAGGTACGAACTATCTTGGTCATAAGTTGAGGGTCTGCTTTAGGTCGATTAAATTCGACTTGTAAGAGAAGATTATTAATTTTGTTTATTTTTATCCCATTGTCATTAATGAATATTTTTCGAACCTCTTTCGGGGCGGTGAAATCTAGATGAGAATTAGGTGAGTTATTATCATTTAAAGCATAGTAGAATTCTTTATAGGCCTTCCTTGCACGGAGAAGGTCTGCTGTTTTGGTTTGTCTCATGGTGTATAGGGCGAGGTCTAAAGAATTTAATATTTCATTCCCATCAAAACGGTAGTGATGATAGCTATCAATAAATCCTTTATCGGGGATGCCTTGATGAACTGTAAGGTTACCAGGAATATTTTTCGCCCAGTTGACCTGTGTGATAGATATGCAGAGATATAATAAAACTGAAAAAAAGATGGTTCCTCGAGTTGTGATATGCCACTCTTTTATGATGTAGAAATTGTTTTGTTTCATCATATAATTACCTAAATTATTAAATCTTGACTGACTTTGATGCAAAACTCATACCAAGAAACAAATCAAATACTAAGAGATTGTTTTTTCTTAAATAGAGGGAAGATTTGTGATTTCTCAAGGGTAGGCGCTCAATAGATAGGCTTATTTATGAGAACATATAAAAAAAATTAGAAAAAAAATGCTACTGTCTAGTTTCTAGTCGATTTGGCCTAAATCTCTAAAGAACCGGGAAGGCATATTCATCCTGCTTAATAAAAATAATTCACTTCGATTGGTAAGGTTTGTATGGTGCGTTGGTTTGCTGACAGTTTGTATTGTGACTCGCTAAAATTATAATAAAAATCCAGTTTTATTTATCACTTTAGGGCCGTGTATCGATGGTTTTTTACCAACTGTGTGAAAAAATTTTATACTGTGTAAATTGCGGGTATAAGAAAGTCGAGCAATGCGTTGCATTTGGTTTTTTGATATTACTATTCCAAGTAACACAGCAACCTAATAGCATTGTAAGGATACAGAATATGCAAAATTTTCTTTTAAATAAAAATCTCTACTTAATTATCTTTTTATTATTGGTCAAAAATCCAAGCTCCCTTGGGGGAGATGTCATAAAATTCCAAGGTAAGGGAGATGGCAAGAAGAACGCATGTTTAAAGGTCGCTACAGAGTTTGAAAAACACCCCGTAAAAGGTGAATTTAATAATTATATGTTTAGTGATTTTAAAGACTGGAAATATAGATATGGAAATAGGACCAAGCTTGTTGATGAGCTTGAGCATTCTGTTGAAATCAACGCTTTAGAAATCCATGAAATCGACCCTCCTGTGACGGGCACCGAAGTTTCCCAATTTGAATTAGCCTTAGTGAATGAAAGAGGTCAGACTAAGCTGAATATAACAAATGCTACGACTCTAACCCCTATTTATATACCCAAAATTTTAAACAATAAGGAATTAACCGACCACTTAATCTATGCAGCACAGATGAACACAGAGGATAAAACCTTCTTAAAACACTCTGAAGACTTATCTACCATTGTCCTGGATACTAAAACAATTGCCTGGACAGAAAACTCTAAAAGATCTCTTTTTACTTTTTCTCAAGAGAGATCTTTTGAAGGCGAAATGAAGATAAAACTAAATAATTATGAAATAGGGAAAATTGATGATTATTTTCCCCTGAATATTGACTCTGGAAAAAACCTCGCAATTGCCAAGGATGGAAAGATTTATTTTATTAAGGGAATGAAAATTAATTACCTAGTTCTAGATCAAAGATTGAGTAAGATAAAAATACTCGCGATACGATTTGAAAATCTCCAGAAAAAATCAAAGGCAACTATAATTATTCGCGGGAACGACAATCGTGGAGAGGAAAGATTTTTCCGCTATGTCGTTAGTGTTTATTAAGCATAGGTAGAATTAAGGCCCTCTGTCTATTTTTCAAGCCATAAGAAGGGGTCGTGCTCATGCAGACCGAGGTGCTAGCAGACCGGTGAGAAAATTTAAGTCGAAGATGTTATCCACAAGTCCGCCGGCACCGTTAGCATTGTTTATCGATGATTTTTTGCCAAAAGAAAACATATTTCATGGCCTGCTGAATGGCGGATTGTTTTAGTTTCGCAGCGCCTCCGTGGCCACCTTCGGTATTTTCATCTTTTGTCGTCCTGGCCAAAACTTTCAGTTCGGGCATGTATCTATGGATTTTATGGTACCTTTAGAGATTTACTTTGAGAATGGTTATCATTTATGGTAAGTTGCCAATTATGATAACTAAAGTCATAATAAATAAAAGTACTGAAAATAAATTTAATAAAGATGTGAAAAATGGTCTTTTCAGTCCCAAGGTTAGAGATTTAATAGAGTACTGGGTAACTGAAATAGAAGACCTTGGTTACAGTGAATACAAAAAGTCAGAACTGTTCAAAATGTTAAAAGACCATAGTTTAAAAAATGAGAGACAAGGACAACATTCAATCACTTTAGATCAAACAGGTGGTCGACTTATATACGCAGTAGCAAAAGACGCAATA
>Ga0316206_1001490_pt1 | contig 20336 bp, 17 predicted proteins | sample 6monthpyrite_MG_FD_204942 | JGI IMG/M metagenome (GOLD analysis project Ga0316206, IMG submission 204942) | Microbial mat bacterial communities from mineral coupon in-situ incubated in ocean water Damariscotta River, Maine, United States -... | ecosystem: Environmental > Aquatic > Marine >... | reverse complement strand
ATCTCGGAGGTGATCGTCAGCGTATCGAGCATCGGCACGCCCGCGTTGATCAGCTGCCCCATCGTCTGGAGCGAGCGGGTGATATACAACGAGCGGAACATTGTCTTGAGCACCGGGATCGAGAGCTTCATCTTATCTATCCAGAATGAGCCCACCTCGGTCTTCATAAATGCGAACCCCGCACCGGAGATCACCACGATCCCTCCAATAATGAACGGCCACTGCTGGCGGACGGTCTGTGAGAGCATCATCAGGAAGTTGGTCGCCCACGGCAAGACATCCTCTTTGCCCTCAAAGATCGTGTAGAACTTGGGGAGCACGAAGGTGAGCAGGAAGATCGTCACCGTCACGGCCATCCCGCCGATAATCGCGGGATAGATCGACGCCCCGATGACCATCTTGCGGGTCTCGATCTGCTGAGAAATATACCCGGCGATCCGGTTGAGCATCTCCGAGAACGAGCCTGACATCTCAGACGCACGGACCATGTTGATATAGAGCGGCCCAAAGAGCTTGGGATGACGGGAGAGCGCCTCGGAGAACTGCTTGCCGCTCTCGACATCGGCTTTGAGCTCGTTGATGATCTTCTTGAACATCTTGTGCTCGGTCTGGTCCGCGATCCCGTCGAGGGCGGCGCGAAGGTTGATCCCCGCGCGGATCATCACCGAGAGCTGGGTGGTAAAATCGAGGACATTCTTCTGGGTCGGTTTCTTGTTGTTGAGCCTCGCGAAGGTATCGGCGAAACCACCGGAGTTCTTGCCCCCTTTGTCCTGATCGACGGCCATGACATGGACGCCCTGATTCCGGAGGATGGCAGCTGCGGCGCTGGCGCTGTCGGCGGCCATCGTGCCCGCCTGGATCTTGCCGTCCTGTGATCGAACCTGGAAGCGATAGTTTGGCATCTCAACTCCTACCTACACCGAAAGTCTCTTAGGCTACGAGCTGACGCTCGAGCTTGTCGGGGAAGACCGCCTTGGCGATCGCGTCGTCCTTCGAGATCGTCCCATTAAAATACAGCTCCGCGATCGACGAATCGAGCGAGCACATCCCGATGGCCCGCGAGGTCTCGATCACATTGGGGATCTCAAAGATCTTGTTCTCGCGGATCAGGTTCCGCACCGCGGGCGTGCACAAGAGCGTCTCGACCGCCGGCACCATGCCCGGGCGATCGCTCCGCGTAAAGAGCGTCTGCGAGACCACCGCCTGGAGCGTTGTCGAGAGCATCGAGCGGATCTGGCTCTGCTGGCCCGACGGGTACATATCAATAATTCGGGACACCGTCTGCGACGCATTGACCGTATGAAGCGTCGAGAGCACGAGATGACCTGTCTCGCCGGCGGAGATCGCCAGCGAGGTCGTCTCGAGATCTCGCATTTCACCCACGAGGATGATGTCCGGGTCCTGACGCAGAGCGTGCTTGAGCCCGGAGGTAAAACTGATCATATCGCGACCGAGTTCACGCTGTTCGATGAGGCACTGCTCAGATTCAAACATATATTCGACCGGGTCTTCGAGCGTGATGATATGCTTGCGGTAGCGCTGATTCATCGACTGGATCATCGCGGCGAGGGTCGTCGACTTGCCCGAGCCCGTGTCCCCTGTCACGAGCACAAGCCCACGCGGGAGGTAGGTCAACCGGGCGATCACCTCGGGGAGCGCCAGCGCACTCAGCGGCGGTACCTTGGTCTTGATCGCACGCATCGAGAGCCCGACCACACCCTTCTGGCGATGGGCATTGACGCGATAGCGGGAGAGCCCCTCGACCTCGTACGAGAAATCCGCGTCCTTCTCGCGAACGAAGATCTCGCGGACCTCCTTGTTCGACATCTTCTCGAACATCGTCTCGACCACCGACGAGGGCATTGGCTCATCGCCCATCGGGGTCATCACCTGGTGGATCCGCATGGAGGCCGGCTCACCAGAAACAATGTGAATATCCGAAGCGTCGGATTCATGGGCGTGACGAAGAATGGCATCGAGTTCCACAGCGTGCTCTCCGATAGAGTTCATCCGTTAGCCCAAGAACAAACCCGGGCATCATCCCTGTTCATCGGTGGTTTGAGGCATCAATCCAACCCGTAGAGATCAGAGCATGCCAAATCACGCCCGGTTATGCGGGTCAATCGGAGCGTGTGATTGTTGGTCAGATCCCTACAAAGCGGGTAATCGCGCTAACCGGACCGGAGAGAGGAGCGATTCACCGGCCGGCATACTGATCCCGTGCCTCGACCGCGAGCGTGTCCACCCGCTCGTTCTCCTCGTGCCCGTCGTGCCCCCTGACCCAGTGGAATTGGATCGTGTGCTCCTTCTGGAGCTCGTCGAGCTGCTTCCAAAGATCGACATTCTTCACCGGCTTCTTCCCTGCGGTTTTCCACCCCTTACGCTTCCAACCCGCCATCCACTCTTTGAGCCCCTTGAGCACATACTGCGAGTCCGAGAACAGCTCGACCGTGCTCGGGCGCGTCAAGGCGGTCAATCCTTCGATCACCGCCGAGAGCTCCATCCGATTATTGGTGGTGTCCGCCTCGCCCCCATTGCGTTCGATGGCTTTTCCCGTCTTGGGGTGACGAAGCAAAAACGCCCATCCCCCCGGGCCGGGATTCCCCGAACAGGCCCCATCGGTATAGAGCTCAACAATCGGTCGATCTGGTTCTGAAGCATTTTGATCATTCACGCCCCCATCATACCCCTCATTCTCATCCGGGTGCCACTGCTTGATCGTCTTCGGCAAGCAGTGGCTTCTCGAAGTCTCGCATTTTCCAGCCACGCCTTGCCGAAGACGGTCAAGGCGTGGCACCCGGAAGCGACACTTCCTCCCCGCCGGTCTACCATCGCCCATGAGCACGACCACCGCTGCCGATTCGTCCGTCTCATCGTCTGATTTCGCCGACCAGCCAACGGTTCATCGTGTCGAAGTCCACCCCACCGTCCACGCGGGCGATCCGCGGGCACACGCGCTCATCGAGAACGCCCAATCCATCGGCATCACCCTCGAAGGGGCCCATTGGTGCCGAATCTACCTCATCGAAGCCGAGCTCACCGAATCCCAACTCGACCAGATCATCAACGGGCTCCTGACCAACCCCGTCGTTGAACGGGCGATCGTTGGAGCCTCCGAACCCCGGGGCTCGCTCGTCGAGATCCACCCGCTGCCCGGGGTCATGGATCCGCCCGCACAGTCCGTATCCGATGCCATCTTTGCACTCATCGGCGTCCGCGCCGCGGTCACCACCGGCGATCGCTACGACATCCTCGGCATCTCCGATGCACAGGCCCAGACCCTCGCCAATCGGCTCTTGGCCAATCCGGTCGTCGCCGGGGTCCATGCCGTGCCGTTCCACCCTGAGCAACTCCCCCACGGGCACGCCCATGCGTTCAAAATCACGCAGGTCGATATCCGCGATCTCGACGACGAAGCCCTCGAAGTCCTCTCGCGCGAAGGACACCTTTTCCTCGCACTCAACGAGATGCAGGCGATCCAAATTCACTACCAAACATTGGGCCGCGAGCCAACCGACATCGAGCTCGAAACCCTCGCCCAGACCTGGTCCGAGCACTGCGTACACAAAACACTCAAATCCACCATCCACTACACCGGCGATCCAACCGCTGATATCTCCCCCACTTCCCGCCCCGGCGTCACCCTCCACGACGATGGCTCATACACCATCGACAACCTCCTCAAATCCACCGTCGCCGCCGCCACCTTCGAACTCATCGACGAAGGCATCGATTGGACGCTCTCGGTCTTTGTCGATAACGCCGGGATCATCAAGTTTGACGATGACCACGCCGTGTGCATTAAGGTCGAGACGCACAACCACCCCTCCGCGCTGGCGCCCTACGGCGGCGCAGCCACCGGGATCGGCGGATGCATCCGCGACATCATCGGCACCGGGCTCGCCGCCAAACCCATCGCCTCCACCGATGTCTTCTGTGTCGCTTATCCAGACATGCCCGATATCCCCGCCGGGTGCCTGCCGCCAAAGCAGATCCTCACCGAGGTCGTCGCCGGCGTGCGCGACTACGGCAATCGCATGGGCATCCCCACCATCAACGGGGCGGTGTCCTTCGACAACCGCTATGTCGGCAACCCGCTGGTCTATTGCGGATGCATCGGGATTATGCCCATCGACCTGATCTCGGGCGACGCCGCCCCGGGCGATCGAATCATCGCATTGGGCGGTAAAACCGGACGCGATGGCATCCACGGGGCGACATTCAGCAGCGCCGAGCTCACCGATACGCACGCCGACGAGTTCAGCCATGCTGTTCAGATCGGCAATGCGATCGAAGAAAAACGAACCCTCGACGCCATCCTCCGCGCGAGAGACTACAAATCTGAGAGCGGGGGCGGTCCGCTCTACCGCTCGATCACCGATTGCGGCGCAGGCGGCTTCTCAAGTGCCGTCGGCGAAATGGGCGAAAAGATCGGCGCCTTCGTCAACCTCGAACAAGCTCCATTGAAATACGCCGGCCTTTCGTATACCGAGATCTGGATCTCCGAAGCTCAGGAACGCATGGTGCTCGCCGTCCCTCAAGAGAATCTTGCCAAACTCCAACAAATCTGCGACGAAGAGCATGTAGAAATGGCCGACCTTGGACACTTCGGCACCGACAACGCTGAACTGGTATTGAACTTCAACAACACCGAAGTCGGGCGACTCCCCATGGCCTTCATGCATGACGGCATCCCCACACCGACACGCGAAGCGACATGGAGCGCGCCAACACACGAGCCGAACGAATCCGAAGATGTTGATCTCAAGGACGCACTCCTCCAACTCCTCGCCCATCCCAACATCGCCTCCAAACACTGGATCGTCCGCCAATACGATCACGAAGTCCAAGGCAACACCGTCATCAAACCGCTCGTCGGCCCCAAGGGTATCGGCCCCGGCGACGCATCGGTCGTCGAACCCGTCCCGGGTTCTGGTCAAGGCTTGAGTGTCGGATGCGGGCTCGTCACCGGACTCAGCGACGATCCATACACCATGACGATCGCTGCCATCGACGAGTGCGTCCGCAACCTCGTCTGCGTTGGCACCGATCCCTCCCGCATCGCCATCCTCGATAACTTCTGCTGGCCATCATGCACCAAACCCGAAAACCTCGGCTCGCTCGTCCGCGCCGCCCAGGCCTGCTACGACGGTGCCAAAGCCTACAAGACGCCGTTTGTTTCGGGCAAGGATTCACTCAATAACCAGTTCACCACCGACACCGGCGAGACCATCGAGATCCCGCCGACCTTGCTCATCACCGGCATGGGCATCGTCCCTGATATCAACACATGCGTCACCTGTGATGCCAAAGCCGCAGGCAATACTCTTGTCCTTGTCGGAAACCTCCAAGCCAAGCTCGCAGGCTCGCACGCGGCGATGCTTGGAATCATCGACGGGATCGAGATGCCAACGCTCGATCTCGCGGCGGGTCCAAAGACCGCCATCGCGGTGCATCAACTCATCAAAGCCGGGCTCGTCAAGAGCGCCCACGATATTTCCGATGGCGGGCTCCTTGTCACTGTCGCTGAGATGCTCATCGCCGGTTCAACCGCCGATCGCCCGCTCGGATTCACCGGCATCGGTGAACTCGATGCAATCACCGCCTTCGATGAATCGCCATCATGTTATGTGCTGGAAGTCGAAAACCCAGACGCACTTAAAGCAACCCTTGGCGACATCGAGATGCGCCCATTGGGGCAACTCTCCGCAACGGGCACAATCGAATGGGGCGAACTCAGTATCGCCGTCACCGATCTCACCGCCGCCTGGCGTTCCACTCTTGATTGGTAAGTGCAACTAAGCCGCGACCGCGGATGATTTGATCAACTCGTCGAGCCATCTATTGACATCGGCGCAGAACTCGTCCTTGCGGATGAACTTTGTCACGCCGAGCCGATGGCTCTCGCTCTTCATGTTGTCATCCGTGTTGCCGGTGAGCATGATGAACGGCAGATCGGCGATCCCTTCGGTCTTCTTGGCCACGCGGAGCACCTCGTGCCCGTCGCACCCGGGGAGACTAAAATCGCAAAGGATCAGGCTCAGCGCCTGATCGCCTACAAACTTGCCCGATTCGAGCAGGATGCAGGCTTTGGTCCCGGACTTGACCCACTGAATATCAACATTACTCCGCCTCTTGATCAGTGAGATCAGCAGTGTCGCCGCCAGTGCATCATCCTCGACAAGCAAGATCCGCCCCCCTGAATCACTACTTTTACTCGACAGAACCACCGGCTCAAGCGAAGATATATGCTCTCCCGAAGCCGACCCCTTCGGTGCAGAGCTCTTCACCGATTCGTTCTGAATCGACACCTGCTGATACCGCCCGCGGACTTTGACATTGTTCCGTCCATCGGCCTTGGCAGCATAGACACATTCGTCAGCCTCTTGGAGCACCTGATCCGCCCCGGACAACCTCGCCGGCGAACCCGCGTTGGTCGTCGAGACACCGATGCTCACCGTCACCTCGAGCTCATCTGGGACCCCGTCGATGTGACGAAGATCGAACGGTTTCGATGCGATGATCGAACGGATCTGCTCGGCTAAGGTTGCGCACTCTTCGAGTGTGGCCGAGGGTACGATCACGGCGAACTCTTCGCCGCCGTATCGGCACACAAGCCCGAGGTCTCCGATTGTATCGCTCGCCCGCTTGGCGAGTTCGATCAGTACCGCGTCACCGGCGGCGTGCCCGTGCGTATCGTTGACACGCTTAAACTTGTCGGCATCAAAGAACAGCACACCAAACTCCGTGCCCTCACGGGTGAAATCGGAGTACACACGCTCGAGCTCGGCATCGAAATGTTTGCGGTTGGCGATCTGTGTCAGCCCGTCGATATGCGCTTCGCGTGCGAGCTGCTCGGCCTGACGCTGAAGCGAGACCTGGTGCTCTATGCCCTGCTCTTGGGCCTGTGCCATCAGCACAGCCGGGTCCGGGATGTGGCCGATCTCCTGATCGAACATCTTGGCGAGTGTCTTCGAAGTCTCGGCGATCTCTTCGAGCAAATCTCCAACATCGGGTGCCTTCTTGGCGTACCAATCACATGTGATCCGTTCAATCTTTCTGATCGCACTCGATGCCGTTTTTTCGTTCATCGCATCGCTCAAGATTGCACCGATCGAAACCACACGGGCCAGTGCTTGATGCTTGGGATCAACAATTTCTGGGTTGTGATGGCACCTGATTGCTTCGCAGATCTCTTCGGGCAGCTTCCACTTGTTTGCCAGCTCGGTCCCCACCTGGGTGTGATCGAACCCGAACGAGTCGGTCTCTGTGCCGCACAAAATCCGATGCGGGATCCCGTCGATCGCATCGGTGTACTGCCCTTTGAGGGCCGCGAATGCCGCGAGCATCCCCATATCTTGGAAGAGTGCCGCGGTGAACGCCTCTTCTGGGTCGAGCCCGCCAACCATCTTGGCGACTGCTCTTGATCCTGTCGCGCCGATGATCGCCCTTCGCCAATGGGCATTGATATCAAAGCCGTCCTTGCCCGCGCCTTTGGTCGTCTCGACGAGACTGAACCCAAGCACAAGCGACTTGACCGTATTGAGCCCGAGATATCCCATCGCACGATCAATCGAGCCGCAGGGTATTGAGAGCCCATAAAAACTCGAGTTGACCGTCTTGAGCACCTTGGCCGCCAGCGCCTGGTCCTGCTGGACCAGCTTGGCGATGTCGCTCATCGCCACATCCGGATCGCTCGTCAACTCCAAGAGCTGAACCGCCACCGCTGGGAGTGATGGGAGATTCGTGCACGAGAGAACTTCTTGTAGTTGTGAATCAGACATTGATCGCGCTCCGGACTCTCGTCCACAAGCCCCCTTTGAATGGTTTTGCCCCACTCCACACGAGGCTTGACCATATATTCGGTGATCGAATCGGGTGAATTCATCGGCATACCTGACTATTTGATTTTATTTTGAGGCAAACAACCCATATTGATGCTGCTCAAGTCTTTAAGCGACAAAAAGATCACCTTATTGGTTCCCGGACTGAACTCCCCGACTCAACGCAATCCGTAATCCTTGAGCTTCCGATAGAGCGTTCGTTCACCGATGCCCAATAAACTGGCCGTCTGCTCTCGATTCCCACCGGTGAGTTTGAGCGTCTCGCGGATCGCCCGCTTTTCGAGCTGCTCAAGGCTTGTCCCCGCAAGCGAACCTCCGGAGCTCGAATCATCGGCAAGCCCATCAGAATCGCCATTCTGAACCTCCGCCGGTATATGCGCGACATCAATCCGGACCCTGCCGCCATCCTCTGTGTCCCCGATCGCCATGACGACCATGTTCTCAACGACATTGATCAGTTGGCGTACATTGCCGGGCCAACTAAACGCGGTCAGGCGGAGCATCGCAGCATCACTGATCCCTGGTAATGGCTTGGCGGGCAGGAGTTCGCTCCCAAACTTGGCGATCGCGTGGCGCACGATCCGAGGGATATCCTCCCGTCGATCACGCAACGGCGGCAGATGAACATGCGCCCCGTTCATCCGGAAGAACAGATCCTGCCGAAATGAACCATTCGTTGTCATCGCCTGCATGTCCCGGTTCGTCGCGCTCACCAATCGGACATCGACATGTTTGGGCTCGTTGGCACCGAGCCGAACCACCTCGCCGCTCTCCAATACCCGGAGCAGTTTGGCCTGCATCGCGATCGGCATGTCACCGATCTCGTCAAGAAACACCGTCCCGTTGTTGGCATACTCAAAGACCCCCTCGCGGTCCTTCTCCGCGCCAGTAAACGCCCCGCGGACATGCCCGAACAACTGATCTTCGAGCAAGCTCTCCGCCTGCCCGGCGCAGTTCATCGTGACAAACCGTTTGCTCGACCTAGGCGAGTGCTCATGGACCGCCTTGGCGATCAGTTCCTTGCCCGTGCCGCTCTCGCCCGTAATCAACACCGGGAGCTTCGACGCCGCCACCGTTTTCACTGTCTTGAGAATCTTGCGCATCACCTCCGAGCCCGCGATAATCCCCTCGAACCCATCGTGCTGAATAAGGTCCTTGAGATCACTCGACTCGCCGCGAAGCACCGCCTGCTCCGCAGCCCGGTTGACCACCGAGCGGAATACCACCAGATCCAGAGGTTTCTCCACAAAGTCAAACGCCCCGTGCTTGAACGCATCGCGCGCGGTGGGCACATCGCCGTGGGCGGTCACCATGATCGTCTCAGCGTCTGGCTGAAGCTCGCCCGCCAGATCCAATACCCGCATCCCGGCGTTGCCGCCGTCGCTATTGACTCCGAGTGTACCCCCGCTCTCAGGCATCCGCAGATCCGTGACGATTACATCAAACGACCCATGCTTGAGTTCCTCACCCGCGGCTTCGATCCCATTGACAATTGTGCAGATATGCCCCGGGCGACGCAGAGCCTCGGCCATCACATCGGCGTGCTCGGGTTCGTCTTCGACGATCAAGACTTGGGCAACGATCTTTTCGGGTTCGCTGGTCATACAGACAAGTTTAGCGCGATTTCAGACACCGAGCCCCGTCTGGGCTTCGTACCTTCTCAACCCACACACACCGATCGCCAACGCGTCGGCCACATCCGCGGGCGTGGGCAACGATTCAAGCCCAAACAACAACTGGATCGACTCCTGCATCTGTGTTTTCGTCGCCCTGCCCGAGCCCGTCGCTGCCTTCTTCACCTCGGCGGGCTTGAACTCCATGATCGTCAATCCCATCTGCTTGGCAGCCAACAGAATCACCCCACGCCCGTGTGCCATTTTCACTGCCGTCTCGGGATGCCCATAATGGGCAAACAACCCCTCCACCGCGATCACCGCGGGCTCCACCCGCTCGATCAACTCGCGAAGATCACGATCCAGCTCAACCAACCGATCCGCCACCGGCGGCACCGGCGACCCACTCGCCAACCGAAAAATCCCCGCCTCCACAATCACCGGCCGCACCGCATCCCCCTCGATGCACCCATAGCCCGTTATTCGTAAGCCGGGATCAATTCCAAGAACTCTCATGATATGAGTATAGTGGATTACTCAAGGCGAGGTCAGATTGCCCAATGGGATACGGTAAGCCGGGGTAAATATGATTGCATTTTCCAAGAGCTCTGTTTTTCCACTCGTTTCATGCGCCAAGGTGCCAAGTGAGTTTGCAACGCCGATAAGCACGAGTGTGCCATCCCCGTATGTCCCAATAAGCGGACTCCCTGAAATTCGATATCCATCGGATCTTCGAAACCTTAGCTGAGAGGAAATCAGATCGCCGTCCGGATCAATCTGAAAGTTGCGCAACGCGATGGCAATCGGCTCAACTTGCCCTCGTTTTCGAGTGACCATTGTCGCGGAGCGAATCTCACTCACTCGATCAAACTCGAATGGCACAAGCGTTGCATAATCATCGAGAGGCTCGTCTACTCTGAGAATGAGGTAGTCTTTCCTGCGCTGCTCAGGAGTGGGTATCAAGTCACCTATTTCTCGCTCACCGCGAATCCCGGCCCAACCATCAGCAACTATCGAATAAGCAACGCTCTGCCCATTGATCTTCAGCGGGTGATCAGGCTCAGGATCATAGATAAATGTATGTGCAGCGGTGAGCACCGTGTGCTCGTCGATCGAAACACCTGTAAGCTCGCTGACATTGATGAGTAAACGGGACTCATCCCACACCCTCATGTTTCTAATCTCAAGCACACCCCGCGTCGCCCCCGCCGGCGGCGAGTGCAAACACCCCGCCCCCATCCCAACGAACAACACCACAAACACACAACGCATAATCTTCTGATTCATGCACGGAGTATACACAACAAACAATCCAATATTATTTTGCACTCATCTGCTGATAGTTTTCCATCGTATGCACGATCGTCTTGACCATCACATCCGCCTCGATGTTCACCAGCTCCCCCCCCGCCCGATCACCTAGATTCGTCCGTTCCAAAGTCTCGGGGATCAACGCCACCTCGATCCAACGATGAGCAACATCCAACGCCGCGATTGTTAGGGAGATGCCGTCAATACAAACAGAGCCCTTGGGCACCATAAACCGCATCAGCTCCGCTTCGAGCGAGACCCGCACCCGGTACCCGTCGCTCGAATCGACCAGCACGACGGTGCCCACGCCATCGACATGCCCTTGGACCTGATGCCCATCGAGCCCGTCGCCCATACGCAAAGATCGTTCGAGATTGATCCGATTGCCGGGTTCCCAGTTCCCGAGTGTTGTTTTCGAGAGCGTCTCGGGGATGACATCGAAGGTCATCAATCCGTCGGCATCGTCAATCGGCGTCACCAGCGTCAGACAGCACCCGTTGTTGGCGATCGAGTCGCCGGGTTCGGGGTGATGGTCCCACCCGAGCGGGTCGATCACGATCCGAGCACCCGAATCGGTCCTGCGGACCTCTCGAACGATTCCGACATGCTGGATAATCCCGGTAAACATCCCCGAACCGTATGCTTTTCGCTGCGAACAGTCGCCTGCGCCGGTGCTCTGGTGCGAGAATTGCCCACCAGATTTGCCCCCAGAACCGTGTAGATCATCCATCAGGCGGATATCATGCACCTCCCATTGACGGATCGGGTGTTCAGGTCGCTGAGAAACCGTCACCACAGGCCCATTTGCTCCTTTCCATTGCCCTCATCCCGGAGATGACTCGATGATCGAGATGTCCGAAACCTCCCGTACCCTCTCCCGCATCTTGGCGATCGCACTCGCTGCGACGGTGAGTTCCTCGCTCGCTGGATGTACCAGCTCTTCGAAGACAAACGCTCCAACGACAACTGCCGGCTCGGGCACGACGATCGCCGATGAAGAATGGACCATCAACCACGCCGACTGGGCAACCCTCGGGTACGAATGGCGATGGACCGGGTTCCCGCCGATGCAGCGCGGGGCGATCCTCGCCAACGCCACCGCATACGAAGATGTCCTCGTCTTCATGGGTTCGGCGGCCACCCTCTCGGTGCTTGAGACCTCCACCGGCAAGGTCCGCTGGTCGCGACAGGTCGATCGTCCGACCACGCTCTTCCAAGAGTCCGTCCGCGAGGGCGACACCCTCTTCACCGCTTCAGACACCGATCTCTGGGAGATCAACCTCCGCAACGGCAACACCATCGACCGCGATGCGCTGGGCACGCTTGTGAATACTTCGCCGCTGATTGTCGATAATCTCGCGATCTTCGGCACGCTCTCGGGCGAGCTCTTCGCGTGGGAGATGGTCAACGATTTCAAGCTCTGGTCCTACAAGTTCGACGGCCCGATCCATGTCCCCGCGATCCAGATCGACGAGAACTATATCGCGGCCCTCTCGGAAAAGGGCAACCTACGCACACTCCAGACCATCAACGCGCACTCGGGCATGACGGCACGCATCGCGGGGGGCTCGGATGCCACCCTGCTGACCGACGGCATCGGGATCTATATCGCCTCGAAGGACCAATCGCTCTACGCCTATGACATCGAGGACGGGTTCCGGTTCTGGAGAAAGCGGTCGAGCGCCCCCATCACAATCCAGCACACCCTCTACGAGGGTGTGATCTACGCCACCACCGACGATGAGGGTCTCGTCGCCATCGACTCGGCCACCGGCGAGACCATCTGGAACAACAATGAAATCGGTGGATGGACCATGACCGTGCTCGATGGGAAGGAACTCATCGTCTGGTCAGGGTATGAACTGCTCGCTGTCGACAAAGACCGCGGCGACATCATCACCCGCATGCCGCTCACCGGCATCGCTGGCATCCGCACCGATTCGATCACCGATGGCGATATCTATGTCATCACCCTCGAGGGCTCCGTCGCCAAGTTCAGCCTCAAGTAAGTTCACCAAAGCACCCACAAGGGAACATCACAATGACCTCCACAGCACACGCTGAGGCGATCGCTCCCACCCAAGACCTCGTCAGGGTGTCACGGGCGTTGGTCTCGGTCTCTGACAAAGCAGGTATCGTCGAACTCGCCAAAGCACTCGCAGCCCTCGGGATCAAGATCATCTCCACCGGAGGCACCGCCAAAGCCCTCAAAGGTGCCGGCATCCCCGTCATCCCCATCGACGAGGTCACCCACTTCCCCGAGATGATGGACGGACGCGTCAAAACGCTCCACCCCAACATCCACGGCGGGCTCCTCGCCCGGCGCGATCTGCCAGAGCATGTCCAGTCCATGCACGAGCACGGTATAAAGCCGATTGATTTGGTAATCGTGAATCTCTACCCGTTCGAAGCCACCATCGCCAAAGCAGGCGTCACCGAACCCGAAGCCATCGAGCAGATCGATATCGGCGGGCCCTCGATGGTGCGATCGGCAGCCAAGAACCACGCCAGCGTCGCCATCGTCACCGATCCGTCCCAGTACGAAGCGTTGCTTGAAGAACTCAACACCAACAATGGGCAAATCACCTTCGCCCTACGGAAAAAACTCGCGGCTCAGGCATTCGTCCAGACCGCCAGCTACGACGCGATGATCGCCCAATGGATGACCCGAAACGACACCAATGCGCCCGACACCCACACCCTGAGCTATCGCAAGATCGACGATCTCCGCTACGGCGAGAATCCGCACCAATCGGCGGCTTCGTATCGCGCGATCGGTGCGCCATCGGGCACGCTGCTTGATGCGAAGCAACTCCACGGCAAGCCATTGAGTTTCAACAACCTCAATGACGCATCCGCTGCCCTCGAGACATGTCGAGCAATGGCTCGCATTCAAGGTACCAAGCACGCCGCGATCGTCCTCAAGCACACGAATCCATGCGGGGCCGCGAGCGCCCCGACCAACGCCCAAGCGATCGACCTCGCCATCGCGGGCGATCCGATGGCGGCCTTCGGGGGCATCCTCGCCAGCTCGACCCCGATCGACTTGGCAGGCGCCCAGCGCATCACAGCCGACGGCACATTCTTCGAGGTCGTCATCGCGCCGTCCTACGCACCCGATGCCCTCGAACTCTTGCAGCAACGGTGGAAGAACCTCCGCATCCTCGCGGTCGGCGATGCGGTGCCTGAGATCACCAACGAGACCAAGTTCATCCCCGGCGGATTGCTCGTCCAAGATCGCGACCTGATCGTGCCCGATCCCGGTACCTGGACACATGCAGCGGGCCCCGCCCCCACCGATGACCAGCTCGGTGCTGCTGCAATGCTCGAAACAATCTGCCGGGCGCTCTCGTCCAACGCCGTCCTGCTCGGCGGGATCGAAAACGAGGCTGCGAGACTCTTCGGCGCTGGCGCAGGTCAGATGGACCGCGTTGCGTCATGCCTCGGTGCCGTCCGCAAGGCGGGCGAACTGAGTAATGGCTCGATCGCCCTCTCCGATGCCTTCTTCCCCTTCCCCGACGGACCAATGATCCTCATCGACGCAGGGGTCTCGATGATTGTCCATCCGGGCGGGTCCAAGCGCGACGACGAGACCTTTGCCCTGTGCAACGAGCACGGCGTCACCTGTATGACCACCGGCGTCCGCCATTTCCGTCATTGAAGCTCGTTTGGATATCGGAAGTTCCTATCGGGCCTGAACCCTCAACTTGACCCTCAATCTCCGATCTTTGTCAATCCTTCATCTCGATCCGCCCGTATCGGGTTGTAGAACACCCTACAATCTGGTAGATATAGGTACATGCACCGTAAACCCAAGGCATCTCGATCCAAGCGGACCGGCAAACGAAACAAAGCCGGCAGCGGGATCGGTGCCCAATCAAGCAATCAACAAGACGAGCACATACCAAGCACCGGCTCATTTGCTGCGGCCGGTGCACTCGATCAGATCAACGACGGACTCAGTGCCAAGGTCTTGGTGCTCAACCGCAACTACCTCGCATCAAGGGTAATATCCGCAAAACGGGCCTTTATTCTTCTTGCGCGTGAAGCCGCCGAGGTGATCCACGCCGATGATGGGTCCTACGCCAACTACGACTTCGTCACCTGGGCCGAGCTCTCTGAACTCCGCAAGGAGTATGAGCCCGACGGCCACGACTGGGTCAAGACCGTACGCTTCGATATCGCGGTCCCCCGCATTATCCGCCTGACCGGGTACGACAAGCTCCCCCAGCAGCGTGTCAAGCTCAACCGACGCAACCTCTTCGCCCGCGATCACAACCAGTGCCAGTACTGCGGGCACCGCTTCCCGAGCTCTGAGCTCTCGATCGACCATGTGATCCCCCGCACACAGAGCGGCCCGGACACCTGGCAGAATCTGGTATGCTCGTGCGTACGGTGCAACTCGCGCAAGGGCGGGCGCACCCCGATGCAGGCGAGCATGAAGCTCATCCGCAAGCCCATCCAGCCCAAGCGGAACCCGCTGATCTCGGTGAAACTCACCAGCGAAAAATACGCCTCCTGGAAGGCGTTCCTCGACGAGGCATACTGGTCGGTCGAGCTGCGCTAAAGATCGGGCTTAGACCAACCCGTCCGCCTTGGTCGCCAACTCAAAGTCCTTGAGTGTAATCCCGCTGGCATCGTGGGTCGAGACGCTCAGCGTCACCTTGTTGTAGCGGATCAGGATATCGGGGTGGTGCTGGACCGATTCGGCGTACTCGGCAACTTTGTTGACAAACCGCATCGACGCGACAAAGTCGTCGAACTCGAAGGTCCGCTGGATCTGTCCGCCCAACTCAGCCCATTCCGGGTGCGATTCGAGCGATTGGGCGATCTGCTCTTCGTTCATCTTGACAAGTGCTTGCTCGGCCATGGTTCCTCCTGAAAAACCGTGGTGATCCATCACGAACCGGTGCGGAAAGACAGAAAACCGCTGACTCCGGTTGCTCAACGCCTCCAGTGTACACACAATCTGCTGTGCGTGAACCCAAAAAAACTATTCAACCCATCACCCGCCTCGCCCCATCGCCAACGGGGGCCCTCCATCTGGGCAATGCGCTGAGCTTTGTCACCAACTGGGCACTCGCCCGTAAACGCAACTGGCATATCGCTTTACGCATTGAAAACCTCGACACCCCCCGTATCAAACCCGGGGTCATCGACCAGACCATCGCCACCCTCGAATGGCTCGGATTAGACTGGGATTCTGGGCCTACCACGCAGAGCAATGCGCTCGAACGCTATCAACAGGCGATGGAAACACTCGCCGAGCAGGGACAGATCTACCCCTGTGCCCTGACCCGGACCCAGATCGAAGCCGCCAGCTCGGCGCCGCACACGGGTGATCCGGATGCCCATGAGACCCGGTTCGACCCCGCCCTGCGCCCGGGTGTGATCCCCAAACGCTTCGACGATATGGGAACGAACTGGCGGTTCGTCGTTGAACCGGGGGCTGTGGAGTTCCGAGATATCCACTATGGCGTGCAATCATTCGATCTCGCCGAGACGCTGGGCGATTTTGTGGTCTGGACCAAGCGGGCGGCTCCGAGCTATCAACTCGCGGTCGTCGTCGATGACGCACTCGCCGGCGTCACCCAGATTGTCCGAGGCAACGACCTGCTCGATTCGGCGGCCCGTCAGCTGCGGCTCTATCGCGCCCTCGGGATTGAGGACGAACCCACCTACACCCACCTGCCGCTCGTCCGTGGTCCCGACGGGCGTCGGCTCGCCAAACGCCACGGCGACACACGGATCGATACCTATACCCAACTCGGCACCCCCCGCGAGCGGATCATCGGGCTCGTCGCGTTCTTGAGCGGGATCATCAAAGAAAGAGCACCAATGTCGATCGGCGAGTTTGTCGATCGGTTCTCGCTCGATACACTTCCCAGAGACGATCTTGTATTTACCCCCGAGGACGACGCATGGCTTCGATCTTGACCAACCGAGTACTCCTGATGTCCGTTCTTTTCTCGATGCTCCTCCCGCTGAGCGGGTGCTCGAAACCCGCGGTGATCAACGGGATCATGCCCGTCGAGATCGGCGGCAGGACATTCCAGCTCGAGATCGTCGCCGACGACGAGACCCGCAATCTCGGGCTCGGCGGGCGGACACAGATGGACGAAGACAAGGGCATGCTCTTCTCATTCCCCGACTCGAAGCTCCGCAGATTCGTAATGCGGGATTGCTTTATCGACATTGACATCATCTACCTCGACAGCGCCGGGCGCATTATCGCGATGCACCACATGCCCATCGAGGATCCAAAGGGCGAGAACGAGACACAGAGCGTCTATGAGCTCAGGCTTAATAAATACTCCTCCCGCTACAACGCCCAGTACGCCATCGAACTCGCCGGGGGCATGCTCGAAGAACTGGATCTCAATGAAGGCGAATACATCAAACTCGACACCGAGTACCTCCAGTCGATCACCAAATGACTCGGCGCTGATCGGTTACCGGAACGCGAGAGGTCCGAAACGATCACCCGGCGCGAGCGACCATGCGGATCGGTATGGTTGCTCGGCTCGATCGCCCCCTATAACCCTGTGGTGCCCTGCAAACCGCGTTGGCGATCAATGCAGGCGCTTGATGCGTCGATCTTCTCTTCTACGGGCTTGCGGGATAAACGCATGCGCGATGAGGAGCAGCAGGTGGGATTATATATCGCAGGAAAACCGACGGACGGCCCTCACATCCTTGCTGCGTGCTCCGCGGATGAACTCGAGGGCGGGCAGATCTCGCTGCTCCTCACCGGGATCCGCGCACATCTTGGCGAGCGTGGGATCGGGCTCGAGACCATCACCCTCGAAGAACTCCGGACGATGCCCAACTCTACGCGGACCGCCCAGACCCCGGTCCTTGTGATCCTCTCGCCCAACGAATCTGACTCGACCATCAACCACATCGCCGACCAGCTCGTCGAGCGGCTCTCCCCGGCGTTGATGCTGATCCCGAAGGCGCTCGTCCACGCGACCATGCCGCTGCGTTCATCGGGGATCATGTGCGAGCCCGTCGATATCGACCCGGTGCACGCCTCGATCATCCTCTGGACGCTTGCTCAGCGCCAACCCGCTATTCAGCAACTCTCGACGGAGCTTCAGCTCACCGAGATGTCAATCAACTCGGTCAATACCGAGATGAACAAGCTCCACGAGGAGCTCGCCAGCGCCGCCTCGATCCAGCGCGAGTACATGCCAAAGGCGCTTCCAGAGATCGAGGGCATCGACATGGGGATCGTCTATCGCCCGGCGTCGTATGTTTCTGGCGATATCTACGACATCGTCGAGCTCGACGAGGACCACACTGGGTTCTTCCTCGCCGATGCGGTCGGGCACGGGGTGCCTGCTGCATTGATGACCATGGTCATCACTCAGGGATTGCACAAAGTCGACGGCAAGGGCGAAAGCTCTCGGATCGTCCCCCCCGGGGAGGCGCTGAGTCGGCTCAACAACACCATGACCGAACACGCCGGCGAGCAGGCCCGGTTCGCCACCGCGGTCTACGCGATCCACAACAAGCGGACCAATGTCATCACGGTTTCGGGCGCCGGGCATCCACCGTCTTTGCTCATCCGCTCCGACGATGGATCCGTCGAGCAGATCGACTCCGACGGGCCGCTGCTTGGGGTGTTCCCCGATGTTGATTTCGGTCAACAAACCATCGATCTGCGCCCCGGCGATGTATTCATCATCTATTCCGACGGGTTCGAGGTCGCCTTCCCCAACGACGGAGCCGTGGGCGACGAGCGTAAACGCCCGACCCTGACCTACATCAAAGAGCTCACCGAGACCGGGTCGGGGATCGAGACACTCGCCGACGCGATCGCGACGCTCGAATCGCACCTCGACAACCAGGCGGGCTCGTTGCATCAGCCCGACGATATCACCGCGCTCTTCCTTTCCCCGGACGAGTTGCCTGCTGGCATCACCCAACCGGTGTCGATTTAGCACTCGAAATCGATCACTCTTTCTGTGGATCAAGCGTGCTCAGGATCGCCTGCTCCTGCCCATAGACCGTCAGCACATCGCCCTCGAGGATGTCCGAGGTCGAATGCGGGGCACCGATGTACTCGCCCGTAGATCGCTTGATCCCGAGCACCAGCACGCCCTTGGCGCTGAGCTTGACCCCCGCGAGGGTCCGCCCGATCATGGGGTGCCCGGGCTCGATCTCGAACTGCATGACGGCGTACCCGTCGCTCGATCGCAGGACGGTCTCGTAGTCCATCGCGCGGACCTGGTGAAACTTGACGAGTGAGGTCTGGATGGCGTGTTCGAGGAGGCGCTTGACAATTTTGAGCCGAAAAATCGCCCCGATGAGCAAGATGGCGACGAGGATGAGCCCGAGCTTGAGGAAGAACGCGTTCCCCCACGCATCGGGGATCAGGCGATCGAACCAATCGGCCTCGTCTTTGGTCAGGGTCATAATCACGGTGCCCAGCGCACCGGTGAGCCCGATGTTGCCCGAGATAATCAGGTGCTGGGCGATGCGTCTTCTTGTCGGGTGCCCGACGATCATTTCGGCCTCGTTGGTCGTAAACCCGACCCCGAAGAAGCAGGAGATCGCCTGGAACTCTGCTACATCGCGTGAAAGCCCCGTCATCATCAACGCCGTCGCCCCGATCCGAACGATCAGCAGCGCCACCGCAACAATAATCAGCAAGGCGAACAAAGGCATCGAATCGGCTCCCCGAGTCCTCGGCTCACCCCTGCCCGGGCTCTGCGATCTGGATCGATGCAATCGCGGTGAGCATATCGGGCGCGAAGCTGAAGACGGAGTTGAGCCCCGTGACCATCAGCACACTCATCACTTCGTCGGTGACGCCGCAGATCACGAACTGGCGGTCATGGGCATCGAGATTCTTCCGCAGGCGGAGCAGCTGGGCGATATTCGACGAGTTGACATAACTCACCTCGTGAAAATCAAGCACCGCATGGGGCACGGGACCGCCCTTACCCGCTTGCTCGATGCGCTCGCAGATCATCGAAAGCTCATCCGAGAGCGCCGGCTCGTCGGCTAGGTTGGCGATCACGATATTGTCAGACCAGTCAATCGCCATTATGCGTTCTCGCTTTTCTCAGGAACAGTCTGTTCGCTCTGGGCTTCATCTGAATCGTCGATCTTCGCCGCCGAGATCACGGCGTCGCCATCCTTGAGCCCGACCACGCGGACCCCCTGTGTCCCTCGACCATAACTCGAAATCGAGTCCGCCGCCATGCGGACGAGCTGCCCTTTTCGAGAAATCACAACGACATCCTCGTCATCGCAGACACCGATCGCCGCCACGGACGGGCCGTTGCGGTCGGTGGACTTGATATCGGTGCGCCCCTTGCCGCCGCGGGATTGGCTCCGCATGGGACTATTTTCGGGCTTGACGCGGTATTCATCCACAGGCGTGCGCTTGCCGTACCCGTTTTCGGTGATGGTCAGGAGGCACAGGTTCCGCTCGAGCATCTCCTCGCTTGTGTGCGTCACCTCAGGATCAGCCGGGTCCTGAACCATCGGCACGCGCATGATCCCGACGACCGACGCGTTCTCACGCAGTTCGATCCCCTTGACCCCGGCCGCCGAT